>JAESFH010000079.1_pt1 | contig 98354 bp, 79 predicted proteins | sample 9269381 | NCBI WGS metagenome assembly JAESFH01 (sample SAMN14504062, study PRJNA617094) | algae metagenome | isolation source: Aphanothece sp. CMT-3BRIN-NPC111 and co-occurring heterotrophs from well... | place: USA: Clark Mountains Wilderness, California | collected 2010-04-18
TATTTACGACACGTTTAACCCAGACCGAATTGTGTTGGGCAGCAATAGTCTGAAAGGAATCGGCATGATGAAGGAACTTTACACCCCCATCATAGAGCGCCAGTATGCAGAAGACAAATCTTTACCCCCGGTGCCGGTAGTGGTAACAGACGTCAGCTCGGCTGAGATGATCAAATACGCTGCCAATGCTTTCCTAGCAACTAAGATTAGCTTTATCAACGAAATTGCTAATATATGCGATCGCGTCGGCGCTGATGTCACCCAAATTGCCAAGGGTATTGGTCTTGACTCCCGAATCGGCAGCAAATTTTTGCAAGCGGGGATGGGTTGGGGTGGCTCCTGCTTCCCTAAAGATGTCTCCGCTCTTATACATACAGCAGACGATTACGGTTATGAAGCCGCGCTGCTTAAAGCTGCTGTCAGTGTTAACCAACGCCAACGCCAGATCGGGATTGAAAAACTCCAGCAGGTTCTCAAAATCCTCAAAGGTAAAACTGTAGGCTTGCTAGGTTTAACTTTCAAGCCGGATACTGATGATATGCGCGATGCACCGGCGCTCAATCTTATCGATCAGCTGAACCGACTAGGAACAAAAGTAAAAGCCTACGATCCGATTGTTTCTCAAAGCGGGATGCGTCACGGTTTATCTGGAGTGTTTGTAGAAACCGATCCAGAGCGGCTAGCCGATGGCTGTGATGCATTGGTGCTGGTTACAGAATGGCAGCAGTTCCGCAACCTCGACTACGCAAAAATGGCTTCTCTGATGAATAATCCTGTGATTATTGATGGTCGTAATTTCCTCGACCGAGAAGCAGTAGAAAGTGCCGGTTTCCGTTACGTGGGAGTTGGCAGATAGATATAGCAATCCCATTTTATTCGTGAAAATCACCAGCCGAAGATCCTCAGCTTCTCTAAAGAAGCTGGGGATTTTATTGTTCACAAATGAGTAATTGGCGATCGCATCCAGTAATTGTTGCTAAGTTAACCAGCCGATATTAAGTCTCTATCATGCTAGCGTCGAACAAAGAGGAGGGGGCGATGGCTCTGTTTCGACCTACGCGACGACGATTTATTCAAGCAGTTGCAGGGGCAGGTGTTCTGACGCTATTGGGCTGTAATCGACAGGAGCAAGCAATGATGACGCTATATACCTTTGGGGACTCAATTTTAGATTGCGGACGATATAACGAGTTTGGCGTTCATCCAGGGCAACTACTTGTCCAGAACGACGATCGCCTGTTTCCGGAATTTCAGGGTCAAGACCTGGTATCGCGCGGATCTGCCCGCCTCGAACATCGTGCCCGTGATGGTGCAACAGTGGAGGGCCTACCTTATCAAGCTCAGGGATTACGAGTTGAGGGACGAGCGATCGCACTAATCACCATTGGCGGTAACGATCTGCTACGGGGATTAATTCAGGACACAGGCGCGGGGATTACAACCTTTGCCAGTGCCCTCGACACCTTCGTGCAGCAATTACCAATTCGGCCCGTTCTCTTGGGCAATGTATACGATCCCACTTTGGGGGATGACAGGCGCAACTTTTTAGGAGTTGATGCAGCGATCGCTCGTAAGAACCTTCAGCGCATGAATAAGGCAATTCAAGAAATTGCCAGCCGCTATGGTCAACTTGTCGATCTCCATGCTCATTTCCTCAAGGGCGATCCATCCTGGTTTACAGCGACGATCGAGCCAAGTCTGCGGGGTGCCTCGGAAGTGCGACGAGCCTTTCTCCCCTATGTTATCGGTAAATAAGAATACTTATTATTGTGTTGATATTAACAATTGAGCTTTCTCAACATCCAATCTTTAGATATAGATAGAAGTCGTTCCTAATGGCAGAGAAACCTCATAAACCTACTCGATAGCATAAGAGCGATACGAGTCGCTGAGAGCTATTGATCATGAAAACTGCAACAAGCAACACTTCCCAAGTTCCTACCGTTGCCCCAGCTTACAATGGTAACGATCGCAATGCCTGGATTTTTGGTTGGAACCCACAACAGGAGCTATGGAACGGTCGTCTGGCAATGCTTGGTTTTGTCGCCTATATCCTTTGGGATTGGGCTGGTTATAGCGTCCTTCGGGATGTGCTCCACTTGATTCAATAGAGAGTTAAATAGTCAGTTGCAAACTGTCTCGGGTTCTCTAAAATCATTTTTCTAATCTGTAACAAAAGTCTTGAAAAAACAAAATACTGTCATGCAAACATCAACATCTTCAAGTTCGCCAGTTCGTTACAGCGCTTTGAGTTTGGGTCTTCTTTTCTTGCTACTTGGTTTGGCTGGATTTTGGCCTGCTTCTTTTACTCCCTCTGCCAACTTTCCCTCTGAACCAGGCTTCGGCTATATATTTGGAGTATTCCCCACAAACTATTTTCATAATGCCATCGGCATTTTAGTTGGTGTTTGGGGAATTGCTGCATTTACTAGCTTAAGCGGAGCAATTGTGTTCAATCGTATCTTCGCTATCCTCTATGGAGCAGCTGTTATTTTAGGACTAGTGCCTTTTACAAATACCCTGTTCGGTCTTACGCCACTTTTCGGTAACAATATCTGGCTCAATGCTATCACCGCTGGGATCGCTTTCTACTACGGATTTGTGAAGTCGGCAGAAATCGATATGGCTAGTTCATCTAGTAGCTCAACCTAGTGTGTAACAAGAATACTTTCTCGAAGTAGAGAAAGTGTTCTCATGCTTCCCTGGGAAATAATTTTCTCTGCGCTCCTTGACGCTTATTATCTGATCCAGAAGTAGTCTCACAAGGGCTACTTTTTTTTGAGCTCTTTTCAGTATTTGTGACAAGCAAATCACAAACAAAATTTAATAGCAATTCCCGAAAAGTTTAGAGACGCTAAAATTATTGTCTCTATAATATCCATCTGTAGTATTTTTAAATGAAATTGGTATAACCTACGGCAACTTGATACCCAGAGAAAAGTAAAGTTATACGAAATCAGTTTCTATAACCCCCTTTTACTGCCCGGTTGTAGAGATGTTGCTCAGCACACAAAGCCGCCCATAAGGGGCAGGGTTTTCAACCTAAAAAAGGATGATAAAAATTAGCCCCCTCCACGTTCGCGGGAACAATGTTGGGGGTGGGGTTCCGGTTCTACGTTATCAGCCATTACCTGGGACGCGCTCAATTTGGGCATAACCGCTGAAAATTAGCATTTTTCCCTGAGTTTCTAGGCGGTTAATACGCATGAGAACGCCGTCGAGATCGAAGCGATCCAAATCGACCATATTATCCAAAATTTCAGCCAGTGCTGATGCCAATTGTTGAGAAATATCCCGTAAAGACTCAGGTACAGTATCCGCTTCAAACTGGGGATTTTTAAAAGAAACGCGACGTCGCCGCTCAACTCCCAAGGTTGCTGTCATCACAACTGGCACATCGCCATGATTTGGCAGTTCAGCTGTCGCAAAAACTCGCAGTTGATTATTTGACAGCAGCTCCACCTGCACGTCTGTAAAAGAAACTGCTTCCCCACCCGAAATTTCTGACAATGCGGGTGTGGAAATATTTTGCAGCCGCTTTGTCACCAGTTCCGCTTTGAAGGATTGGTTAAGGTCTGCTTCTGATAGCATCACCTGAGCAACCGCTTGGGTCGGTTGCTTGAGGCTAAGTTGACCCTTCAAAAGCGAGCCAAAGTCAATTGAGACGGCATCTGTCTCAAAGGACATCTCCTCAGTTCGGAACTCTTGGCGAATCACCAAACCACGACCGCTCATTTTAAAGCTGTCAATGCTGCCCTGCAACAATTTGCTAGAAGGATAGCAGCGAACAGCAACCTCGACCGACTCACTCTGGGTAAACAGGTGGCGAATGGTCTTGCTGGCTACGGTATTGAGCATACGCTCTCCCCAATCCGTGCCAGAATTATCTTTTAAACCTGTGAGGCCACCAAACATACCGTTTTGCGTCCACGAAAGTTCTTAATACTTTGTAACAAAAATTTGTATAACTTAGCAATGCCACTTTTAACCCACTGGCGCGTCGAAAGTGATTGCTGATAAGGGTTAGTGGCACTTAAATGGCTGTAAAATTAAAATTTCTTACTTTTACCATCAGTTAAAGTAAAGCACAGAAACTACCGAATTCCGTTGTTTACGGTCGAGGATACCCCTACAGTATCATGCGCGATCGCATATCATCGCGTAAGGGTAATCCCCCCGTGGTTGCCACTACTTTTGAGAAATCTCCAACACCCAAGAGCGTAGCAAGGAATTTACCTGATCCGGCACCTCATCATGGGGGCAATGACCTGCCCGTAAATAGTGTTCCGTCAGTTGAGGATAGTATTGGCGGAACTTCGCCCCCCGTTCTCTAGCGCTCATCCAGGGGTCTGCTTCGCCCCACAACAATAAAAGCGGGCACTTCAGCTGCTGTAATAACACATCAACATTTTCGCCTTGCGGACTGCTGAAGACAGAGGCAAATACTTTGGTTGCACCGGGGTCACAAGAAGGCTGATAAATTTCTTCTACCAACTGATCTGTGACAGCACTCTTGTCGAGATAAACTTTCTCCAGCGTTTGACGAATCATAGAGCGTTGTCGCATGTACTGGAACAAAAGAAAACTACCCCAAGGTTGCCGTAAAACCGCCTGGCTTGTCTCTCTGATGAATTTTTGCATGGGATTCGGTTCAGTAGGCACCTTAGCATTGGTGAAAGGGCCAGCGCTGTTGAGCAAGACTAAACCGACAGCAGCATCAGGACGCTGGGAAGACACACATAGTGCGGAATAGCCGCCTAAGGAGTTTCCTGCCAATACAACGGGCTGACCAATAACTTGGGTGATAAAGTCGTAAAGCTGGTCGCGCCATAAATCGCCGCCATATTGCCATTCAGGTTTGGCTGAGCGTCCAAACCCTAATAGGTCTATCGCCCAAACTTCAAAATCTTGTGCAAGCACAGAGATATTTTTGCGCCAGTGGTCTGTCGAGGCACCAAATCCATGAATTAATAGCAGCGGTGGGCGTCCAGCTTGTCGCTCTCCGGCTCTCACGTAGTAGATCGATTGCTCACGCCACTGCCAATAGGTACCTGGAATCGGGGCGTTAACAGCTTCTTGGGTAGCCTGCATGGTTGAGTTAAATGTTAAGTAAAGTTATTGACATCCTCACCGCCCTATAAAAGGACGGTGATTCCCAAGAATCACTTCTTGAGTTTTCTGCTTCGTCCCGTGCCAGCTAGACTGACGTTACCGCCAGTCCCCGCCGCATCCGGTCTACAGACAATTTCTTTTACTTCCAGGTCATGCCCTGACCCAGAAACTAACTCTAATCCGCGATTTCTAATTACTTGTGCTGCTGCCACATCGCGCGATGTCGTGTAGAAGCATACAGGACAGGAGTGGATACGTTCATCTAATTCCTTCTTACCTGTATGCGCCCCACACTCAGGACACTGCTGCGAAGTGTAGTTCTTGTCTACTTTGGCAAAGAACACATTTCGCTTAAAACATACCCATTGCAAGATGTTGACGAATTGACCAAAGCCAGCATCAGCACTGTGGCGACGAAGTATTCCCCTTGCCCAAGAGCGAAAGTCGATGTCTTCAACAAACACCATTCCTGCGCCGTCACTCATACGATGAGCCAACTTAAAGTGCCAGTCTTTTCTAGTATCAGTAATTTGTTGATGAATCCTTGCTATTTTTTGATTGAGTTTGTGTCTGTTATTAGACCCTTTCTTCTTATGCTTTAATCTACGTTGCAGTAATTTCAACTCGCGTTGTAGAGTTTGCAAAAATTGGGGTCTTGCCACTTGCTCGTTATCGCTAGTAGCTACGAATTTATCAAACCCCAAATCCAAGCCTCGCGGATGACCGGATATTGGGGTGTTTGGTACTGATACATTCAACTGTAAAGCCAACATGACAAAATAACCACTAGCCCGTCGCACAATCCTAGCTTGCTTAATCTCAAAACATGAAGGAATTGGACGCGACAAGCGTAGGCGTATATGACCCAGTTGAGGCAGTTTTAATACGTCTCCTGCTAAGGGGTTTTTAGGCAGTTGAGGAAATACAAATGACCGCATTCGGTATTTGTTCTTGAAGCGAGGAAAACCTAGCTTTTTCGCTCTCATGCTCTCAAACGCCCGATCTAGTGTCCTCAAAACCTGTTGCAATACTTGCGAATGTACTTCCTTAAGGAGTGGAAATTGTTCCTTTGCAAGAGTCAATCGCTTAGCTTGAGTATGGTAGCTGGGATATGGCTTATCAACAGGGAGTATGTATTCCTGCTTGATGGAACAGGCATTGACGGGTGACTTGCGGGAATCTAGCCAGTCCTTACGTTCCCGTAAGGCAAAGTTCCAAACTTGACGACACACACCGAGTATCCGCTCTATGGAATCGGCCTGTTCTGGAGTTGGTTCTATCTTGAATTCCCAAGTCATGTTGAGCATGAAATTATTTTACATGAGATACGTGCCTATGTAAAGCCGTCCTAGGCTGCGCTGAAGGACGGGGTTTTAGACCCAAATTTTCTGATAAATCTATTTTATCTACCAAGACCGGGCTGGTTGCGGCAGTAACTATTGCCTAGTAGTAACAGGTGGCGCACTAATTTTTAAACAAGATGCTAAAATAATTCCGTGTGTTGCAGTCCAGCAGTCAGTCAACAAAAAGCCGCCCTAAAACGGTGGGGCTTTAAACCCATTAATTTCGGTAACTGATAAAGAGAGTAGAGCCGTGTCTGTTGAGACTATTGAAAAGCGTTCAACTTCCCGTAAGCTCGCGCCCCGCTATCGTGTTTTACTCCATAACGATGACTTCAACTCGATGGAGTACGTGGTGCAGGTTTTGATGACGACAGTACCTAATCTGACGCAACCTCAGGCTGTCAACATCATGATGGAAACCCACAATAGCGGAATCGGTCTGGTGATTACCTGCGCTCTGGAACATGCTGAGTTTTACTGCGAAACTTTGAAAAATCATGGTCTGACCAGCACCATTGAACCTGACGAATAACCAAATTTTTGAAATTTAACTTAGTTCGCTTAGCCCAATACCCGGCACCAGTTCGGCTGGGTATCTTTTTGCTAACTTTGCTTTTGCTCTGGTTGCCTGTGGCTGCGCCAATTTACTTATTGGGCAGGGATGCGAACTTGGTAACTATCGTGACGATGGGGCTATTGTTCGGGGAGTTTCTTCTGCTGCTCCGATTTTGGGGCAAGAAGGTCTATAGGCAACCTTATCTGTTCAAAAGGTATGGGCTAGAAAGAAAGCGGCAAAATGGTATAGAGCTTCTAGCTGGTTTAACTATTGGTCTGTTGCTAGTGCTGAGTTTGTTTGGGTTGGAGGGGCTGCTGGGGTGGCTAGTGTGGCAGCGCCCATCTGTTTTCTTGCCCAAGCTAATTTTAGAAGGATTATTGAGCGCACTAGGCATTGGTTTCGCAGAGGAGCTAGTGTTTCGAGGCTGGCTGCTGGATGAGTTGCAACGAGATTACCGTTCCCAGGCAGCTATATGGGCAGATGCTTTTATATTTGCTTTATTGCACTTTATTAAGCCGTTTTCTGAAATTATTCGGACTTTGCCTGGATTTCCAGGGCTGTTGCTATTGGGGTTAACTTTAGTTTGGGCGAAAAGAGGGCACCAAGGACGCCTTGGCATCTCAATTGGCTTGCACGCTGGTCTGGTGTGGGGCTACTACATTATTAATGTGGGGCAGATGGTGCAGTATTCTGGCTCGGTTTCTGACTGGATAACAGGCGTTGATAGAAATCCCTTGGCTGGGATGGTGGGGTTGGTGTTTTTAGGGGCGATCGCGCTACGCGCACGTTGTGCGAACGCATTTTGGATGATGCGCTCGCCTCAACGTCATTCCTGAGTATGATTCTGGCGACTGCTTAACTAGCAGTGAGAGTTAACAACTCGCTTTCCACCTCAGAGCGATCGCTAGCATCTGGGTTAAGGCGCAGGTAAGTCTGTAAATCAAAAGCAGCAGCATCTAAGCGACCTAAAGCAGTTAACACCACGGCTCGGTTTTGGTACAAATCTGGGTTATCTGCTGAAAGCGCGTTCGCGGAGCGCGTTGCGGAGCAACGTATCGCTTCATCCAAATCGCTCAAAGCTTCTGGTAGATGTCCTAATTCATAGTGGAGTGCGGCACGGTTCGCCAACAACAGCGGTTGGCTGGGATTTAATGTCAATGCAGCATTGTAGTCTGCCAGCGCTGCTTCCGGTTGCTCCAAGAACTCAAACGCTTGAGCACGTCCTATCAAAGCCGGGACTTGCGTCGGGTTCAAATCTAGGGCAACAGAATAGGCATCCGCTGCTTCTGCTATTTGACCTCTTAAGTGATAGCACCGTCCTAGATTCATCCAGACTTCATAATAGGGGGGGCTAAACTCAATAGCCTTTTGGTAATCGTTGACAGCTTCTTCCAAACGTCCCATTTTTTGATAAGCATTACCGCGTTCGTTGTAATACTCCGAGTAATTTGGGTCTGCTGAAATTGCCGCCGTGAAGTAAGTAACCGCTTCCTCAAACATACCGACGGAAGCATAAACTTGAGCAATGTTGTAATGCAATACCGAGCGGTGCAGTTGATGCTGATCTAATCGCAAATGGGCTTTGAGTCGCTCAATACCTGACTGACACAGTTCTACTGCCTCTGCCGCTCTTCCTTGACGGTGCCGAATCAACGCCAAACCATTATGATTAAACGCATTCATAAAATGCTTTTGGTCGGCTGGCATATCCGTTTCTTCCAATAAGTCTAGACTTTGCTTTAAGTAAGCTTCAGCCTTAGCAAAATCTCGTTCAGGGAGGAAACGAGCGTGAAACATTGCCATCAGGTAATAGACTCGAACCAATTCGTTGGGGGTATCAATCTTGAAAAGAGCCTCTTCCTGAACTATCTGATATGCCCTAGCTGAATTACCTGCCGTAGCATAGCAGTTGAAAAGATTGCCAACGATATTCCAGCGTAATTGATTGTCCTGTTTGCACAAATCCTCTAACTGAGTAGCAACCGCCTCACAATAGATGAGCGCATCTTCATAAAAACCTTGATGGTTATAGATTCCCAGCACCCGCGCTTGCCAGATCAGAGCATTTTCCGGTTGGTCGCTGAGCAGCCAATAATAAATTAATCGCGAGCCATGTATTTCTGCCTCAATTAAGTCCCGACCGATGTGTTGTTCGAGTTCCTGCGCCAACCGCCTCATCTCCTCTTTGGAGACAGAAATTTCAGGCTGCGGAGGAAGATTTAAGCTAACTTTCTCTACCAAGCACTTAGTATCAAATTGATTGGCTACAGTTTCACTGGTGCCGGGGTTAGTCCCCAGTAGCAAAGTTAGATTCAATTGCTTTCCGCGACGGCGCATTAATTCAGAAAAGAAGCGACGTACCAGAACCCCAGCGCGATCGTAGCGATCGCAGGCAATTACCCAAGGTGAACCATCAGTATAGGGATACCAAGCATCCAACAGATTAATTAATCCATGTACAATCCGATAAGCCCGATCCAGAGCATAGTTGCGTACTCTTTCTTCACCTAGCGCTGAATCTGTAAGATTAGGATTGGGCACCGATATTGTATGCCGTAAGGCGGGTAAAACCATAGCCAATTCATAACTATGTTTAGTAATCAGGTGTGGTGCCTTTTGCTGTATCTGTGGCATTAATTCATTTAAAAAGTCATTCAAACCCGCCCATAAACCGTTTTCATGAGAATCACAAGATAACAGCCAAGTAGTTGCTCCATTATTTTGAGATTCTTGTAGCCACTGCTGCATCACCTCAAGGCGATCGCGTCCTGGTTGTGCATCTAATACAACGACTTGGCTTGTTAAGTGCAGGGAGGGGAGTGAGATATTGTGCTGCCTTTCCATAAAACCGTTATTTCCTTTTGTTATTACGTGAACTACGAATCCAGAGCCACAAGCCAGCGACTTGAAGCGGCAAAGAAAGCAATACTATTACCAAGGCATCCATGAAAGCGTAAGGATTGGCTTGATATCCAGCGCTCAAGGTTGTGACAAGAAGCACAAGATAATTCCACATCAGAGGGATGCTGATCAAGATGAGACAGTACCCAGCGACAATGCGACCTAAAACATAGATCAAGGCATACCAGCGGATCGCTCGCATTTCAGCGGCTGGAATGTGAGATTGGTCTATTTTCCGCGTCCGACGAATGAACTGGGGCATCTGGTTTTGCAAAAATACACCAGTATCTTTCATCAAACTTTTGCAGTTAAAAAAGTTGGCAATTACGTAATAGAAATCAGTGCGAACAAAGAAATAGCACTGCCAAAGTAGAGCCAGCAGGTAGCTCAACAACATGGTTTGAGCTAGCTGGAAAATGACCGGATGTAGGGCAAACCATGATTGCTTTTGAGCAAATAAAACAAGTAGCAATATGGAAGCAGATACGGCATCGAGTAGCGGCCCAGCTAAGAACGGTAAGTAACGCTGGGAACGTGGTACTCCCCAAACGCCTGTCATATCTGTCTCCGCTACTAATATCCACAAGCGATTGCTGAAGCCCAGCCGACAGGAAACACCGACCGCACGAGCAGCTATCAAATGAGCCATCTCGTGTAAAAATACGGCAGTAAAGTTGATTAACGTCAGGAGAAGAAGCATCAGCGTAACGTTTTCTTTGAAAAAGTACGCTTTCCACCCTGGAATAATCGAGGGGTCGATAGTAACCGCAAGTAAACCTAAGCCGATTACAACTCCACTACCGATTAGTACTTGTCGGCTGAATATTTTTTGGGCTAGTGCTTGTGGAAATTGGCTGAAGTGGTAGCGTATTGGCTTCGGTTGTGCAGAGCGTTGTTGGGAGTTGGTTTTCCTCAACGTAGCTGTTAGCTCATATTTATCAGTACCTAGAATCTGAACTAAACCGTTAAGTTCTAGAACCTCTAAAAGCTCGTTGATATCGGGTACTTCACCGTATTTTTCTTGATAAAGTGACTGAGCTTGTCCTACTGTCTTACCTTCAGATAAGTAATCTAGTAGCTCTACAGCATCAAGTGGCAATACTAGAAAAACTCCCGTATCCGAGCGCCCGATAACAACATCCTCGCCGTCAGGTTGACGAATAAAGGGATAAACAGAAACCAAAGTATCGCTTGCACAACTGACCACGTTCAACAGCCTCCCTATGAAGGATCGGAACCGCAGTTTTTGTTAAAATTTGGGTTCCGATCAAAACTTAGATGTTCAACTACCAGCAGGAGTTACAGAGCCAGCAGGAGTAAGCTGCTGCGGCTGTAGTTTTAAGTGTTTCCACTTCCCGAATAACGAACTTTTTCATTTTGGTAGCTTGGGGTTGTGTGGTATTCATTGAATTCTCCTTGAGATTAAAGTTGATGGAAACTATAGCAATCCTGTTTGGATGAACCGCAAAGGCGCAAAGAGCGCTAAGGAAGAAAAGAAAGAGGCAAACTCAGGAATAAGCTAGGACTGCTATAGAGTTGATTTTTTTTCTTCAGGTATTTGTCTGGAGTGAAACCTAGAATTTCAACTACCAGCAGGAGTTACAGAGCCAGCAGGAGTAAGCTGCTGCAGCTGTAGTTTTAAGTGTTTCCACTTCCCGAATAACAAACTTTTTCATCTTGGTAACTTGGGGTTGTGTAGTATTCATTGAACTCTCCTTGAGATTGAAGTTGTTTGTGTTTTCTAAATCTAGTTTTGCTTTCCCAAGGGGGGAAAGACCAGAGAAGATAAAGACGTTAAGCCCCAACTTAAGCTCGTAGACTGCCAATTTCCCCAAACCCTTACCAGCAGGCATTCAGGGCGGATGTAATTTAGTTAATGTAGGGATGTACTTGCTTAAGTTGCGAATAACTTGCGAAGAAGTTGTAGTTTTGCTTGAAGCAAGCAGGAATACTGGCAAGCAGCAATGACCATGAATCAGAAAAAAGTCAGCCGCAGACGTGGGGTAGTGCTCACCCTTGAGGGACAAAAGAAACTGCAAGCAGCCAGACGGCAAGCGGAAATACAAGGCAATTTTGGCGATCGCTATACCTTGGAAGAATTGAGCGATCGCACGGGACTGTCTCTCAACACCATCACCAAAGTCCTAGAGGCTCGTTCAGCCGTTGATAAACAAACCCTAGACAGCTTTTTCACAGCCTTTAACCTAGAGTTAGAGCGGGGTGACTATTCTCAGGTAGGCTCTAATGAAGCACAGCAACCCCCAAACCGCGTTAACGGGGAGGGGGCTGACGACAGGGGTTCAAACAAGGATCTGAGTTTGCGTCAAGATTGGGGAGAAGCCATTGATGTCTCAGTTTTCTATGGACGTACAGAAGAATTAGCCACTTTAGAAGAATGGATCGTGCCGGATTCCTGCCGCTTAGTAACCTTGTTGGGAATGGGGGGAATTGGCAAAACTGCCTTATCTGTAAAGCTGGCAGAACAAATCCAGGATAAGTTTGAGTACCTGATTTGGCGATCGCTCCGCAATGCTCCTCCTTTAGAAGATATCCTGGCAGAACTAATCCAGTTCCTCTCTCAGCAGCAGTCAACTAATTTACCCAACAGCATAGAGAGTCAAATTACGCGACTGATTAATTATTTACGTCAACATCGCTGTTTGCTAGTGCTGGATAATGTCGAGTCAATTCTGCAAAGCGGCGTGGCGGCTGGAGACTATCGCCAGGGATACGAAAGCTATGGTGAGCTACTCACACGGGTAGGAGAAGCCGCTCATCAAAGTTGTTTAGTGCTAACCAGCCGGGAGAAACCCTCATCTGTCGCCGCTCTAGAAGGCGATACCCTGCCAGTTAGAAGCTTCCAACTTACGGGTTTGAAGTCCGCAGAAGGTGCAGGCATCCTCAAAACTAAAGGTTTGTCCCAATCAGATGATCAGCGCCTCAAATTAAGCGAGATCTACAGCGGTAATCCCCTAGCGTTGAAGATCGTTTCTACCTCAATTAGAGAAATATTTGATGGAAATATTGCGGAATTTTTAGCACAAGGCACTACCGTTTTCAATGGAATTCGCCATCTGTTAAACCAGCAAATCAATCGCTTGTCAGCTTTAGAACAGCAGGTGATGTACTGGCTGGCGATTAATCGGGAGTGGGTTTCCCTGGCACAATTGCAAGCGGATATAGTCCCAGCGGTATCAAGAGGCAAAGTATTGGAAGCTCTGGAATCATTAGGACGGCGATCGCTAATTGAAGTAAGTGCCGCTAAGTTTACCCAGCAACCTGTAGTCATGGAATACATGACTGAGCAGCTAATCGAGCAGGTTTATGAGGAGATTGCTACTGAAAAAGTTAACTTCCTGCTGATCTATGCATTAGTTAAAGCTACTGCCAAGGAATACATCCGAGAAAGCCAGATTCGCATTATTTTAGAACCTCTGATCAATAGGTTACGCACTAGCTTCAAATCCCAGCAGGAAGTTGAGCGTCAACTACAGCGGATATTGTTAAAACTACGTTCCGAGTATTCCAGTACATCTGGATACGGTGGCGGAAACATGATCAATTTATTGCGTCAACTCAAGATTGACTTGGCTGGCTATGACTTTTCTCACCTACCTGTCTGGCAAGCTTACCTGCAAGATGTGCCTCTGCATCAAGTCAATTTTGCCCACGCAGATCTGACTAACTCGGTTTTTGCAGAAACATTAAGTAGTATTGCCTCTGTTGCCATTAGTCCAGATGGAAAACTTTTGGCTACGGGCGATCTCAATGGCGAAATTTGCCTTTGGCAAGTCGCAACTGGTCAACAACTGCTTACGTTAAAGGGACATACAAGTTGGGTTTGGTCAGTTGCTTTCAGTCCTCAAGGTAATATCTTAGCTAGTGGAAGTTTTGACCAATCAGTAAGACTATGGGACGTTGGCACTGGTGAATGCCTCAAGACTTTGCAGGAACATACAGGTGGTGTATGGTCAGTTGCTTTTAGTCCTCAAGGTAATATCCTAGCCAGTAGCAGTGATGACTCAATAGTCAGGTTGTGGGATGTTGGCACTGGTCGATGCCTAAAGGCTTTGCAGGGACACACGAGTTGGGTGCATTCAGTCGCTTTCAGTCCGCTCGGGATCTTAGCTAGTGGTAGTGAAGACTCAACAGTGAAGTTATGGGACATAGGCACAGGTCAATGTCTCAAGACTTTGGTGGGGCACACTAGCCGAGTTTGGTCAGTCGCTTTTAGTCCTCCAGGTAATACCCTAGCTAGTGGTAGTGAAGACTCTTCAGTGAAGCTGTGGGACATAGACACGGGTGAATGCCTCAAGACTTTGCAAGGGCATACCCGTCAGGTTGTTTCAGTTGCTTTCAATCCTCAAGATAATACTCTGGCTAGTAGCAGTGAAGACTCAAGAGTGAGGTTGTGGGATATTGGCACTGGTCAATGCCTTAAAACCTTGCAGGGGCACACCAGCCAAGTTTGGTCGGTTGCTTTCACTCCTGAAGGTGATACTTTAGTCAGCGGCAGCCAAGATCAAACGGTGCGGCTATGGGATGCTAAAAGCGGGGAATGCCTCAGGACTTTGCAAGGACATCTAAATCGATTACGTTCAGTTGCTTTTAGTCCTCAAGCTGACACTCTGGCTAGTGGCAGTAGCGACCAAACCGTGAAGCTGTGGGATGCTAATACTGGTCGCAGCCTTAAAATTTTGTGGGGTCACACTAGATGGGTTTGCTCAGTTGCCTATAGTCCAGATGGTCAAACCTTAGCTAGTGGTAGTGGTGACCATAGTGTGAAGCTGTGGGATGTTAGCACAGGTCAATGCCTTAAGACTTTGCAGGGACATACTCATTGGGTACTTTCCGTTGCTTTCAGTCCTTCAGGTAATATCCTGGCAAGTAGCAGTGGTGACCATACTGTGAAACTGTGGGATGTTAGCACAGGTCAATGCCTCAGAACTTTGCAGGGACATACTAATTATGTAGAGTCAATAGCCTTCAGTCCTCAAGGTAATATCCTGGCTAGTGGCAGTGGTGACCAAACTGTCAAGTTATGGGACATTGGGACTGGTCAATGTCTCACGACTTTGCAGGGACACGCCAGCCGCGTTTGGTCAGTCGCTTATGCGCCAAGTGCAAATATCCTGGCTAGTGGCAGTGATGACTCCTCAGTGAAGCTATGGGACATTGGGACTGGTCAATGCCTCAAAACTTTGCAGGGACACATTAGTTCCATCTGGTCAGTTACCTTTAGCCAGGATGGTCAAATCTTGGCTAGTGGTGGCGGTGACCAAACTATAAGGCTATGGGATATCACCACTGGACAATGCCTGAAGACGTTACCAGGACATAGCAATCTAGTCTCGTCTGTTGCATTTAATTCTGTTGGTGTTGGTGTCGTCCCAGAGAGAGCTACTCTGGGCAAGGCAGAGTTAACTCATGAGAATAGTCAAATTTTAGCCAGTTGCAGCTATGACGAGACAATAAAGCTTTGGGATATCTTAACGGGTGAGTGCCTAAAAACGCTAAGAGCTGACAGGCTTTATGAGGGTATGAATATTACTGGAGTTACGGGTTTAACTATAGCTCAGAAATCTACACTAAAAGCTTTGGGTGCGGTTGAGTATTGAAAAAGGCGATCGCATTCTTATACAAAATCCGCTTCTATAATCTCCTTGATTTTTTATATCGGCTGCATCTCGCCTATCCCCTACAACTCTGCTTACTTTGAATAAGGAAGAAATTCATTTTGCCTCATCCAATTACTCATGCTCAACCCCCTCTGGAATTTATTCCACCCGCCCTCAATCTCCCGGTGGTAGGGCTGGCTCAATTGATGCTGCCTACTTGGTTGCGATCGCGCACAAATATCACCCGTATCCAAGCAGACAATGTAGAAACCCTAGTAGATCTCTATAGCCAGTTCCAATCCGGTAAAATCCGTTTCTTGATGGCATTTCGTCATCCCAGTGCCAACGATCCCCTGTCTATGCTTTACCTGCTTTCTCGCCTAGTGCCACGGGTAGCACGACAGCAGGGAATCTCGCTGAAATCTCCGATTCATTCCCACTTTATCTATGATCGCGGGATTCCCCTATGGGCTGGCTCGATAGTCAGCTGGTTATATCCCCGTTTGGGGGGAACTCCTATCCATCGAGGCAAGCTAGATCGGGCGGGATTGCGATCGGCTCGCGATTTGTTTGCCAATGGTAGTCTGCCAATTGCAGCAGCCCCGGAAGGAGCCACCAATGGTCATAATGAAATTGTCAGTCCTCTAGAACCAGGCATTGCCCAAATGGGATTTTGGTGTGTTGAAGATTTACTCAAAGCTGGACGCTCTGAGCAAGTTTTCATTGTACCTGTAGGAATTCAATATCGTTATGTTAATCCGCCCTGGAAATCTTTAGAAAAGCTTTTAAGTGCATTAGAAGTCGATTGCGGTTTGCCTGTACGAGCGGTACATCCGCCGTCAGTATATAAGTCAGAAGAAACTCATAAATCTCTATATAGACGGCTTTATAGGTTGGGCGAGCACTTACTAACCTTAATGGAAGAATTTTATACCAAATTCTATCATCAAAAGTTCCCAGCAGCTTCCAAGAAAGAAGTTTCTGCTATTCTTGAAACCGAAAAAACTAGTGGTTTTACAGAAGTCCAGCCTTCCAATTATAATGTCGAATTTACTGCCAGACTTCAAGCGCTACTAGACGTTGCATTACAGGTAGGAGAAGAGTATTTTAACCTTCAGCCCAAGGGCAGCTTGATCGATCGCTGTCGTCGCCTAGAACAAGCAGGGTGGGATTATATTTATCGAGAAGATATCAAAAATCCAGAAGCACTTTCACCTCTAGAAAGAGGATTAGCTGATCGAATTGCCGCCGAAGCAAACCTGCGAATGTGGCATATGCGCTTAGTAGAAAGTTTCGTAGCAGTTACAGGCGCTTATGTTTTGGAAAAAAATACAGCTGATAGGTTTGCCGACACAACATTACTGATGTGGGATATGATTACGCGGATAAAAGGCGGTAACCCATTCCCCCGCCCTCGATTAGGTAAGCAATGGGTACAAATGACTGTGGGACAACCAATATCAGTTTCTGAGCGTTGGGACACTTATCAAGTCAGTCGCCGCAGTGCCAAGCAAGCTGTTGCTGACCTTACTCAAGACCTCCAAACCGCGCTAGAGAGTATGATTTCTTGACGCGATACGGGCTACGCCCACGCTTGAATTTGAGCATAACGAGTTGTTTCGGCTCGAATTTCTTCAATAATAGTTGAAATTTCTTCTTCAGACTGAATATGACGTGCTAGAACTTGAGCTGTTGATTCCAGCACACGATCAGAAAATAATTTCGCTAAGTCTTGCCGCAGACCTTGCCCAATATACAATTTGAGCAAGGCTTCAAAAGACATATCTCGACTAGCGGCAACTTTTTTTAGTGCTTCTAATGTGTCCTTTGGGATATTGAGAGATATTGTTTCTACTGCACGGGGTCGTAAGTTCAATTTTAGTTCTTCTTCAGGTTTGTTCATATAATTTTGTTTCATTACGAGTAGCGGGGCGGGCAGAAATTATGCGCGTTCGCCCACGACGTTCTATATAAACCACAAGCAAGAGGCGTTGAAAAAGAGAATACCTAATGATGAAATCTCGCTGTTCGTCATTAGATGTAGCATCACCCTCTTGATAGAAAGGATCGAAGAAAGCTTCAGCGGCTTCTTCAAACTTAACTCCATGTTTTTCGAGGTTGCTTTGTGCCTTGTTTTCGTCCCATTCAAATTCAATGCTTTGCAGCCGATACACAATATCCATATGTAAATCTTAGTGTAGGAGCATCGCATAATCTACGGTAGGCGATCGTTTATTAGAAACCGCCTGTCTCAGTACAAAAAGAGCAAACTGCTACTCCACGCTTCAATAACGTACCTTTATAGAAACGCTTTAGCTAATACAGGTGACCTAACCTAAGCTTCATAAAGGCTCCCACACTTGTTGGCAACCACCATAAGTCCTCAAGGAATAAAATAGAAATTAGCCTCTGGAGCTGACTTTCACAATTAAGAGGCATAAATTTAGTAACAATTTCTACAGAATTGGAGCATCGAAAGTCTGTATCCAATTAAAGTTAGTTGCCTCTACTCCATCTGAGATTTATTTATGACTTCCGAGATCCGCTTCCTGATGTGCCCTCCCAACCACTACGACGTGGATTACGTGATTAATCCCTGGATGGAGGGCAATATTCATAAATCCTCGCGCGATCGCGCTGTTGAACAGTGGGAAAAGCTTCACTACGTCCTCAAAGACCATGCGCTGGTTGATTTGGTCGAACCAAAACCAGGTTGGCCTGATATGGTGTTTACCGCTAACGCTGGTTTAGTTTTGGGCAAAACTGTAGTTCTTAGCCGCTTTTACCATAAAGAGCGTCAAGGGGAAGAACCTTACTTTAAAGAGTGGTTTGAGTCCCAGGGCTACACGGTGTATGAATTACCCAAAGATTTGCCCTTTGAAGGCGCTGGTGACGCGCTTCTAGACCGGGAAGGGCGCTGGCTGTGGGCGGGATATGGCTTCCGCTCAGAACTAGACTCTCACCCTTATCTGGCAAAGTGGCTCGATATTGAGGTGCTATCCCTGCGGCTGATGGATGAGCGGTTTTATCACCTAGATACCTGCTTCTGTCCTCTCAACGGCGGCTATTTGCTTTACTATCCGCCAGCATTTGATTCCTACTCAAATCGCCTCATTGAAATGCGGGTGCCGGAAGCAAAGCGGATTGCAATTGAGGAAGCCGATGCAGCCAGCTTCGCTTGTAATGCCGTCAACGTGGATAACGTTGTGGTGATGAACAAGACGAGTGAAAGCTTGAAACAGCGCTTGACTGACGCTGGCTTTGAGGTGGTAGAGACGCCGCTAACAGAATTTCTCAAAGCGGGGGGGGCAGCTAAATGCTTGACGCTACGGGTAACTGAGCCAGTGCGCGACGAAGTCCATGCGAATATATCTGTAGAAAGTCGCACTGTGCGGCTGGAAGGGCATCTACTGGATTCTGGCTTGATTAACCGGGCTTTAGACAAGATTATGGAAGCTGGAGGCAGTTTCCAAGTGCTCAATTTTGAACTGGGAGAGCAACGGCAAAGTACCTCATCAGCAGAGGTAAAGGTTTCTGCTCCTTCCCATGATGTCATGGAAGCCATCCTCACCCAGCTAATCGATTTGGGTGCAGTAGATCTGCCCCAAGACGAGCGCGATGCGAAATTGGAAGCTGTAACACAAGCGGGAGTGGCTCCAGACGAATTTTATGTGAGTACCATATATCCTACGGAAGTGCGGATTAATGGTGAGTGGGTGCGGGTACAAAATCAGCGCATGGATGGGGCGATATGCCTACGGCACGCTGACGCGAACGCAATTACTCAAACTCCTGACGGACTGGTAGCGAAGTGTAAGTTGCTACGGGATTTAGAAGTCGGTGACCAAGTGGTAGTTGACGTGCTGGGTATCCGTACAGTACGCAAGACGGAATCACGGGAACAACGTAACACGCAAGAATTCAGCTTTATGTCAGCTGGGGTTTCCAGCGAACGCCGCGTGGAATTGGTAGTGGAACAAGTTGCCTGGGAATTGCGCCAAATTCGCGATCGCGGTGGCAAAGTCGTTGTAACTGCGGGGCCTGTTGTGATCCACACTGGCGGCGGGGAACACCTAGCGCAACTGATCCGCGAAGGTTATGTGCAAGCGTTATTAGGCGGAAATGCGATCGCAGTTCACGACATTGAACAATCAATGCTGGGAACCTCCTTAGGTGTGGATATGAAACGCGGTGTTGCCGTGCGTGGCGGGCACAGGCATCACCTGAAAGTGATTAACACTATCCGTCGCTACGGCAGCATTGCAGCAGCAGTAGAGCAAGGCATTATCAAGAATGGTGTCTTATACGAGTGCGTCAAGGCTGGTGTACCTTTCTCCCTGGCTGGTTCCATCCGCGATGATGGCCCCTTGCCAGATACGCAGATGGATTTGATTAAAGCCCAAGAAGACTATGCCCATCATATTGCCGGCGCAGATATGATTTTGATGCTGTCTTCGATGCTGCATTCAATTGGGGTGGGGAATATGACTCCAGCTGGCGTGAAGATGGTTTGTGTGGATATTAATCCAGCTGTGGTCACTAAGTTAAGCGATCGTGGTTCTGTGGAATCTGTCGGCGTTGTCACCGATGTGGGCTTATTCCTAAGCCTGTTAGTGCAACAGTTGGATAAATTAACCAGACGTTACCGCGCCACCCAAGTCGTCTAGATTCTTGTAGTTAGTTTTCTCTAGGCTGGCTGTTCTGATTTCATTTTCATGGGCAGGCCAGTCACTTTTCTAAATGGTAGTTGAATAAATTAACCAGACGTTACCACATCACCCAATATTGCCCAAAGCATAACCCGTAGGCACTTCCTAACTATAAACCTTACTTCTTCAGATGCTTAGGATTGAATAGTGAAGCAGGCTGGGCGTAGGGTCCGGATCGCAATACCTTAGCTAGGGCACCGTTGTCTTCTCGCAAACCTTCGTAGAAAAAGAACACTTCCCCTGGAATGCCACAAGATCGGTTATAGGCGATCGCCTTCTTGAGGTACTCCGGGCTAATGCGATATGAGCCTACTTTCATTAAGATACCCGGCGCCAGCTGCGGCAGTTGTTCGGTAGTGAATTGCTTTGTGACTAGCCTGTCAATAAGTTGTTTGTAACTCTGAAAGTTCCTGCGATACAGCTGCGGGTGGATGATATCAACCAACCTACGGTCAATCCATGCTTGAGTATCCTGAAGGTATTCTTGAAGACTCCAAGGGTAAGGACTGGGTGCCATTGAAACCAGTAGATTTGGATTAATGGCTATGACTTCCTCATATAAGCGAGTTAAGAAGTTGGTAAGAATATCGGCACGCCACTGCAACCATTGCCTATCTTTGGGATTCTTAGGAGGATTTTGATTGAATTGCTGGCGATAACGTTCAACTGTTTTGGTATTGTAGCCGCCTTCACTAGGAAGTGCAGGCAGTCTGTCATCTCCCTGAATACCCGCAACGTCGTAGTTCTTAGCAACTTCTAATATTAAACTCAGGATGAACTCCTGCACCTCAGAATCAAGCGCATTCATCCACTCAAAGCCGTTCTTTTTCAGTAAGTTACCACTGAAATCACGGGCAGCCCACTCAGGTTTTTTAGCTAGCAGCGACCCACCATTTCGGTTGTAGGAACTAGCAAATCCATATTCAAACCAAGGTATGACTGCAAGACCAACCCGGCGGGCCTCGACAATTAGTTCCGCCAAGGGATCTCGACCTTGATATCGCGGGTGAATCTCTACACCGAAGTTCTCCTCCATGACTCGACTGGGATAGACCGTAACTGCATTATTCCAGACAACAGGAAATACCACGTTGAATCCTGTCTGAGCCAGGAAATCCATTGCCTCAGCAATGTTTTGCCTTGAACTCAGGACTTGGCTATCTGTAGTAGTGATCCAGATCCCACGAACTTCCATTTAATTAAGTGCCTCAGAGAACAAAACAATTTTTTAACATTTTGTATCTAATTGTTTCGGCTACACCCGTGCTAAGTCTGTAAAAATACCCTATATCTCGCTAAATTACCTAGCCAACCCTGTGTGTATTAAGTCGAAAGTGACGACCCGGCTAAGTAATTATCAACTTTCGCTGTCCTAGTTGGTGGATACACTCTTTTACCCAAAGCTTTTGAATATCAAACAAGCCGGGGATCACACTACATGGTCGCTACCCACAGTAAGCCATTAACAGAGCATGAGACATTTTTGATATAATTTAGCAGAGTAAGTACCCTGTAGATAAAAATATTCTACGGAAAATGACAAACATTCCTGACCCAGATTTTGATTATGAATCAACTATTATTCAAGCTTACAACCCAAATTTTAAGCGTGAATCTAAGCCTAGCAAGGATAATCATCCAGAAGATAAGTTTATTATACCTAAAGTTTTTGATGATGCTACTTTAGTTAAAGCTTTTGTCCAAGGTCAAAATAAGCTTTTGGCAACCCAAAGCTTGAGAATTGAGGCAGTTGGCGACACTACTCAACTTTTAACAAAAAAGGGTGAATTAATTGGATTATTGAAAATATCAGACAAAGCTCGCTCTGCTTTGGTTAAAACTCAATCTGAATATTACGGATTGATAAATAAAATATTTTTAGAAGAAGGCTTTGTCCCTTTTGGCGAATCTAAAAAAAAGGGTTTTTTTGAATATAGACAATATGAAATACCTAAGGGTTACAAAATAAACTATACAGAATCTTTAGTATTATGGAAAGCATGGTGGCCAACTAGGCGTTCCACAAAGAATTTTAGATTTAAGTTGGATATACTGTTTTTTGTACAAAACAACTGGTATCCAATTCAAGATATGGTTTTTAGTGATGGAAACCTTTATATAAAAACACTTGTTGGTGAATTCACTTTACATGGTACTGATAAAGTGGTTTGGTTAAATCAATTAGAAACCGAACCTACTCAAAAAGAAAATTTAGATTTACCAGCATCAAAGTCTGATTTTAAAGATAGTATAGTCAATACTCAGCTATCTAAAAAGCAAAATATAAATGTAGAGACAAATTCTAAAGCTGAATTAGAAACAGAAATAGAAGAAGAACAGTTATTGAGAAAGTTAAAACTTAGAGCTTTACAAACTTTATCAGACTACTTAGAAAATGGCGAAGTAAAAGTTAAAACAGAAGTAATTAAAGATGCTAAAGGAGAAAATCTTAGCACAAAAACTATTACGTTTAAAAATCCTTGTCCGCAATGGGTTTTAGAATATCTTTTAGCTAAAAATGACTGATTAAGCAGGAGCAAATACTATCAATTTGTCCTGACAGCGCTTTGCATCTAAAAAAAGTACACCCCTCCCCAACCCTCCCTTTATTAAGGGGAGGGGGCAAGGAAACGCGGGTGGGGTATTTCTGTACTTCACCAACTGGCAATCTGCTGTATCAAGTGGGAGAGCAAATCTTTTCCCCTTGTCCTCCTGCTGTTTATGCTATTGATACAACGGAACACGATCTTATTGGGTGACGGCAAACCATTGGGTAATCCCATCTGCGATCGCAGCTGCCATATTCTGTTGCGCCTGCGGATTCACCACCCATTCAAATTCCACCGGATTGCTCATAAAACCCAGTTCTAGTAACACTGAGGGTGCAGTTGCTGGACGGGCAAGTGCTAGATTATCCCAAAACACTCCATAGGAAGGACGCCCCAGCTTGACTATATAGTTGTGCATAAACAAGGCTAGGCTGTGAGCTTGGGGATGATACCAAAAAGCCCCAAATCCTTGGGTATTCTGGGCGTCGCCCTCGTCGGGTAGAGAATTGTAGTGAATTGAAAGCGCGATCGCCGGTTGCACTTTGTCAATAAATGCCACTCGCTCTGGCAGGGACACCGCCTTATCTGTCTCCCGTGTCATGTATACCGTGGCACCTCTGGCAATTAGCTGGTTTCCCACCAGCTTCGACATGATTAGGTTGACATCTTTTTCAGGATAACCCGTTGGTCCTTGAGTGCCGGAGTCTTGACCGCCATGTCCTGGATCGAGGACGATTTTGATACCGGATAATGGCTTTGCCGATTGCTTAGTAAGAGTAGGCGGATGACGTAGAGATAGCACCAAACTGGTGCCTTCGTATTTCAGCTGATAGCCCCATTGCTGTTGTGATTTGAGGTTAAAGGTATATTGCACAACACCCGGTGCTATTTGTTGCCAGTCTAGGCGAGAAATAACTGGGTCATCATCCATGCGAATGATGTCTGTTTGGGCAGTGGTATTGTAGAGCGTCAGAAGCAATTTGCGATCGCCTTGCTGTACTGTCATCGGCACTGGCACTTGCAGCGGAAATCTGACCTCCGTCGCACCCGGAACTTTACGGGAACTAACGCTGCGAATCAGAGAGCGTGGCGGCGCTGAATTTTTAACAATGCCAACTTCCTTACTATTAATCCAGCCGCCATAGTCTAGGCGTACCCATTCCCCTTCCCGGCCAGTCACCGACGCCCGCGTTCCTTTGGGCAATGGTGTCAGGCGAGAATAATCTGTGCTGGGGCCAGTTCTAGCGACACCAGCATCGACAATCACCTCCGCAATTTCCAGCTGGGCTGGGGACAGAATTTGCACCTTACCTGGACCCTGCTGGCTCACTGTCTGGCCATCTCTTGTGAGTTGGAACTGAGGTTTACCAAAATCAGCAGCTACCGCCGCCGCCGCACAACCCAAGAATTTTCCAGCCCCAGCAATAGCCTGAGGCTGATTTTGTTGCGTCAACGCCGCCGAGTTTGCGGGCAGATTTACTACCTGCGGTTGCAGCATTAGGGGGATGGTTTGACCGCCTAATTGAGCTGAGACAGTGGCATTGGGAGGTGCGATCGCGCCTAAACAAACTAGTTCATTCGGCAGTCTGGCAACGTCTACCGCCGGTTCCAGGGAATCTTCTGCAAACGCTAACCCTGCTGGTGGCTTAGGCTGGCTGGAAGTCCGCGTCACCTTAATATTGATGTCTTGGTTGTTGTAGCGCAACGTAAACTGATTGTCTCCCAGCTTTAACGGGAAACTGGGAGCAAAATGCCCAGCGGGACTGCGTGCGATCGCCTGACCATTCACCAAAACCTGTCCGGCTGGTGGAGCCGTACCAATAAAGAATATTTTTTCAGATGCAGTTTTGTAATTATTTGGCGGATAGGTAACGTTAAAGGATGGGTTTGCCCAAGCTGGAGAAGCAATTACAGACCCTAATACAACTAATCCCAAGATGTTTCTCATTATTAATCTCAGCGATTCGATTTTGGATTTTGGATTTTCGATTGCCACCACCGCATCTAAATTATGGGCTGGCAATACTTAACCCATTATTTTCTTTTGCATGACTGAAAGCCAGGGGTTGGAGGCCTTTTTCTTTTCGGTCATTTATCTGAACTAGATAATAAAACTACCTAAAAATGTTCCTTAATTTTCAAAAATTTTAGTTGGTAATCCATCAATGCTTTTTTGATTCTTATTTCGCCAATATTCAACAATACCATCTTCTCCTTTTTTACTTGCCCATTCTCGAAGTGTTTGTCTTTCTTCTTTAAGCTCGTACAAGGGCACCCCATAGCCACAAGATGTCTGTGCCGAGTCAATATCAAGTACAATAATTTGCCGTTCTCCGGGTAGAGGCTCAAATTTAGAATAGAAACTTTTCCATTCTGGATTTTTATGAGAAATAACTCTTCCTTGCCCATATAAACGCAGGATCAAAGGCTTCTCGGAAAAGCTACAAAACATAATTGTCATTCTTCCGTTCTCATTTAGATGGGCGGCAGTTTCGTTGCCACTCCCAGTTAGATCGAGATAAGCAACTGTTTTATTGTCCACGCACCTAAATGTATCCATACCTTTAGGTGATATATTAATTCGACCTACATTTGGTGCTGTTCCAGTGAAGAATATTTTTTGTTCAGCAATAAAATATTGTAATGACTCATTTAACTCAGGATAAAACTTAGCCATCTTCAAACTCCTTTTAAAAATCGCGTAAAACTGCCATCAATAAAAATAAAATATAAAATTTACCACCTATCTCAACCATCGCTCGTAACACTACAAAGATATAGCTAAGAGTGATAAAATCACTGTTTATTTATGTCTAGCTCGCTCCTCAGTGATTATCTTTCCCAGAACCTTTCCTGCTTCTTGTCTCCCTTGCCTCCTTATCCAGAAAGCCAAATTTTCACAATTCAAATCAAATTGCTATAGCAGTAGTGCTATTTTGCCATCTGTAATATGCCCAGTAAAGTAGGTAGCGACACCTAGTCGAATCCTAGCAGCTAAGATTGTGGCACAATTAACGGGATGGGTTAGTAGAAAATTCTACTTCTAAGCATTCTATGACTAAGTTTGTATTTGTCACCGGCGGCGTCGTCTCCAGCATTGGTAAGGGTATTGTAGCGGCAAGCCTGGGACGCCTGCTGAAGTCCCGCGACTATTCTGTATCGATTCTAAAACTAGACCCGTATATAAATGTCGATCCGGGAACGATGAGTCCCTTTCAGCATGGGGAGGTGTTCGTCACAGAAGATGGTGCGGAAACCGATTTAGACTTGGGACACTATGAGCGCTTCACTGATACCTCGATGTCGCGCCTCAACAGCGTTACTACTGGCTCGATTTATCAAGCGGTGCTAAATAAAGAGCGAAGAGGCGACTACAAGGGGGGTACGGTACAGGTAATTCCCCACATTACCAATGAAATTAAAGAGCGCATCGAGCGGGTGGCGAAAAATACCAACCCAGATGTGGTGATTACAGAAATTGGCGGTACTGTGGGCGATATTGAGTCGTTGCCCTTTTTGGAAGCAATTCGTCAGTTCCGTAAAAGTGTGGGGCGGCGCAATGTGCTGTATATGCACGTAACCTTGGTGCCGTGGATACCTTCTGCTGGGGAGATGAAAACGAAGCCGACGCAGCATTCGGTGAAGGAATTGCGGTCAATTGGGATTCAACCAGATATTTTAGTTTGTCGGTGCGATCGCCCTCTGCAAATTGGACTCAAAGATAAACTCTCCGAATTTTGCGATGTCCCGGTTGAATGCGTCATCACGGCTCAAGATGCCAAAAGTATCTATGAAGTGCCGCTGATGATGGAACAAGAAGGACTAGCACAGCAAGCACTGGATTTGCTGCACCTAGAGCAACGCCAACCCGACTTGACACAGTGGCAAACCTTAGTAGATCGCCTTTATCATCCAACTCAACAGATCAATATTGCTATCGTCGGTAAATATGTCAGGTTAGGCGATGCTTATCTCTCAGTTGTGGAAGCTTTGCGCCATGCGGCGATCGCTATTGGCGGCGAACTCAACCTGCGTTGGATCAACTCTGAAGACATAGAAGCTTACGGTGCCGAAACCTATCTCGCTGATGTCAGCGGCATCCTCGTACCTGGTGGTTTTGGTCTGCGGGGCGTCGATGGCAAGATTGCTGCTATTCAATTCGCCCGCGAACGCCAGATTCCCTTCTTAGGTTTATGCTTGGGGATGCAGTGTGCTGTCATTGAATGGGCGCGGCACCTTGCGGGTCTAGAGGATGCTAATAGTGCTGAGTTTGACCCCGATACAACAAATCCGATTATTAATTTGTTACCGGAACAGCAGGATGTTGTGGATTTAGGTGGCACGATGCGGCTAGGTTTATATCCTTCTCGCCTAACGCCTAATACCTTAGCTTTCAAGCTTTACCAAGAAGAGGTGATTTATGAACGTCACCGGCATCGGTACGAGTTTAATAATGCCTATCGTAATTTGTTTTTAGAGACGGGCTATGCGATCAGTGGGACGTCTCCCGATGGGCGTTTGGTGGAAATCATCGAACTGCCAAACCACCCCTTCTTCATTGCCACTCAGTTCCACCCAGAATTTCAATCTCGCCCTAGTACTCCCCACCCTTTATTTCAAGGGTTTATGCAAGCGGCGTTAACGAAGCTGTCAGTTAGCCAAGCTGCTGCGGAGGAAATAGGAATCCCTATTTCTAGCCCAATCCCAGCGCTGCACGCCCCAATTGAGGTGTCTTAATCCAGGAGATAGGGAAATAGCGTAGGGGCGGTGCCCCTATGACCCCCCTTTGAGTTCTGAGTTAATTTAAAAGTCTCTCCCATCCCCCAAATGATGTGGTTTTGTGCCGTCTGGGACAAGATTATAGACACGCTCATACATCAGTATCGCGTTTCAAAAGCTATGTTGGGAAGCAGAAAAGGAAGGGCGATCGCGATCGCGCTCTATTGCTAACGACCACGATCGCCCAATTAGGAACTCTAGATACTAAGCCTCAGTCAGCATTTGACTTTAGCTATAGACATCACCTCTCGAGAGTCATCGCAAAAAGGTAAAGGCTCAGCCATCGGCGCTGGTATGTAAGCCGGGGCTAAAGATGGGTTTCTTTGGGGGAAACGCAAAACCGGCTTAGGCTTCTGTTTGGGTGGAATCTCAAAAATTTCTGCCAGATTCCAGTCATCGACATTGAGAAGATTCCAAATATCAGAGAGCTTGCGGAACTGCCTGGTGAGATGTCCAAGCTTGAGCATCCAGCCACCAGCCACCCGCTCTAAGGTCATGCAAGCTTCAAACACTAAGTTCATGACCCGCTTAAAAGATGGGCGTTGCACTGGGCTGGAGTCTTTGGCATTGCGGAGCGCGGCGCGAGTGGCTTTAATCTGCTCCTTGGCTGCTGCCAATTCAGCTTTGAGGCGTTCGTTTTCAGCTTTGAGGCGTTCGTTTTCGGCTTTGAGTTTTTCGGTATCGTCCATCAGTTGTTACTTGTTAGTCCTTGTCGTACACGAACGCATACAAGTTTTACACGAACTCATAACATAGGTCAGACACTCAGCTCGCAAGCCCTTGTAGGTAGGCACTTAGGGAAGCTTTTTGGCTCACTCGTCGCTTGTGCAGGTTCGCATGAGGGGGAACGGGTTACAATCACTGACAATTTTTTAGGCAGTGAGATATTGGAGAAAATGCCGTCTCGACAAGCCTTGGTCAGGTAAAGGGGCTGTCTTTTTATTCATCTATTTTTATGAAGTGTACTTTCTGTCAAGCTTTTTCCTGTAAATTAGCTCGATTCATCTGAAGATGCCATGCCAATTTTGCTGCACCAACCATCCCAGCTTGGTTACCCAACTCCGCCTGCAACAGCTGTATACCGGCGCGGGAAGTAGGATGCACCCGCCGCTCTATTTCTGCCAGTGCAGCTGGAAAGAAAAATTCAGCACTAGCGCTCACACCGCCCCCAATCACAATTGCTTCTGGAGTCAGGACGTAGATCAGGCTTGCCAACCCAGCACCCAAATTGCGCCCGTAGCTTTCCCAAAATGCTAATGCTTGTGGATCGCCAGCTTTCGCCTTTACACCTAGCTGCTTTGGTTCCAAATTAGTAGAACGCCGAACTGCTTGAGCTGAGACATACTGCTCTAAGGAACCTTGATTGCCGCTATTACAAGGGGGGCCATCCGGGTTTAAGGTGATTAAGCCTAACTCACCAGCGGCACCTTGATGACCAGTAAACAGCTTGCCATCGAGAATAATCGCGCCCCCGACTCCAGTGCCTAAAGTTAGCATAATTAGATTGCGAAATCGACGCCCTGCCCCTAACCACGCTTCCCCCAACCCAGCACAGTTGGCATCATTAGCAATAATTGTCGGTAGACCTATTTTTTCTTCTAACCAGTCAGCCAGGGGAACGTCACACCAACCAGCTAAGTTAATTGCAATTTTGGCAATTCTTCCAGCAGGATCAGCGGGACCAGGGGTGCCGACGCCGAGAGCGATCGCCTTATGGGTGGGATCGAGATGCGCGATCGCGTCCACCATAACGTCCAAAACGGCTGCGGGTGACGCTGGTTGGGGCGTTGGTATGCTCAAAGACTGCAAGCAAGTCCCATCTGAGCGGAACCGCCCTAACTTAATCGCAGTCCCCCCCAAATCAATGCCAATTACTTCAGAATTTCTCACAAGCGCAAATTTAAATAGTGGTAGTTCCTAATTGATTTTCCTAAACAACACGCTGATAAAATGCTTCCAGCGCCTCCACGCAAGTTTTGTCATCATAGAGGCGGTCGTGGTTCTGCATTGTTTGCTGAACTATACTTTTTCTCCACTCTTTATCCACACCTAACCTTACGGCAATTTCAATATATTCAGCTTCATTTTTAGCGATTGTTTCTGTAACTCCCAGCATCTTCAAAATCCCGTAAGAGTGACGACCACGCATAAATTCACCCGGACAGGTAACCACCGGTAAGTTACAGGCGATCGCCTCTAGTGTTGTATTACCGCCCGACCAAGTGAAAGTATCTAGAAAAATATCTGAAACTAAATTTAGATGGAGATAGTCTATATAGTTAAGTCTCGGAAACATTAAGCAATATTCTTCGCTACTTAAGCCAAAAGCAGCAAAAGCTTTTTGAAGGCGCTGTTGAAATTTTTCTGTAACTGAGCCGCTTATATGAGATGCTATAAAGGCAAACTTCGCCTGAGGAACACGCCGAGCTATCTCTGCAAAAATATAATCATACTGCGGTAAATACTTAAATAGAGACTGACAGCATAAATAAACGATAGCATCATCAGTCAACTGAAAATCCAAGCGAGTTTTTCTAGTTTCAGTAAGAATCGGTTTTGCGTAGGAAAATCCCAAATTTGGTAGACGAATTAATTTTTCTGAATAATGTTCTTCAGCATTTTCTGGCTCCATAAGCTCGCTAGACAAATAGTAATCAATCGTTGGTAAACCAGAAGTAACTGGGTGTCCCCATGCCGTACACTGCACAGGAGCCAGCCGCAATCCTGCCATTAAATTTGTTTGAGGCTCCATGCCTATATCTGGATACACTATTATGTGTAGTTTGTCCGCCGTTATCTGTTGGCAAACTGCTTCTAAGTCTTCAGGAAGATGATGAAAAGCATCACTATAACGTCGGAATTGTTGAGTTATTGAGTCTTGCTTGTGACTTGTGTAGTAGCAGTAGATCTCAAGTTCTTCTCTATTATGATTTTTTATCCAACCAAGTGCCCACTTAGCACCCATATGATTTCGCAGGTAGGCGGATACATAACCAATACGGAGCTTTTCACCCGCAGCTGGCATAGTCAAAGGTTTAGCCCATTCTGGATATTTGGCAGCCATAATTTGATGAAAAACCTGCCCATAGCAGGTTTGTAGCTTTAAATCATTTTTACCTTGGTACTGTAGATAAAAATTTGTCCGACGACCTATAGCTGCAAAAGCATTATTTATAGCTTCACAAGAATCTAATGTTGTTTCCTGTATTAAAGCCTCTAACTCTTGAGTAAATCTACTCCGGTAAAAATCAATTTCTTCTGAAGTTTCATAAATAATGGGTAGTAACCGCGCCTTTTCAAGCTTCAAGGTGAAATCATTAGGTAGCAATTGCAACGCCTCATTAGCAACTGCGATCGCTTCCTGAATACGCCCAAAATCTTGCAGGGCAGTTACCAACCTAAAGTAAAGCTCACCCGCAGTAGGGTAATGCCTTAAGCCATTTTGATAAGTTTTTATCGCTGCTGACTCTTGATTCAAGTTTTTGTAGCAGTCAGCCAGAGTAATATAAAAATTTATATCTCCTGTTTTCTTTGCTAAAAACTTTTCATAGTTAATAATTGCTGATTCATATTTGCCCTGGTAGGAATCAGCATAACCAAAGTAAAGTGATGATTGAGCAGCGTCATGCAGAATATCAAAAGCAACTGCTAAATTGTGAAAAATATCAGCATGGCGGATATTTGATTGCAAAGCTTTTTGATAAACCTGAATTGCTTCATCTATCTGATGCTGTGCTATTAGCAGATTTCCCAGATTTAGGTAACTGCCAAAATGATTTGGATGATCTGCGATCGCCTGGCGATAAATTGACTTAGCCCGCTCAATATCGCCGAGTGTAGATAGGAGATTACCTAAATTGTTATAAGCATCTACTAACTGGCTATTTAGTTGAATTGCTTTTTCATAAGCGCCTATTGCTTGAGAAGTTGATTCAATTTTTTCTAGCACTAAGCCTAAGCTATAATAATGTAACCCTATAGAAGGGTCAAGTTCCAATGACTTAAGCACCATAGATAATGCATCTTGATAGCGCTCCATCTCGTAATAAATCATGCCTAGATTATGCCAGGCATTTACATGGTTTCTCGCCCACTGCAAAACTTCTTTGTACTTTTGTTCTGCTTCTAAAAGTTGTCCAGAAATTTCTAGCGCTAATGCTTCCTGGTAAAGTGAATTTAAAGCTTTCTTTTTATAGTCAGCCTCAAATTCAAATAAAAGGTTGTAGAGAGCTTTAATAAGTGGTGGATTGCGGAATTCTTCAGCAAAATTCAACCAAGTGTAATCTGCTTCTTGATTAACATCCCAACGAAAAATATGAATTCCATTCCAAAATCTAGAAACACTATTTTTTGTAGTAGGCAAATCTAGCAAAAGTTGGCACTCAGGATTAGCAGCCATGAAATCCCAATTAGCTTGCTGCACGCTACTCCAGTTACTATCATCCACAATAATTAGAGCTTTGTCTGCCAGAAAATCTTTTACTAGCAGTAGTCCTAATAGCTGAGATCTATAGTCATGAGCACCATCATAAAAATATACGCCGATTTTTGGTCTTGGTTGAATTTCTCTTAACTCAAAGAAAAACTCCTCAAAATCTTGATTACAAAAAAGTACTTGTTGCTCTAAATTAAAAAAAGATAAGTTGGCGCTCAATTGCTCAAAATTTTCTCCAGAAGTGTCAAATTCAGAAAAATTGTCTACTGCATAGGCGATTTTATCTGGATGATTCAGGAGTGCGCCTATCAACGTTGCTCCATGAAAGCAGCCAACTTCACAGTAAACTTCATCTGGTTCCATGCACTCCACAGCCAAGTTGAGCAATTGCATTACGTTGGCTGTAGTCATCCCTTGAACCTTGTCAAGGGCTGCACCAAACGCATCAGACTTGGGGCGAAGTGACGACTCTCCCCAGTTTGAGTATAATTGCGGTAGCTGCTCAATAAATCTTTGATAGTCCATCGGTGAAAGCCTCCTGCTAGAACTGCTCAGGTTTACTCCTGAAAAGCATTGTTTCTTTTATAGGAGTGGGCGGCAGTAATTAAAGTTTGCTGAAGTAATTTAGCAAATAAATTGTTAAGGGTTAGTAGTTAGTAAATAGTAAGCAAACATAACCACTAACCGCTAACCATGACTATTAGCTATTATCAGTCAGACTTAATCTGCTTCCGCAAGCGTGGATTGACAAACTCGCTCAATCCCTCTCCCAGTAGAGACAGCCCTATTACCATTAGCGTCAGCGCCAAGCCAGGAAAAAGAGTTGTCCACCAAATGCCAGTAGGCAGGGCATCGAGCGCCTGACGTAAGTCGTAGCCCCATTCTGGCGTCTCTTCTGGCAAGCCTAGTCCGAGAAATCCCAAACCTCCCAAAATTAAAATGGCGTCAGCAGCATTAAGGGTGAACAACACGGGCACGCTCTGAATCACATTGAGAAACAGGTATCGAGACAGCACCCTTCTAGTTGAGGCTCCCATTGCCTGTGCCGCTTCAATAAATAATTCGGTTTTAATGCTAGAAGTGTGGTTGCGAACCACCCGGTAGTACTGGGGTACGTAGGAAATGCTGAGCGCGATCGCAGCATTTATCACCCCTCGCCCCACAACAAACGCCAGCGTTACCGACAGCAGCAATCCTGGCAAGGTATAGATGGTATCCATTAAAAACAGCAGCACCCGATCTAGTCTGCCACCCAGATAACCACTAACCATACCCAAGGGGACGCCAATAATCAAACTCAGCACCGTAGCCAGGATGACCACTTGTAAGGCTGCTTGGGAGCCATACAAGGTACGAGAGAAGACATCATAGCCTTGGCGGCTGGTGCCGAACCAATGACGCCAAGAGGGGGGATCGTGGATTGGGTTGCTGAGAGACTCCGTAGGGTTTTGCAGCCATCCCCAAGACTGAAATGCAGGAGCTAAGACGGCTATTAATATGAAGATTAGGGTCATAAAAAGCCCCACTCCCAGCAGATACATGGAGAGACTGGGACGCTCATAAAAACGCAAAAATTGAGGTAAGCGGAGTTTCGTGGGGGTCATCGAGCAACTGTTTTGTGAAAGTTATGCTTGAGTAGCTAATAATTCCCTAATTGTATCCATGTAACTGGTCTTATTTTCACTTATGAGTACTAAGCAATGAACAAGAGCGCGATCGCGCTACCACTTTATCCCAGCCCTGTGTAAAGCTATGTCTTGTTGATATATCTAACTTAACAAAATTTCAATAGAGCCATTCTCCCAGCGAACTGGAAAACGTGGCGAAACTTCAAGAGTAAAAGTATAAGTATGCGCTCCATAGGCAATTAAATCCCCATTAGAACCGGATATCAAGTTGGTCGCATATAAACCCGTCTTCTCACTACCTTTTACAACTGGTTTCTCTACCACAGGTTTGAAAGGTCCAGTAATTTTATCAGAAACATACCAGTACAGTGAAGAATCAGTAATTCTGTCTGTACCGACTTGAGCAAGCCATTTGGGATTTATAGTCTGAGGATGAGTCGAGAAGAACATGTAATACTTACCATCCTTATAAATCACCTGTGGTCGTTCCATTTCATAAAAAATTCCTTCTTCTGTTTCCTCTATTAATGGATAGGCAGCGGGAGCTAAAACTTCATATGCACCGTCTATTTTATCTGCTACTGCTACAGCAATACATCCTTTAAAATTAGATTTCATGCTCTGTACGCATGCAGTTATAAACATGTAATACTTGCCTGTATCTGGCTCTTTAACTATATAAGGATCGCGCCAAGCAAAATGTTTTACTTCTTGATATAAAGACGAATTAACACCTGCGGATGTATAGCCATAAAAGCGCGGATCTAGTTGCAAAAATTGAGTTGAACGACGCTCCCAATGTAATCCGTCAACTGAGGTTGCCAGACCAATTCCCTCCTGAAGTATGAGCGGTTGCGGTGGGGAAGCCGCGTAAAAAAGGTAGTAAATTCCATTTTCTTTATAGACGTTACCAGCTAGTATTCTTCCACTCTCCCATTGGCTATCTAGAGCCGGCTTCAACACGATTCCTAAGTATTTCCAGGTTTTGAGATCGGTTGAGGTAGCAGCACCGACTTCACCTACACTCCAAAAGGGAGTTGCTTTTCTATCACCTGTTAAGTAAAAAAGCCGATATACGTTGTCATCTTTTAACAGCCAAGGGTCCCAAACGCCATATCCTTTCCGTAAAGACAGTGAGTATCCCGCTTGCTCACTCTCCATAATTTCTTCAATTCGGTAACTTGCCTCAATAAAGCTCGGATCTATGCTAATAGCTTGCTGTAAATTGCTAATAGCTGGCTCGATCTCACCTTTATCTATTAAGCACATAGCTAGATTGTTGTAAGCTCCAGGCAAGTTTGGTTTAAGTTCTATGGCTTTTTGTAAATAGTTGATTGCTAGCTCGATTTCTCCCTGACTCATGAAGCACATAGCTAGGTTGTTGTAGGCTTCCGATAACTCAGGTTTGAGTTCTATTGCTTTTTGCAACTGGTTAATTGCTTGCTCAATGTTACATCCCTTAAGTCTGAGGCACATGCCGAGATTATAGTAAGCTTCAGGCAAGTCAGGCTGTATTTCTATTGCTTTTTGTAGATAAGCAATAGCTTCATCAAGCTGCTCCCAGTTCAAGTAAACAATTCCTAAAGCTAAATATGTTTCTGCATGGGTAGAATCAAGCTCTAGAATTTGTTTGCATATTCTCTCAGCTAGATGCCAATTATTGCCCTGGAGTTGTTGAAAGGTTTCTGCTGCTAATATCTTAACTAATTCCGCTGTCCAATTATCAATTTCTTCAGGGCTTCCCTCTACTAAAACTGATAACCAAACAGCTTGCGCCATTGATTCTTCTCCTTGGAGAAGCAACCCTAATCCAAGATGCCAGTAGTTTTGTATCCAAGTAGGGTTAGCATCAAGGCACTGCTCATAGAGGGCGATCGCCTCACGGTATTGCCCCTGATTCAAGTACTTGGCTGCTTGTTGTTGCAGTGTAAAGCACTCCATATAATAACTTTATAAATTTAAATACAAAGCTATTTATATAATAAAGTTAAGAAATAAGCAAAGATTAGAAAATAAGCAGACTCCTGCCTCGCTGTCAAGGTGTAAGCCCTAAGCTAATCAGCCTTCAAGTTATATCTAGATCAGGCGGAAACCCTGACTGTTAAAGACGCGATCGCTCAAAATGAATGACGATTAGCTGAAAACAGTAGGTGCGCTAGCTGTGGCAGAAATAATTTAATCTACCAAGCTTAATCACCTACTGTTACTGATACCACTTTGCGGGTTTTATAGATGCTGTTCAATCAGCTGGCGGTACTGGCTTTTTGGCTTGACTCCTTTGAGTTCAGTCACTAACTCCCGATTCTTGAAGAACTGTACTGTGGGCGTTCCTGTGACACCAGCGTTCTCGGCAATATCTCGGTCTTGCTCAATGTTAATCTCCACAAAGTGGATTTTGTCGTCGAACTCATCCACCACCTTATTCAATATTGGCTTGAGAGTGTGGCAAGGGCCACAGTGAGGTGAGACGTATTTGACTAGCAGGGGGCGATCGCTCTCATGAAAGAGCTTCCGCAGGGCATAGCCCCCTTGGTGGCGCGTGCCTTCTAGGTTAAACTCCGCCTCTTGTTCCGCTTCCGTTTTCTTGGCAGCTGCTGGGGTATCTGGCTTTTCAGAAGCAGGCGTTTGATGAAATTCTTGGATCAATCCATTAACAGAAAGCCACCTTTCTGCCAACATTGCCGCCATGCAGCCTGTACCAGCAGCAGTTATCGCTTGACGAAATTCATGATCTTGGACGTCACCAGCGGCAAAGACACCTTCGACACTTGTTTCCACGGAACCGGGTTTAGTCACAACGTAACCCACTTCGTCTAATTCCATCTGCCCCTGAAACAAGGACGTATTGGGCTTATGACCAACTGCATAAAACAACCCCTTTACCGCTAGCTCGCTTTCTTCGCCCGTCTGAGTATTGCGGATTTTTAACCCATGCATGCGGCCATCCTCACCCAGGACATCCACAGGTTGTGTGTTCCTGTGAACCGTAATCTTAGAGTTACTAAGTACCCGGTCTTGCATCGCTTTACTTGCGCGCATCGTGTCGCCCCGTACCAGCAGGTGAACGCGATCGCCATACTTGGTGAGGTAGACTGATTCCTCAGCCGCGGAGTCACCTCCCCCGACTACAGCTAGTTCCGCCCCGTGAAAAATGGGGGTAGCACCATCACAGATAGCACAGGCAGAAATACCCCGGCTCCAAAACTGATGTTCGTTGGGCAAACCTAGCCGTTTGGCGGTGGCACCAGTAGCAATGACGATGCTGTGGGCTTTAACTTCCCGTTCCTCAGAGCGGACAATAAAAGGACGCTGGCTCAAGTCAACGGAAATCACATCTTCAGTGACTAACTCTGCCCCCCAGCGCTCAGCCTGCGCCTTCATTTTATCCATTAATTCCGGCCCCGTAATTCCTTCCGGAAAACCGGGAAAATTCTCTACCTCTGTAGTTGTCATCAGCTGCCCGCCGGGTAGCCCCCCAGCTTGAAAGCCTTCAAAAACAAAAGGTTTTAGGTTAGCTCGTGCTGCATAGATGGCAGCGGTATACCCAGCCGGGCCAGAGCCGATAATAACTAGATTTTCTACAGTGGGGTTTGACATAAACTAAATAAACTCATAACGACTACGTTTAATTTAGTATAACCGATATTTTGCCTAGTCTGGCTCTGTATCGCTATTTCTGGGTACGGTAGTAGAAAGATCGGCGATCGCATCTTCAGTGTTCTGGGCAATAGCCTTGAGCTTTAGGTAAAAGTCAGATACCTCCATAGAGGGAGTGAATTGGTGAATAGGGTGTTTGCCAGCCTCCCATCGCGACCAATCGGCCTGGTACATGGTCTCAGTGGCAGAACTGTGGCTGGAAGGGACGATTGCTTCTGCCGTTTTTTTAGCCTCTACTGTGGAATTGGGTTTGGCGATCGCATCCGCTAGGTGCCCTGTAAGATTCTCACAGGCAGGCTCGTCAGGGTTAAGCTGTGTCTCCGTGCCCTCTAGGGAGATAACTGTTGCTGGTGGTGGGGCTTTTTGGTAAGTTGCCGATGCCGTTGAACAGGGATTGGCATCTTTAGCGAGAATTGATGGACTAGATTTGCTCAGAGTTAGGCTTTGGGCATTGCTCTGAGCAAGTGATGCCGCATCTAGCGGCGCGGTTATATTTTGGGGAAATTTGCGACCAATCAGCCGCTCAAAATCATGGTTAAAGTGGTATAGAGCACGTCCACGCCGGTTCCAGGTGGCTAAGATTTGCTCAACAGAAACGGCTTTGTAACGTCCCTGATACAGTGCCTCAATGACAGCAAGACGCACCCAGGTGGGTTGATATTGACTGAGCCACGAGCGCACCAATACCTCAGCCTTGTTGCCTTTCAGTTCAAAACAATAGTGCACAAGCAATGCCGTTGTGTAGGCAGCACTTGAGTCTGGGGTTGACTCTGTCATCACACCTCAATGCGGCAGGCAAGAAACAATATAGGTAGAGTTGATGGCAGGCGATCGCTCACTAACCAATTCCTAATAAACTATCGCAGCTGCCTGCGCTCGTGTGGCTTCGCAGTTCGGATCTAAGAACGCTGTAGCCCCTAAGTTACGGTTAGTCTAATATTTTTTATATTCTCGATATTCAGCAAAGCTCATGGGTCAGTATCGGGTCGGCTCTCTTGGCAAAGTGAACTACCCACGCTAAATCGGAGTACCGACTGTAGCGGGAGCTTCTGTAATCAATGGCGAGTGCCGCAACTTAGACTTGCGTCCAAGCTTTAGTCTTACCTCCCCTCCTACAGCAGAGACGGCTGCACCATCCGCCTTTATAATTCTGATACCTTCTGTCCTAATATTCATTGCTGCATTCCCATCCCGATCGTGATGAGTACCACAGTGAGGGCAAGTCCATTCCCTTACATTCAATGGCATCTCACCGATCTGATAAAAACAATTAGAACAGAGTTTGGAGCTAGGGAACCATCTATCAATTTCAATCAACTTCCCGCCTTTACGTTCTAACTTATAGGCTAAGAAATTGGTAAATGTCCCCCATCCCACATCAGATATAGTATGAGCCAATTTGTGATTTTGAACCATGCCTTTGACATGAAGGTTCTCTACTATGACAGCTTGGCTATCGCTGACCAACCTATGGCTAAGTTTATGTAGAAAATCTTGCCGCGAATTGCTAATCCGTTCGTATACCTTGGCAACAACTTTTTTGTATTTATTTCGTGAGTTACTCCCCTTCTGTTTACGCGCCAGCTTTTGTTGCTTACGCTTCAGTTTCTTTTCCTGTTTGGATAAGTGTTTAGGATTATCGTATTTAGATACTTTCTCGCCGTCAGTGACAACAGCAAAATGCTTTAATCCTAAGTCAATTCCATAGATTTTCCCCTCTGAATAGGAAGGATTCTCTCCTTCCACTTCAATCAAAATAGAGCCGAAGTATTTACCAGACGGAGTTTTACTGACGGTAACAGTCTTGATTCTCCCCTCAATTGGTCTATGGATTTTAGCTTTGACTATACCAATGTTGCCCGGTAGCTTGACGTTACCATCCACAATCTTGACGTTTTGAGGGTATTGAATAGACTGATGACCGTGCTTTGATTTAAACTTAGGAAACCCCGCCCGTTTCTCAAAAAAGTTTTTATAAGCTGTAGTTAGGTTGAGTGTCACAGCTTGTAAAACTTGGCTGTAACAGTCAGTTAACCAGACAGTATCTTCTGACTTTTTGAGATCTGGTAACAGTGCGTTAAGTGCTGAGCGCCCTAGTCCTTTACCTGTTTCCTTGTAAACTTCAACTGATGAGGCAAGCGCATAGTTCCACCACCAACGGGCACAACCAAACGTTTGAGCTAATAGTATCTGTTGTTCTTCAGATGGATATAGACGGACATGTACGGCTTTGTGTAACACTTAACATCACCTCCTAGTTACTCTATTATAACGCAAATACAGTTTGTGGTAAAAGATATAGATAATATTTTGACGACTCCTCATACATCTTCTCTGTGTCTTGCCTACAGCAAGAATTATTCAAAGATGTAATCGTCGCCGTCCGGCTTATATCCCGCCACCAAGTCGGGTACAACTATGGTGGGGGACTTATGCCGAATCAGTTAAAAGTTGAAACAAGGTGCAGATGATTAAAGTTGAGCATTTAAGCAAAACCTACGGCTCGACGCCAGCGATTCAGGATGTTACCTTTGCCGTGCAGCCAGGAGAAATTTTGGGATTCCTCGGACCCAACGGAGCCGGTAAAACTACAACTATGCGGATTTTAGCTGGGTATTTACCAGCAAGCAGTGGCACAGCTAGCATCGCGGGTTATGACGTCCATGAAGATTCTATGGCAGTACGGCGTAGCATCGGCTACTTACCGGAGACCCCACCTTTATATTCGGAAATGACCGTCGAGGGATTCCTACTCTTTGTGGCGCAACTTAAGGGCGTAAAGAGTCGCGATCGCAAGCGCAAAGTATACTCAGCTATGGAGCGCTGCAATCTTATAGAAAAGCGCAAGGTCTTAATCCGCAAACTTTCAAAGGGTTTTAGGCAGCGAGTTGGGATTGCCCAGGCAATTGTCCACGACCCACCAGTAATTATTCTGGATGAACCCACTGTTGGTCTAGATCCACGACAAATAATCGAGGTTCGCAACTTGATTAAGAGCCTCGCCGGTGAGCATACGATCATACTCTCAACCCATATCTTGCCGGAAGTCAGCATGACTTGTAGTCGTGTGACGATTATCAATCGAGGCCGTATCGTAGCAACCAATACTCCGGAAAACCTCATGGAGCAGATTGCTGGGGGAATTGGCTATGAGCTGGAAGTAGAAGGTAATGCCCTAACAATCAAAAAGATATTACAGGTTTTACCTGAAGTCCGCCTTGTTGAGGCAATCCCAGCCCCAGATTTACCGGAAAAGCGCTGTTTAATTCGCGTCGTATCAGAACGGGGGGCAGAACCAGGTGACAAGATTGCCAGCCGTCTAGTCGGGGCTGGGTTGAGTTTGTATGAGATGCGACGAACTGTTGCCAGTCTTGAGGACGTGTTTTTAGAACTGACAATGGAGGATACACTCGTTCAGGGGTAAATACAGGCAAGCGTCAAGTCGCGAAAACTCCAATTCGTAATTGATAAGAAAGTAATTCCCTCACGCTTAAATGCGGGGCTTGAAATAATGGTGCTACGCTTTTACTATCTTCCATAAACCTTGGTCCGTGGCTTGAAACCTGAATTAATTAATTACGAATTACGAACTACGAATTACGAATTATTCCGTAAGTTGTGTATGGAGGCTAAAGATCGGAAATGGGGGTCATACTTGGCAACATTGTGGCGATTTATCGCAAAGAATTGCAGGGCTATTTTGCTTCGCCGCTGGCTTATGCGATCGCAGGTGCTTTCTGGCTTCTAGCTGGATTCTTCTTTCTGGCGATTCTACTCGGACCAGATGGCATCATTCAACAAGCCGCTTTGGGGGACTTACAAGGGCAACAGCAGGGTGCCCCTTTTCCCCCTTTGGACGTTCCCTACGAGTTCCTACGGATTTTCTTAGGTGTTATGGGATCGCTGGCGTTATTTATACTGCCGATTCTATCAATGGGGCTTTATGCCGAGGAACGCAAGCGGGGTACTTTGGAGTTATTGGCAACGTCACCAGTGACAAATTGGGCGGTAGCAGTGGGAAAATTACTAGGCGTCGTCACGTTTTTTATCACGATGGTGCTGCCGTTGCTGGCGTATGAGGCGATCGCTTTTAGTGCATCGAACCCACCAATTCAACCCACTGTGCCTTTATTGGCTCATGTGGGATTGATCCTACTGGCGGCGGCGGTTCTGTCTTTAGGAATGTTCATTTCCTCCCTAACCGATAGCTCGATTCTGGCAGCATTCCTCACCTTCTTATTGATTGTGTTCCTATGGGTGAGCGATATCATCGCCAAAAGTATCAGCGGCCCTGTGGGAGAGGTCTTGGGTCATCTATCGCTGCTGAAACATTACAACAACCTGGTGCAAGGCATCCTGGATACCAGTAGCTTAATTTTATTTGCAAGTTACATTGTTTTAGGGGTGTTTCTCACTGCTCAGTCCATCGATGCCTTGCGCTTCCAGCGCTCCTAAATAGCTATTAGCTGTTAGCTATTAGGTGTTAGCTTTTAGAAAACTCGGCTGTCTTCATAAATTGTTGAAAGTAACAAGTCAATCAAGCTAATTGCTAATCGCTAATCGCTAATTGCTATTTGCTATTTGCTAATTTATAATTGCTAATTGCTAACATGAAGACCATCACTAAAAATCCCAAGTATTTAGAATATATCTTTTGGCTTGGCCCAGTCCTGACTATTATGGGTCTGGTGGCTGGGTTGGTCTCTGACGTTTGGTTGCCGGTGCCCTTGGCATTACTGATTGCGGGGATAGTAGTAATCGGGTTGTGGCTGTTTATGGGCAGCTCAACACAGAAGTTTTGGGGACACAGAGCCATCCAGGTGAGTACAAATGCCCTAGTTGCGACTCTGGCCATGCTGGGGATTTTGGCGCTGATTAACTTTATGGGCGTCCGCCATGCAGTGCGAGTAGACTTAACTGAAAATCGGCTATTTACGCTCTCACCTGAGTCACAGCAGGTTGTGCGTTCTTTGCGACAGCCAGTCAAAGTATGGGTTTTTGACCGCAACCAAAACCCAGAGGAGCGGCAATTGCTGGAAAATTACCAGCGCTATGGTCCCCAATTTAATTTTGAGTTTGTTGATCCACAGCTTAAACCCGGACTGGCGCAGAAGTTTGGTGTCAAATCCCCTGGGCAAGTTTACTTAGAATCTGGCACAAAGCGACAATTGATTCAGACGTTGCAGCAGGGAGAGCCACTTTCAGAAGTTAAGCTGACGAATGGCATCCAACAAATCACCAGCGATCGCAAGGACAAAATTTACTTCCTGCAAGGTCATGGCGAACATCCCTTAGACGCGGTGGCAGGTGGTCTGTCTCAGGCGGTGAGTACCTTAAAAGGTAAAAACTACACGACTGAACCGCTCAACTTGGCTGAACGCTCAGAGATTCCCGAAGATGCAGCAGTCGTTATTGTTGCCGGCCCCAAACGGGCGCTGTTTGAGGCGGAGGTTAAAGCCTTGAGAGATTATCTATCTTCGGCTGGTAGTCTGCTAGTGATGGTAGACCCAAATACTAATCCTGAACTGGAGGGCCTGCTCAACGATTGGGGCGTTCAGCTCGATAATCGGCTAGCAATTGACGCCTCTGGAAAAGGCAGCGTTGTGGGTCTGGGTGCAGCAACGCCCCTGATTACCCGCTACGGTCAGCATCCAATTACGAAAGATTTTGGCAATGGCAATTCTTTTTATCCCCTAGCGCGACCTTTGGAAATAAAGCCTGTGCCAGGTATTGAGCAGACGCCGTTGCTGCTCACGGATGACAAAAGTTGGGCAGAGAGTAATCCAGAAAGCCAACAGCTGGAGTTTAATGCAGATAGCGATCGCCCTGGCCCCCTGACACTAGGCGTTGCCCTAAAGCGCAAAGTAAATTCAAAACCGCTAGAGACTAAACCTACCCCAAGCCCTCAAGCATCCGCCACGCTCAAGTCTGGCAAAAAGTCAGATGAGGCACAGCTTGTCGTATTGGGTAACTCGGACTTTGCCACAGATGGTTTGTTTGAGCAACAGCTGAATGGGGACGTCTTCCTCAACTCGATTAGCTGGTTGAGCAAGCGGGATGAGCAAACTATTTCTATCCGTCCTAAAGAGATGAAAAACCGCCGTATCAATATGACCCCTGTGCAAGCGCAAGTAGTCAGCTGGACGGCTCTGCTAATCGTGCCATTAATTGGGTTTGCTACAGCAGGGGTTATGTGGTGGAGACGGCGTTAAGAGTTTTAAGTTTTGAGTTTTGAGTGAATTCTTGGGTTCTACCCCCTAGCTCCTCTATGAAATTGCAGCGGACAACTTTAATTCTGATACTATTGGCGTTTGGTTTGGGCGGTTTTGTTTATTTCTATGAGATTAAGAAGGCACCTCAAGGGGAAGCGGCAAAGGCTAAGGAGCAGAAAATATTCTCTTTTGAAGAAGAAGAGATTCAATCCTTAACTATAAAAAACCAGGGACAAACATTAAGATTTGAACGCGTGAATCAGAAAGCTGGAGATAAGGCTAATATCTCTCCCTGGCAAATGAAAGCTCCCCGTGACGTACCAGCTAGCGATCCAGCAGTTTCTTATTTGCTGAACTTGCTGGTGGATAGAAAGAGCAATTCTCCTGAGGAGACACCAGGCGATCGCACTTTCACTGCTCCATCTAGCCAGCTTCAAGAGTATGGACTAGACAAGCCCCTAGCCACGGTAGAAGTCAAGCTCAAAAATCAGCAAACTCATCAGCTGATTTTGGGAAAGCCTGACTTTAGCGGTAATTTCCTATATGCTCAAGCCGATCCCCCAGCGAACACATCTCAGCAGTTGCAGGTGCTTTTAGTACCGATAAGTTTTGAGGATGCTGTGAAGCGACCTTTGTCAGAATGGCAAGAAAAAGAAAGTACTAAGAAGGATAATTCTGGCAAATCTAATTCTAAAAAGTAAGAGCAAGCCAGCCCTTAGACTTCACGATAGCAACCGCGCTGAACCAGAATCTAAACAATATTCTTCTCAGAAATATCAACTGCCAGTTCTGATTCATCTCTGACTTTGAAGTACCAGGTGCTGATCTGATGGGAGGTTTAGGAGAAGGAATGATATTATCGATCTTTTGTCACTTTCAGCATAAAAAAGTCTTAAATTCTTATACTGAGGTACTTCTACCAACTAAGCTACGTTTCAACGTTTCTATCAGTTTGCGATCGCGCAGCGTGTTCCGGAGAAACATAAGCACGTATTGCTAACTTATCCATTGAGGAAGCTTCTCACCATTTGACTTCTATTTTTTTCTCATTAGAGTGACAGAAGAGCGATATCAGGGAAGCTTTGGGTGCGATAGCTTCTTCAACTCAGCTAATAATCTCCATCTTGGTGATCAAAGACTCTTGTTTGGTTTTGCCGCAGGGTTCGGCGCTTTGGCAATCACTAACGGCGACGGTTTCGTAAAAGAGGCGTACTTTCTTGTTTAAGAAAGTTTTTTGTTGAGGGCAGATCTCAAAATCTGCACCCACTTCCCTTTCGGTCCCGTTTTCATCTAAGAGGGTAACGTAACACTTGAGGTCTCCCATAACCATGTTTTTGACAGTGCCAACTGTTGGCTGTTTGCTGGCATTTGGCTGACTATTGTTGGTTTTAAGTGGGGGAGATGTTTGAGTTTTAGCAGAAGAATTAGTGGGAGCTGGCTTTTCGCTAGTTGTTTGAGTTTCCTGAGAAGGATTGGTAACAAAGTTACCACAGCCAACCATCCAGATAGAGCCAATAGAGAATGCAATGACTGTCAACTTTTTCATGTTCAAGTTTTCCCCCTAACTGGGGGGATGTGGTGCGATCTTAATACTGGTAGAACACTACGCACCTTAGCATTCCCCAGTTAAGCAATGATGGTGGAAGCAATGTCCCCTATTTCCGGTTGTCGATTTGTAGATCGACGCCATAAGTCTATAGTGTTGCGACTGATGTTGAACGGTTGGCTAGCTTCACTTTTCTTTACCCCCTCTCGCTTAATGGCTTGGATCACTTTCTGCCGTAGATCGTACCCTCTCCTTTGAGGAGAGGGAGGTAGGGGTGAGGTTTTTAAGTTAAAGTGCGGTTCTCAACAAAAAGACACTCAACGCGATCGCACTGCTTCCTAATTGCTAGCTACTGGCTTTTCCGTGGCAGGTTTGCTTGACTTATTGGAATTAAAATAAGCTTCCATCACCTTTAGAACCATCGGTGCGGCGATTTTACCACCGCCCCCGTTAGCGCCCTCGTGTTCTCCAAAGGCCACAACTACAATCTCCGGCTTATCAGTAGGTGCATAGCCACCAAACCAGATGTGAGGCTCACCTGGTGGAGCCTCTGCCGTGCCACTTTTACCTGCTGCTGGGGGGATCGTAGGCGAATTTAATGCTCCCCCAGTGCCGCCATTTACCACCGCCCGCAGCCCTTGGCGCAGCACCCGAATTGTCTCTGGTTTCAGATTTAAGGACTCTCGCCACTTTTTGGACTCCTCATCATCCTTCAGCAGGTGAGGCTTGACTCGATAGCCGCCATTGGCAGGCACAGAAAACATCACCGCCACTTGTATCGGCGTCGCCACTAAGAAGCCCTGACCGATGGACATATTAACTGTGTCTCCAATAGTCCACGGTTCTCTTAGCCGCTTACGCTTCCAGATTGCATCTGCAACTAGACCAACAGATTCTTCCGACTCCAACTCAATCCCAGTTTTTTGACCAAAGCCATACCGACGAGTCCAGTCAATCAGCGTTGGTCCACCGATGCCCTTGCCAATCTGATAAAAGAATGTATCGCTACTCCATTTTAGCCCGCCCACAAATCCTAACGGGCCAAATCCGGCATGGTTCCACTCGCCAAACGTTCTTCCCCCAATATTAAGAAACGCGGAAGTTTGGAGTACCGTATGCTCAGAAAACTTACCCGATTCAATAGCGGCAGTGGTTGTGATAATTTTGAAAGTACTTGCTGGCGGAAAGCCACGGAGAGCGCGGTTAACAAAGGGGTGATCTTGACTTTGCACCTTTTTCCACTCCGCCGGTTTAATCCGGGAGGAAAAGATATTGGGGTCGAAAGTCGGACGGCTAGCCATTGCTAAGATAGCTCCATTGTTCGGGTTCATTGCCACGATCGCGCCCTGGCGATTGCCCAGTGCCGCCTCCGCTGCCTTCTGAACGTCCATATCCAGCGTTAAATGCACGTCCTTGCCCGGACTTGAGGCTTTCTGACCCAAAATTCTGATCACCTTACCGGAACCATCCACCTCCACCTGTAGACCACCCCATTCTCCGCGCAGTTGTTTCTCAAAAGCCGCCTCTACACCCATCTGACCAACGACATCACCGAGGCGATATCCTTCACCTCGACGCTTTGCCAGTGCTCGATTGTTCATCTCACCCGTGTAACCGAGTACATGAGCAGCCAACTCTCCGTTGGGGTAGCTTCGTAGCGCTTCAATATCAACTTCTACCCCGTCCTTGTCGGCACCGTATTCTGCCAGTGCAGTGATTTGAGCCGCACTAATGCTGCGAGCAATTCGCACGCGTGTGCCAGGGTTGTAACCTACTTGCTGCAAGCGCTCTTGAATCTCGGCTTCTGGAATATTTAGGACTTGCGAGAGGTGTCTGCGCGTCTTCGGCCAACCCGGCTGCTTGGGAGCCATCGGCCACAGGAACACCGAGTGAGACAAGCGACCACTCGCCAAAAGCCTACCTTTGCGATCCAAAAGGTTGCCCCGAACAGGTAGCTTAGGAATTAGGCGAATTCTGTTGTTCTCTGCCATATCCCGGTTGCGTTCCCCCTGGCTCAATTGCAGGTATGCCAGACGATAGCCAATCCCGCCCACCATGAGCAGGGAAACAATCAGCATCAATAGGAGAGGCTGGGAACGTTGTCCAACGGTACGGGTAGTCTTGTGACCTCCAATTAAGGAAGAGTGCACTAAAGCCATAAGTCGTGTTTGGTTGTTAGTTGTTGAAGAGCGTTAGTGGGGAAAGTGCCTTCCTACTTAAAATAAAGGCGCAGCAGATTATAGGTAAAGGTTTTGTAGCTAGTTTATCGTGACCTCGGTGATGTACTCTAGACCCTCAGCCTAGCGGTTACAGCACGAGCTGTGTGGAATCTCAAACAGGCTTCACAGCTAAATCCCCTAATGTCACAGTGAAACTCTGTTGCTCTCCGGTGGTCACAAACATTACTATTACTTCACAAGCTATAGCGACTGCCAGCATCACCAGGTTGCGTGCCAGTGGGTAGTCACAGATATCATCATTAGCAGGTGAGGGAACGCGATAAATTTCGTTCCAGATTACCTCGGCATAATCCGCAGCCAAGCCGACGTGGAGACAGGGAAGCTGGACGTGGGTGCAGTAATCTTTCACAGCTTGACGCCCCACGCTGTTGTCAAAAGTATCAATCACTATAGCGCTGCCATCTAACATCTGAGCTGCGTTTGCTTCTGCCAGTTCTTTAGAACGCCCGTCTATTTGTACACCAAGCGCTCGATAAAGGCTATTGGTGAGCATCTTTGCCTTGTACGCGCCGACGTCAGAGCGATAGTAAGGTTGGGTAGAGAGGTTGCGCTCCTCAATGCGATCGCGGTCAATTACCCTCAGACGCCCAAATCCAGAACGAGCAAGGCTTTCGGTAATATTCGCCCCCAAGGCACCAGCACCGCACACAGTTACAGGCAAGTCTTTTAGCTGCGCCATGAGTGTTGATGTTCTGTAGAGTTGCTCGTGGAAGAATATAGACATGATGTTGAAACGTCGGCAGATGGAAAAATATTAAAACTATGAAGGACTGGTGATCCGTGATGGGAAATAATTTTACCAATCACCGACATCCACTGTAGATGTTTAATTATGCCTACCGGCTTACCAGGTTGCTAGCAGAAGAAAAATTTAGGGCCACTAGGATAAGGTAACTATTAATCCCAGTCCTCGTTGTATCGCCCTTCAATGACACCGACAAGGGATTGCAAATCAAAGTTACGATCCATGCCGCTGAGGCAGATACCAGAACTAATTACCGTCAGGTCATTTTTGGAAATAGCAGAGGTGTGACGCGATCCTGTGCTGGTAATCCACTCGATCTGCCAAAACTCACCGCGATCGCGGAACTCTTGCAGTTCGCCGCCACCCATCCACAGCGCCTCCTGTAAGCGCCCTTCAGCACCTTGTGCTTTACGCCGGGGTTTTTGATGACTGGGAGGCTGCCGCCGGAGCCTTCTATGGCGTCCAGACTTTCCTTGGTGTACCTCCTCTTGTCTTTGCTGCCTTTGAGCCTGAAATTCTTCCGTCTGCTGCACTGCCAAATCATAGACGGTACGCATCTCTGGCGTCATCCCAGGAAATAGCACAACTTCTGGCGGCGTCACCTGCCTCAGATGTTCTCTCAGTTGCTCAGCCACGAAGGGATCGGCACGGCGATCTAATTCGTCAAACCACCAGGAACTGCCATCCCAACGAGCTATTATTTGATTCATAGCTCCCCCCTCAGTAACCAGATGCACTGGTACGGGCTTAGCGATGCCCAAGCGTTGCTGCATATCAGATTCGTTGACAGGGTAAGCTAGCCAAGTTTGTCCTAGCAGAATATGAGCAAGACGCAGGCGCAGGGGTTTGAGCAGTTGCAGATATTCAGCCACTTGCGGCAAGCTTGGCTCTTCCACCATCTCAGCAGTTTTCTCATTCACTGCCTGGAAGATTCCCCATCCTTCAAAGTCTTGTGGCTGGGCGGTGAAGATATAAACCATCCCTTGCACAGAGCTTTGTATCCGTCCCCCACCTACACAGGGTGCAAGAAACTGAGTATCACGCAGTTGCGCTTCCTGGGCCGCAATTTGATTGAGGAGTTTACGAATATCTGTCATGGCACTTATCGCAAGTTGCAGCCGAAACTGTAATTTCAGCAAAGCGGCTCTAGGGGCAGAGGCAACAAATTTACGTTTCTGAATACAGTTTGGTATTAGATGTTAATTTTTATTCAAACGAGCAATAATATCCTACCTAAATCAAGATATTTAGGCAGGAAACTTTTAATTTACTGGGTAGATTCTACTGGGATCTATAGTGCGTGGCTTTCTACCGTGTAATTAAACGTATGTTGCGGTTGTTAATAGGGGCACGGCATTGCCGTGCCCCTATTTTTGTAATGACGGCTTCGGTCTCTAACTAATTAAGGGTTAATGCTAGCGGTGAGATCATCACTGGTGAAATAGACGTGACCTAAGGTCTTATCGGCGTAGGTTCTTTTCGTTAGCCGCCACTCTGGATTTAGATGAATTTTGATAAAGCCATCAGTGATGCCATAGCTTCTTCCAATTTCGATGGGTGAAGCATTGCGATCTCTAAAATGAGTCCCTTCAAGTACAAGTTCATCGCCGCGTTTAACAATAGCGAGATCGTATTCCCAGCCTAGATCGCGACTGGCTTGGCGGATGGAATAGCCGTTGCTGTCACTCATGCGTCCACAAATACCTGTGAAGTCAAAGTTCAGTAGCAGCAGATCCACTTGAGTAGGGGTGGTACCATTTTCCCTCCAGCATTCTTGCTTATCTGATATCTGTTCATAAATAAACAGTTGGTATTTATCACCGCCATAGGGAGAAGCGACGGCGATGAATTTATTTTGGTCAACTTCTTTTTGACCAAAATTAGCAGAGCTTGCAGGGCTTAATGTACTGAGCGTTGCAAGTACTACCGTCGCTAGCGTTGCCATTGAGCGCTTCATAATACCCTTAGAAGATGTTGATGTCAATTTCATATAAAGAATGCTAATCAGTTTGGGGAAGTACTATTGGATAGATGCCGTATTTAAGCTAAAGTTCCCACGCCAAAAAAGAATTTTAAATTAAGCGTTGCAACTCTTGCTTGTCGCTAACATTCTTTTATTTATCCATAAACTTGCTGTCCACTTCTTCCGAGAAAATACTAGATTTTGCATCTTAGTATTTTTACTGACGATTTAGCCTTTTTAGAGGCTTATTTAATGTTTTATAGGCTTCATACACTACCTATAGAGTAGTGATGCAAATACTGCCCCTACATATAGTGAATACAGGAGCCAGTTGTGTAAGTCCTGATAGTTTTTAGGGCTAGTGAAAATACTGAGATACGCTTGCGGGTGGAGATGAGAGGAAGCCAGGAATTAGGTAGGATGCGATACAAGTGAAGAGCACACGCTAGCTCCTGCGGAGCCGTTACGCGATCGCACAACGGTTAGACTATACCACTAAGATCGCGTCCTGCCGCTCTCATCTACCTAATTTATAGTTTGGTTGATGCCTCGGTGCGTTAGGTTTTAACGACCGTTGATTTCCAAAGCAGTATCGCGCAGGATCTCCCGCACTTCCATCAATATCTGCCCCAGCTTATTTTGTCCACTGCCATCGGCACCACAGCCCCAGTAATAATCAATAGGAGAATTTTCTACAATTAACTCATTTTCAGTTGCCAATAGTACGGCACGGATATCAGCATGAGTCTCAAACTTGCATAGCACTGCCCGTCGCATCACATCATCCTTAACTTGCTCCCAATCAGAGCGCAGGGGGCGAGTGCGATCGCGCCCTATTGTTGCAGCATCTTTTGGTGTAGGCGCTTTACGGATTTGATCCGCGTGAGGCGTACCAACAAATTTTTGCGCTTGATAATAGTGTTCGCTGGTGGGCCACCAAGCATCATCTAGCTTGAAGCCATGCGGTGAAAAATTTGAAAAGCAGCCGTAGGGTTCTTCTCTATCAGAGTAGAAGTAGATTGCCATATTGCTTTAGGGCTGGGTAACGATTACATTATTTGTTTATATATAGGGTAGGCGTTGGCAACCCTACTTAGCTGGCTGAGCTAGCATTTTCACCCTTATGTCAGCATAGTCAGTTTTACAGATATTGCTCAATAATTCAACAATTAGTTTATTGGACTGCTATTTATTAGTAGCTATTAGCTTAGTATGAAGATAGCCTACTAACTAATAACTACTAACAATTCCAACAATAAAGTTTCCTTTCTGACCATATTGGCTCTAAATGCTAACAATTCCAGCATACCTTTAATTATACTCATCTACTTATACCATTTCTCTTTAATCATGCTCTTTATTTAGCCTGCGTAGGTAGGCTTTGTTTATGTTGCCCGATTCTTTAGGACGAGGGGCAATTAAGTGCATCGCTACAGGAAATTGGTATTAATTATTGCTGATGATAGCTATTATTATACAAATAAATGGGTAAATTCATACGTGAAATCAACCCTGCCCTTACGTAACATCGCTGGATCTAGCCTTTCCGTAGTGTTACAAGTCATCAATACTACCAATTTCTGTTGTGCCTGAATACCAGATTCCTCAATTACACTTTGATACAAAGTTCCATCTAACAAACTCAGAATGTGCTCCGTCTTATTGTTGCGTTGAGCTACTTCGCTAGCGCGATTTTGTGCTAAGTTATCAGCTTCGTTGATAATTATACAAATCCGCTCTAAGTAACTTGGTGGAACAAAATTTTCAACGGCATCGCTATCCAATATAAAAATTACATATCCTAGTGGCATGAGAATTTCTTTCGCCACTGCTTGTGTCCAAACAGTTTTACCTGTACCTGGTTCTCCTTGTACTAGCACCGCTAACTGGTTTTGGTCGATAATTGCCTGCTGCACTTTATCAGTAAAGCTTTGAATATCAGCAGGAAATGTGCGAATCGGGTACTGGCTGTGAATTTGCCCTACACGGCTTTTGTACCCACTGAGTATCACGGCTAGATTGTAAGTAGCTTTGTTAACGAGAGGCGCGATGTCTTTGGCAATCAATGTATATTGCCGCTGTCCCCTGTCGTAGTTTTCGATTTGTAGCCAAACTTGCTGCTTCGACCAGTAGGCAGAAACGGTACCTATGGTTTCCAGACGATCCCAATTAACAAACCGTTCTACAGGGTAATAATAATATCTCTCTATAAGGTACTGAGTAATCATGTCTGGATTACCTAATACATCCAGTATTTTTAAAACCGTAATTTCTTGTAGCCGATTCAGAAGGTAATCAATAGGAATACTGTCGCGACTGACTAATTGTATTACAGGAGTATGAATACTCAGAACGTCTTTGTAACGATAATCTGGAGATGGAGGTTCAGGAGTCAGATAATTCCAAAATTCATTCAGTTCGTAGCGCGTGTTATCGGAGAATACGTTTAAAATATTCGCCCACCAGGTATATTCATTACGACCTAATGCATTAGCAATATCACTGGTTATATCCAGGATTTTATGAGTTAGTTCTCCGGTATCATTAAATATAAGATGCCACATAAATGCCCAATCAAAGTCTCTGGGCAATGGTCGCCAACCAGAGCCAAGCAAGCCGCGACTCTGAGAGCTTTTGTTTGCGGGACTATCTTCGTTGTTATCAAGGTATCCTGAACCCATGATTTAAATTGCTCGATGTATTAACAATTAAAATTTGACTAATTCATCCATTTTTATCAGCAATTTTGAATTATTTGATCGGGGGCGATCGCTGATGTTGTTGAAAAGCCGCCGATTCTCGCTACGAGGCTTATTGTTATAGCCTAATCTAAATTTGTGTACCCTACAAAAAGCAATATTAAGTTTGCCTTAGATACTCTGGTGGAACATTATCAACAAGCCAGACCCCGTTTTCAGAGCAATAGAACGTATAATCTGCCGCGTGCATTGCCCCTGCATCTACAGCAAAAACTACTGGGCGACCATGGCGCGCCCCTACAGTTCTTGCTGTCGCCATATCTTGCGATAGATGAACGTGATGCCGCGACATTTTGCAAATACCCTTTTGAAGAATGGACTCGACTGCACCGTGACCCGTACCATGATAAAGAATATCTGGGGGGACAGTAGGCTTCAACTGCAAATCTACCTCTATACTATGACCTTGATTAGCACGAATCAGGGTGCCTGTAGAGTCGAAGGAAAAGCGTTTTTTGTCATTGCTTGCGACTACTTCATTTAGCTGAGTGCGATTGATGGGAAACTGATGTTTTGCACATGCGGCTAGGAGTTCATCTACAGAAACCCAACCACCTGGGGTAAGCGTGAGACCAATTCGCTCAGGCTGGTGCCGAAGATGCTTGCTAAGATATTTGCTGATCTTAACTAGGCGAGAATTGTTCATCTTGGTCACTTCCTCACTTTAACGAAGTAACTTAGCATCTTCGGTTGAGTACCCGCGTGCAAGTCGCTAGAGCAAAGCGTCCCTCACTTAGAAGGAACTCCACCGGGGAGTTGTTACACACTCTTTAAAGGATGGCTACTCTTAAGCCAACCTGCCGGGTTCTTCGCGCCTTCCTCGCTTCACGCCCCCTGCCTTAGAGCAGCGGTACCTTTCCTCTCGTACTATGTATGTAAGCTCTAGCAGTTAGGGCACGCAGATTTTTTGTATTATAACATAATACATAGTTTTTAGCTCGAGCGCCCGGATTCATGAATAGTTTTGCAAGAAGCCCAATCACTAAAATTCTCTGTGAACCCGTCTGAGTTTTTTATCCAGCTGCCTGGTAGTTCTATATTCTTGGTAACGCACTTCAGGAATTTTACAATTTAACCGCTCAAATAGGAATAGCAATGATGTATATACTTGCGCTTGTACTTGCGCCTGCAACTCAGCTGGCGTATTTAAGGATATTTCAATCAAATCAGTACTTTTTTGCACCACTATATATTCTTGAATATGTGTCGAGGCGGTGATAATTGCTCTGCGGATAAAATCTGGAAATATTGGGACTAGTTTTTCATTTTGTTGAGATTTTAAATAGAAAATATCATCGCAACGCCCTTCAATACTCTTTATAGGAGTAAATACAGAACCACAAAGGCATGGTGTTTCTTGCTCTGTTAAAATGTCATCCAGGCGATAGCGGATTATGGGTTGAGTTGTTCTACAAAAATCAGTAATTATAGGTATAAACTTACCAGCATCTTTATCCAAATATTCTTTTTGTATTGCTACTATATCTTCATTGAGATGGATTGTTCCATAGGCACAAGTGGCAGCAAGAAAACCCTCAGTACATTGATATAGCTGATGGACTATTTGGTTAAATACGTGACAAATGTACCCTTCATCGAGAGGGTCTAATACTTCTGCAACAGAAATAATTTTGAGAGGTGATATGTTTAAACTGCCCCTTGCCTGAGCTTCCGCCAACAAACGCAGCATAGATGGCGGTGCTATAAGAATAGTGGGAAGATATTGGTTTAAGCGTTCAATGTGATTTTTCAATGGAAACAACAAATCGAAATACTCAAACTGAATGCGTTTTCTGTTAACTGTTTGGTAAAGCTTACTATTTGCTCTGAGGAAAAATCCAATCCGCTGCCTTGCGATAATTGACTGGGGAAGCGCTTTTGCTAAAATAGTACCTGCCCAAGTGCATTGTTCTTGTTCGCTAACAATAAATAGACCTCTGTTACCACTTGTTCCAGAAGAAAGCCCAACAGTAAATTTGCCAATAGTTGAACTAAAATCTCGCGTCTTCTCGGCTTCTAAAGCAACATAAAAAGCTTCAGACTTTTTGATTTCTGCCGTGTTTAACTGGTCAAAATTAGCCATCATTGTTGATTTATCAATGAGGGGAAACTGCTGCCAGTCACGCGCATTTAAGCCTTGATAGTAGCTGCGATAAAATTGCGACTTGGGCAGAATATAGGTGAGAAAGTTACGCACCTTTTTATCTTGCCATGTTAAAAGTTCCTCGCGGCTGCGGAATCTCCGCCCATATTTGCTGCGGATATAATGCCAGAGTATGTTTGGGATGCCCTTCACTTAGCGGGGTCTTCGATTGGGTTCAATGAAGATTCTAACAAGGCATTCTGTGTTAGCTGGTTCCATGCCTCCGGGCAATGGGTGGGAATAATTTTCAGATCTCGATTGTGTTGATGTAGTTGATGAATTTTTTTGAGGGTGGTTAAATACTCTTGTTTATTGGAAAAAATGAGGTTGGCAATGGGATGGGGGGTAATAAACTCCTGGTAGGCGCGACTCAGCCAGCAGGCATCTGCAATTAGAAAGTAGGACTGAGGTGGCCTTGTCCCTATACAGGCATCGGCGATCAATAAGCCGAGTTGACCGATCGCATGGCCGGGGAGTTCCACAGCTAAAAGAGTGCGATCGCCCAACAAATCGAAGCCCATCTCAAATGGGGCATAACAAGCAGGGAGTGGGACAAGATGTTTGTCCTCTACCCATGTAGCGCGTTGCTCAAAATCTGCTGGCAGGAGACCCGCAAGAAAACCAGCTTTGAGTGCCCCCATGCCATGGCGATGTTTGACGGCTTCGTAAGCGGATTGAAAGCACAAAAAGCGGGCGTTAGGAAAGTCTCGCAAACCGCCGATATGATCGGCGTGAAAATGTGATACGATTATTTGCTGCACAGCTGCCGGATCGATGCCCTGCTTTTGTAATTGAGATGCCGCGCTATCCTCTGGTTGTAGACTTACTGGCGTCGTCAAGGCGTAGAGACGAAAGGGAAATCGCCGCGTTTCTTGGAAGAAGCGGTCGGAATAGCCAGTATCAAACAGAATCGACCCATAAGATGGATGTTCTATCAGCACGAAGAGGGCTGGAAAGGTTGAGGTTTGCCATCGACCCCCCTGAATCAAAATCGCCTCCGGGTGGATACAATATCCGGCTTTAAAAAAGGTGATTTTAATGGTCATTTTGCCAACTGGCCTGGAACGAGTGGCACTTGGATGTGCCATTCATTGTAGCTGGTACCTGCCCCGGTTTAACCTTATTTACACTCTCCGGGCTAAAGCCACGGAGTTTTCATCCCACTTTCTTATAAACCTGTTAGTAGGTGGTCAATGTTGGAACATTTCAGGTATTTGATGCCGTCTTAATCAAGAACAAGAAACCTTAGGAGCCTTTTTTGTGAGATTAAAATCTCTACTATTGAGTTGTTTGAGCCTTTTGGTGTTATCATTACCTGCTGCGGCGGGTCAACTCGTCTTTTGGCGTTTTGATACCAACGCCAATCAGCTGCACTTCAGGACAAACGCTGGGGTTCAGCCCAAAGCAATGTTGATTTTTAATCCCACGCGCTTGGTTATTGATTTACCCGGTACAGATTTCAACAGCCGGACAGTGAAGAAGACTTCTTTAAGTGGAACAATTCAATCTCTAAGGGTGGGTCAGCTTGATGACCAAACTGCTCGCCTAGTGATTGAATTAAAGCCCGGTTATACGCTCGACCCCCAGAAAGTTTTATTCCGGGGGGCATCACCTAGGCAGTGGTCAGTGCAACTACCCAAGCCTGAACGGATAGATGAGCGAGCAGTACAAGCGCCGCTTAATCCTTCTCTGTAGCCTGAAAGCTTAGTGAGGAGTAGGCTAATATCTGGCTTAAGGCTTTAATCAATTTGACACTCGTACTAAATTTGAAACCCCTAAATTAAGAGGGGGAGGTGATTTGATGCCAGGATAATGCAATTGCCCCCCGGCTTCGGTGTCGTAGGTTTAAGACCTATGCGTGTTTTTGCTTATGGTTATTCAGGTGTCGATTAATGGCGCACACTAGGTTTTCAACCTGCGATCTGTGTTACTCATGTGCAGCGTACAGCAGGGAAAGCGATGTTTTGTGCCTGCCGCAGGTTCTAGGGCGATCGCTCAACTGACAGAGCATACTATTGGGATTGGGGTTGGGCGGCCTATGTCATCATACTTTATGCCAATCTTTTTTTCTCTCTATAAGGAGATGTCTTTAACAAGATGTGAATATTAGTGTTTGATAGTGACTCGATTGCATTAAGTGTTTACATCTGGCTGGATTATTCATAAGCGAGCCAGTTTTTTTGCTAGCAGTTCCTTGGAATTGAGGAACATTTTCCAACAGACATTAGTTAAAGAGAGTATGAACTCAAAAAGCGTATCCAATTCACTCAGATGCCCTTCTTGCGGTTATAAAGAAGTTAGTCGAGCACCGCGCGTGGGCATTATTGACAATTCTATGTCTTTACTGGGATTGTTTCCTTACTACTGTCACAATGGCTCCTGCCGAAAACGCTTCTTTAATTCGAGGCGGTAAGAGGCGCTCGCACTAGCATCATCTGAGCGTCACCTGCTCGTCACATTGCCTTATTAAGCTGTTATGTAATGCAGATGTTTTTCTGCTCCTTACACCACACCGAACAAAACTCTCTCAATTCTGTTGAGAGAGTTTTTTCTTATTTACTAAATATTTACAAATATATAGCAATTAGCAGTTAGCTTTTAGCAATCCTTCAGTTCTAGCACCAGTTATGGGCGCATGAGGTCTCGTGTCGATTGTCAAACATCGTTATGGCAATTGCTATAACTACAATTCTTCAATGGTACAGGGTATAAATACTCTTGCCTGACTACCCAGGCTCAATAAAGATCATGATTAAGGAATAGCGGCTGAATTTATAAATTAAGCTAATTTAGGCATTGATATGGGCAAACCAATAAAAATCGGATTTAGTTCCAACAAGCTGAAACTAATTATTGCAGTTTTTATAATTATTTTTCTTATAGCGGCGGCGAGATATTTTAATCTTCAGCAATATTTGAATAGCGGGTTGCAGAGTGCCTTGCAGTGGATAAACAGCCTTGGAACTTGGGGAGCAGCCACGTTTATTGTCATCTATATCTTTGCTACAGTGTTATTTGTACCAGGCTCTCTCCTTACTTTGGGAGCTGGTGTACTCTTTGGGGTAATTTGGGGTTCAATTTTTGTCTCTATTGCCGCCACTTTAGGAGCAACAGCGGCTTTTCTTGTGGGACGCTATTTAGTTCGCGGATGGGTGGCAAAGCAGCTAGAAGGCAAAGATAATTTCCAGGCAATTGATCGGGCGGTCGCTAGGGAAGGATGGAAAATTGTTGGCTTAACCCGGCTGTCTCCGATTTTTCCTTTTAACCTCTTAAACTATGCTTTTGGAATAACCCAGGTATCTCTAAGAGATTATTTCTTTGCATCCTGGATTGGCATGATACCAGGAACTGTGATGTATGTTTACATAGGTTCCCTCTTCGGTAGTCTCGCCACACTTGCAACCGGAATACAGGAACGATCTCGCACTCCAACTGAGTGGGTACTCTATGCTGTTGGTTTAATTGCCACAGTTGCGGTGACAGTTTATGTTACTCGGATTGCCAAAACAGCTTTAGAAAGCAAAATTGACTGATACAGGTACCAACTTCACGTTCAAGGGTAGAGTTCCCAGGCGCTCAAACTGCTAAAAAATCCGCAAGGTGAGGTAATGCTTCCACCTGACCAGCATTGAGAAGATGAGCGATTAATTCTTGATAAGCGTCTTTCATAGGCAGATCCTCATCTAGCTTGATTCGCCGTCGCTTAACAACAACTGTTTGATTTTGAATCGGGTTGTACCCCTCTTTTTCGTATTCTTCCCAATAAAGGGCTGTCCCTCGTCGCTGCCAAGCGGGTAAATCGTTGAAATTAATTCCCTGTTGAAAGAGCAACTCATTTTTAAACCCCACTGACTTTGAATGTAGGGCAGATGTTGCCTGTGCAACGCTATGACCGGTTTTACGCAAAGTCCAGTAGCACCAGCCATTTAAGGCGCAGCGAGTGGCATCGGCCTGACGCCAACGAAAATAATCCAGCACTTGGGCTTTGTTTGCTCCCAACCAGACGCGGCTATCAAAGTTGACTGTTGTTTGAGCAGCGTGGGTAAATGTTGCACTGGCAATGCTGGCAGAAATGGACACAATCTTTTCTAAGCTGCGGTCAAATAAATTCCATTCAGTTGGAAACAGCACAGATATTTCATCGCTTTCTGTGTAAGCATAAATTCCTTGAAGTTCTTCTAGCAACGCCTTAGCGGTTTGCATCATCAGTTTGTGGAACTTCAGGTCAAACGGCTTATCGTATCTTGACTCAGTAAACCTTGAAAACCCACGACCATCAACGCGGATTACTACCCAAGCACCAGGCAAAAGACGCAGGTTGTGGAAGTACTCAAGCGATCGCATTTGTTTTTCAAAGGCATTATTATCCATCAGCAATCTCCGAATTAGTCCAGGGACGCACATCAAAATCCAAGTTGCCAGTTATACGCACATAGAATAGTTTGTGAAAACCTTCTGCATAGGAGGGGCGTACTAGCTTTTTAATAGTTGAGTAAATTGCCACATCCGGCACCCTAGCTTTTCCTGAGCGTTGCAGGTTGCGCTCAAGTGCAGCCGCAACGAGCGAGTGAAAGTAATAACCAACAATTTCAGCACCGTATAAGTCACCTATCTGAATCAGTAACGCCCGCTCTTCAACAGTTGGGTTAGTATTATCCACAACAACCGAGCGTCCTGCCTGAAATGCTATTTCTATCAGCTGCGCCTGCCTTCTGGCGCGGTTCTTGTTGTTTCGCAACAAATCTTTGCTGACATGCTCATGCGTTGCTGGAAAACGGGTGCGGAAGAATGTACTTTTTCCGGAAGCCTGCAAGCCGATGAAGATGACCAGCTCCATAGCTAATTAAATCAAGTTATTGAGTTCAGGGCTAGGGTGGCAGTGCCCACCCTAACTAAATTTAACCCTTAACGCAGACAACTTGCTTCAGCGTTGCCACCACCTCTACGAGATCGGATTGCTGGTTCATCACCTCGTCAATTGGCTTATAAGCACCGGGAATTTCATCTAGTACGCCCCCATCTTTACGGCACTCTACGCCTTTGGTTTGCTCAATCAAATCATCCAGCGAGAAGTGGTTCTTTGCCTTATTTCGAGACATCAGACGCCCAGCCCCGTGACTGCAAGAACAATAGCTTTCAGCATTGCCCTTACCTTTGACGATGAAGGATTTAGCTCCCATCGAACCGGGGATGATGCCATAGTCTTCATCACGCGCCCGTACTGCGCCCTTGCGGGTAACGTACACATCCTCACCGAAATGTACTTCCTTCTCCGCGTAGTTGTGATGGCAATTTACCGACAGTAAAGGCTTAGTGGGCTTACCACCAGCCAGGTGCTTTTCAATAATCCGCATAAAGCGAACCATCATCACATCCCGATTGAAGCGGGCATAGTTCTGCGCCCATTGTAAATCGCGCCAGTAGGCGTCAAATTCTGGTGTTCCAGAAACAAAGTATGCCAAATCGCGATCAGGTAGGCGAGTATCTGCCAATTTCGCCAATTCCCTAGCTGTACCAATGTGACATTGAGCCAGCATATTACCGATGTGGCGCGAACCAGAGTGCAGCATTAACCAGACTTGGTTCTCGCTATCGAGGCAAACTTCTAAGAAATGATTTCCACCTCCGAGAGAACCCATCTGTTTCATCGCCTTGCTTTCCAAGCGTTGTACTCCTGGATGCAGTTCCTTGAAATGATGCCAACCCTGCCAGTTAAGAGTTGATTTGTCGGTGTTTTTGTTCTCATTAAAGCCAGTTGGAATTGCCGCTTCAATATCCAGACGAATCTGCTTAAGCTTCCCCTCTAACTGATCGGCAATAAACGGAGTTTTGATAGCCATCATGCCACAGTTGTGAACAAATACGCCCGCAGTTAGGGCAAAATTGCCGTACTCTGGAACTGTCAGGCAGTATACATCTTGTTTTTCTTGCAAGGGTATAATATCTACGACTTTGTGGTTATAACCTCCTACCATATTTGCGAGTTGATTATCAGCTAAGTCAAACTTTTTACCCTCAATTACAGCTATTTGCCCCTTGAATGAAGGTATCTGTCCTAGAAGTTCAGACTCAGCAATAATCGAGTAGGACTTCTGCCATCTAGCCGAATCAGGTTGGTGGATTAAGGTGTACCCATCTCCATCAGTTTGAGAATAGAAAGGCATGAGTGAAGCGCCGGATTTTAAATCACTGGCTTTCTGGTAGGAACCATCCCTCAACATAAATTGATGGTCTGGGGTACATTTAATTTCTTCACCGTTATCTAGAACAACCTTCAAGATTTCTGCATGGCGACGAGTTAACTTAGCTGTAGCCTTCGCTGCCATAATTCGCCCCGTCTCTGTGCAGGAGTAGACAACAAACTCTTGCTGAGTGTTGGCTAGTTCTCTCAATGGATACGACTTACCATCTGCCAGAGGCACCAGCGTATCGCCTGTAAAACAACCAATATCCACCCCCACAGCGGCTGGCATGACGGCATCTTTGGTGGCAACCACAGAACCGACTAGGGCACCTTTGCCTAAGTGAACGTCTGGCATTAGCGCTACGTGCTTAAAGACAAATGGCAGAGATGCTACATTCTTTGCCATCTTGGTTTCCTCAGCGCCGAGGGGGTGATTAGCCCAGGATAGTACCGGCGCTGGGGTAGTAATTTGTAGCTTTTCGTAAGGCATATACGTTTGCTTCCTGAATAGCTGTGATGCTATTATACTACTTATGTACTACAAGCGCTACTGGTTACAGTATTGCCTGGTGAAAAACACTAGGGATGATTTCTCAGGGAAATAATATTAAAATTTGTAAAGAAGGGAAGGCATATGTAAAGCCCTGAAGTGCGATACAAGAAAAGCGCCACACTTGGCGAATCGTGCAATTGACTGAAGCGAGGTAGACTCTTATGGCAGTTCGTAAAGACACACTCTGGGAACGTTTCTTATCCCCTGTTTTTCGCCTATTTATTGATGAAGAGGGGCTGCGGCGGTTCTATGAGAGCGTTGATTGGTCCAAGGAGAGCGATCGCTTCCGAGACCCCCATCTCACCTATTCCTCTTACTACAGTAGTCAGAACTTCCACGGCATCGAGAACGGATATTTAAACCCTGGCGCTGCGGTTTCTTACGATCCGATTACCCAATACGCCCTCCCTCCCAACGAAACATGGGTACGCCAAAGCTTAATTGATGCCATCGGTGGTCAGCCGCGACGGATACTTGACTTAGGGTGTGGCACAGGTTCCACTACGCTGATGTTGAAGCAAGCTTTCCCCCAAGCGGAAGTAATTGGTTTGGACTTGTCGCCTTATATGCTATTTATGGCTGACCACAAAGCTAATAAAGCTGGGTTAAATATCCAGTGGTGTCATGCTCATGCGGAACAAGCTAACTTCCCGGATGCCTCTTTTGACTTAGTAACAGCTTCGTTGTTGTTTCACGAAACGCCGCCCACTGTATCAGAATCAATTTTACGGGAAAGCTTCCGGCTGTTGAAGGCTGGCGGAGAAGTTTTGATTCTAGATGGTCGTCAGAAAACTATTCGACAGCTAAATTGGCTCACTGATATTTTTGAAGAGCCGTATATAGAAGATTACGCTGCTGGTAGTGTCGATGCCTGGATGGGGGCGGCAGGATTTGAAGCCGTGCAGACTCAGGATGTCTTGTTGTTGCATCAGGTAACTCGCGGGGTCAAACCGATTCCAGTTCAAGAATCATCCTTCTCTGGGTCATCTGTACAGCGCCAAGCCGCTACTGGTAGCACACTAAACGGCGATGATTTAGAGGGCTTCCCCGCCCCAGCTTTCTAACACATAGACATGAGTAAATAATTCGTAATTCGTAGTTCGTAATTCGTAATTAATGAAAGTGAGGTTTTTTGCCCCGTTCTTTGAGTTATGATGTCAATCCAAAATCCAAAATCCAAAATCCAAAATTGAATGGCTCTCAAGGCGGTTTTGTTTGATTTTAATGGTGTCATTATCAACGATGAGCCAATCCATCGGCAGCTGATTGACCAGATTCTGATTGAGGAAAATCTGCGCCCTAAACCGGAGGAATACCGGAAAATTTGTCTGGGAAGGAGCGATCGCGCCTGTCTCACAGATATTCTTAACGGTAGGGGTCGATTTGTAAGTGAAGCCTACTTAACCGAGCTGATAGCCCGCAAGGCAGAAGCCTACCAGGGTCAGATCGAAACACTCAAAAAATTACCCATTTATCCAGGGCTAGAGGATTTGATTTTTAAGTTGCGGGTGTCCAAGCTAAAAATGGGCGTTGTAACTGGTGCCCTTCGTTGTGAGGCGGAACTGGTGTTAAATCGTACCGATCTAGCAAAGCATTTTGATGTTATTGTTGCCGGTGACGACTTTACATCTAGTAAACCAGAGCCGGATGGATACTTGTTGGCAGTAGAACGTTTGAACGAGCTGCATCCTGAACTGGATCTCCAAGCGTCTGAGTGTCTGGCAATAGAAGATACCCCAGCGGGGATTCAAGCGGCGAAGCGAGCGGGTATGCAGGTGGTTGGGGTGGCGAATACTTACCCCTTCCATATGCTCCAGCGTCAGGCAAACTGGACGGTGGATTATCTTTCTGATTTAGAAGTAGAGCGGGTGCAGCAAATTTATTCCCAGAGAGCACTACAGCCAACTGTCGATGAGTGTTAAAATAGTCAATGGCAATAAGCCGATTTTAGATTAGCTATTTTATCTAAAATAGTTGCATCCAAAATAAATCAGGGGAATTAGCTCAGTTGGTAGAGTGCTGCGATCGCACCGCAGAGGTCACGAGTTCGAATCTCGTATTCTCCATAATCCCGTATCGATTAACACATTATTTGTTTTATTAACAAATAATCGAATAGTTTAATTTTTTATCGGCTACTTTGGTGCTTTATGCCAACCATTTGCGATCGCTTCTGATTCTGTACAAAACCATTTTTCCCCGTGTCTAGGATCAATTACTGTTGAGTCATAATCCTCTGCTCCTGGAAGGTGGTAAACCTTGTTTCGAGTTTCGATAGAGATGTTGCCTTTGATTTTGCATCCTGGCTTTGTCACCAATGTAATTAGAGAGGGATAACGGCTAACGCTAAATTGCATGGCAAAAATCACAATTACAGCCGTAACACCAGTACCTATTACCATTTGAAACAAGCTGTGTTTTTTTGCCTTTGGCTTGTATGCCAAATGTAGAGGTGCAATACCTTGAATTGAGGCATTGGAGGCACGCAATTTTCCATCTGCCTCCATTGTTAGTTCGTAGAGAATTGTATCTTCTACTTTTGGACGACGACCTGACTTTTCGAGCGCACTGATATGCAGGAAAACTTGTTTACTTCCATCACTTGGTTGTATAAAACCGAAACCCCGATCATCGTTCCATTTGGTAAGGTTACCTTTACGCAGAACAGGTTTCATACAAAAGCCTCATTGTGTATGTCCGTTTATTAGTTTTCCTGCAATAGGACAAAGTGATAACACCAAGTTCAGTGAGCAGATTATTTTATCTCCATTTTGGCTGATCAGAAACGCTGTTCATCCAGAGGGTGAAAGGAGCGTCATGCTATCCCAACCAACTTGGCACTGAGATCCCACAGGCGCTCGGCTTTTTCGTCATCACTGGCTTGGGGTGAGACTTTTTGAACAAAGGACTTACCATTTTTCTTCTGACGATTCCCCCAACTCCAATAGGCACCGGATTGCTTGTATTCCGGATCGGCTACTACTGCTGCGACTCGCTCCCCTGCTAGCTCCTGCGATACGTAACCTCCTGTAACGTACTTTTGGAACAATGGGAAGAGTTTCTGAAACAGGGGATAGTGGTTGCGGAATAGGGGCGTTTCGGCAACACATCCTGGGTAGAGAGAACTGAAGATAATCCCAGTTGACTCATGATAGAGCCGATGCAGTTCTCGCATAGTCAGCACGTTACAGACTTTGCTGTCCTTGTACGCTTTAACAGGTTCAAACTCCTTGCCGTCAATCATCGTGATTGGCTCTTTAAATCCTGCGGCAAAGCCATCGAGATTTCCTAAGTCTGGACGTGGCGGAATCTTCCCCCCCAACTCGTCCGGATTGTGCGTCACGGTTCCCAAAATCACGAGCCGCCGATCTGGATAAGATGACCTCTTAAGATCCTCCAGCATGATGTTGCACAGGAGGAAATGACCGAGGTGATTAGTAGTCACCGTCAACTCGTAGCCTTCTGGGCTTCGCAACGGTTCTTTTATTAAGGGCATATAAATTGCGGCGTTGCACACCAAAGCATCCAGCGACAAGCCGCGTGCCCGGAAATTTTCGACAAACCGTCGCACACTCTGCAAGGAGCCTAAGTCGATATGTATGAGAGTGTAGCTATCCTGGGGTATTCCCACGGTTTGGGCAGCTTTTTGTGCCTTATCTAAATCTCGACAGCCCATGACTACGTGCCATCCTCTGTTGGCAAGTGCTTTTGCACCGTACAAGCCGACTCCTGAGGATGTACCCGTAATTGCGACTGTTGGTTTCCGATCTTGTGCCATGCTGTTTAAAATTAAGTTCACCGTTGTTGACTATTTCTAGGATCTCATGTCCCTGAGCCATCGGCTCTTATTTATGTGACCCATACATCAGGGATGCTGTAAGAGTATCTATTGCTTTCGCGGAACAAAAGTGCTGTAAACTGTGCTACTTCCGGTTAAACTTCGCTTTGAGATCCTTAAGGGTGGGTGGTTCCATAGATTTATTGCTAGTTTGTTTCTCGGCGCGATCGCTATTTGTGGAGTCTTGCGCTTTCATTGACAGGCTGATGCGCTTCAATTTCTCATTAACTTCTAGCACGCGAACTTTTACAACCTGCCCCACTTTGACAATTTTCTGGGGATCGTCAACGAAACGGTCAGATAATTGGGAAATATGCACCAAACCATCCTGATGCACGCCGATATCGACGAATGCCCCAAAGTTGGCGACATTTGTGACGATACCTTCTAATTCCATGCCCACGTTAAGATCCCTGATTTCCTTAATGCCCTCTTTGAAGGTGGCATACTTAAACTCGGCGCGGGGATCTCTTCCTGGCTTTTCCAATTCACTGATAATATCCCGCAGCGTTGGCTCCCCGACTGTATCAGTAACGTATTTCTTTAAATTTATCGTCTTGACTTTTGCTGATATTTGTGTTATTTGCTCTAAGGGCACATTTAAGTCAGATGCGATCGCCTCCACGACAAAATAACTCTCAGGATGCACTGCTGTATTGTCTAAAGGGTTTTTACCACCGCGAATGCGAAGAAAACCAGCCGCCTGTTCAAACGCCTTTGGGCCTAATTTCGGCACCTTAAGCAGTTGTCGGCGGTTTTTAAATGCACCATGCTCGTTACGATAAGTGACAATATTTTTAGCAACAGTCGGCGTCATACCAGAAACAAAAGTCAGCAGTTCCTTAGATGCGGTGTTCAGATCTACTCCCACATAGTTAACGCAGCTTTCTACCGTTTCATCGAGGTTTTTCTTCAATAACTTTTGATCAACATCGTGCTGGTACTGTCCAACACCAATAGACTTGGGATCGATTTTGACAAGTTCAGCTAAGGGATCTTGCAAGCGGCGACCGATGCTAATCGCTCCGCGAACGGTAATATCAAGATCGGGAAATTCTGCGATCGCCACATCAGAAGCTGAGTAAATAGATGCGCCCGACTCATTCACGATCACTTTAATCGGTTTGCGTTCCATTGTTTTGAGAACTTCAGAGACAAACTCCTCTGTCTCGCGGGAAGCTGTACCGTTGCCAATCGCTATGAGTTGAATATCATGCTTTTCAATCAGCTTCTTGATAGTTTTAGCAGCTTCAGCACGCTGTGCGGCAGCTTGGTGAGGAAACACTGCCTGATATTCCAAGAATTTTGCTGTCTCTGAAAGGACGGCAACTTTACAGCCAGTGCGAAATCCAGGATCTATTGCTAATGTGGGCTTCATTCCCGCAGGCGGAGACAGCAGCAACTCGCGGAGATTACTTTCAAATGTCTTAATTGACTCAATATCGGCATAGGCTTTTCTTTCAGCACGAACTTCACTAACCAGGGAAGTTTTCATCAGGCGGTTGAAGGCATCTTTCAGCATTACCCGGTAAAATTCCCGAATTGCTGGAGTTTTTGTGTGAATTTCTTCTGACTCTAGGTAAGACATTACAACTAAGTCATCAAAGGAGAGTTCTAAGTCTAAAACTTTCTCTGTTTCACCTCGAAATAATGCCAACATATTGTGCGGCGGAATATTTTTTACCGGGGTGCGGTAATTGCGGTACATCTCAAATTTGGTGCTGCCTTCGGGATATTCATCTTTAATCCGGGAGACGAATATTCCTTCATTCATGAGATAGTCTCGCAGGTGCGATCGCAACTCTGCTTTTTCTGACACACCTTCAGCTAAGATATCCGCAGCACCTTTAAGAGCATCTTCTACAGTTTTGACTGCTTTCTCTTCAGAAATATACTTTGCCGCCTCCTCCTCCAGCGATGCAGGTTTAGCATTGGCACGGTTTAGGGACTTGATAAATTCTGCCAAAGGTTCTAAGCCTTTTTCTCTGGCAATGGTGGCGCGGGTGCGTCGCTTCGCTCTGTAAGGTAGATAAAGGTCTTCAAGTTCGTTTTTCTGTAAGCAGGATTCAATTTTTGCTTTCAGATCGTCGGTAAGTTTACCCAGAGATGCGATCGCATCTAGAATCGTCGCCTTTCTTTCTTCGAGTTCAGTCAGATAAGTATATCTATCAGATAAGTCCCGCAGCTGGATTTCATTCATCTCTCCAGTGCGCTCTTTGCGGTAACGTGCAATAAAGGGAATTGTTGCCCCCTCAGCAAAAAGTTCCAGGGCGTTCTTAATTTGAAAGGGTTGGAGTGAAAGTTCTTCAGCCAGTAGTTGAGTAATATTTAGCATCGGTACGGTGTTACTAATTATTTGTAGGATGGGTAGAGCGCTACTGGTTACCCATCAAATTTTTTACCTGGTTGGGTTTCGTTATGTGGAAGGTTACGCGATCGTTACTGAATGCCCAACATACATGATAAGTCGCCCGCGCCCTAAAGCCGTCCGCACCCTAAAGGGTGGGGCTACACTTACTAAGCCTGCCTACGCAGGCTGAAGAATCCTTGATTTGCTCTTAGTCCGCGCAGGCGGACTTGGTTTGTCTAGCCCCAGGCTTTAGCCTGTGGGCGGCTGGTGCTTTGAACAACAACACCAAAATCGCAGCCTAAAGGCTAAACTATCAGACAAAGCCGCTATCAGCCATCCCTATGAGCCTCTGTATTAATCCCCTATGCCCGAACCCGCAAAACACAGATAATCATTTGTTTTGCTTTGGCTGCGGCTCGGAATTGCTACTGGAAGGGCGCTACCGGGTGACGCATCAACTGGGAGGCGGGGGTTTTGGCAAGACTTTTGAGGTGAATGACCGCGACAGTTCGCCAAAAGTCCTAAAAGTTTTGATTAACAATCATCCTAAAGCAATTGAGCTATTTCAGCGAGAAGCCCAAGTTCTTAGCCGTTTGAATCATCCCGGCATTCCTAAAGTGGAACCAGATGCTTATTTCACTTTCTCTACCAGAAATAACACTGACTCTTTGCACTGTCTGGTCATGGAGAAGATTGAAGGGTTAGATTTGCAAGAGTACCTGCAACAACGGGGGAGTCCCATAGACCAAAAGTTAGCGATTCAATGGTTAACTCAACTGGTTACAATTCTGCGGGAGGTACACAATCAGAACTTTTTCCACCGGGATATTAAACCGCCTAATATTATGCTCAAAACTGATGGGCATTTGGCGTTGATTGATTTTGGCACAGCACGAGCAGTCACGGGAACTTATGTGACCAAACAAGCTGCTGGGCAAGTTACAGGAGTGATTTCCGCTGGTTATACCCCACCGGAACAAATGCACGGGCAAGCAGTGCAGCAATCTGATTTTTTTGCTTTGGGGCGCACGTTTGTTTATTTACTCACAAGCAAAGACCCCAGTGAGTTTTATGACCCAACGACTGACGAGTTGCGTTGGCGGGATGCTGCCCCTAGTATTTCACCTTTGTTGGCAGATTTTCTGGATGGAATGATGGCACGTTTACCTTCTCAGCGCCCTCAAAATGCTGAGGTAATTTTGCAACAGTTGGCAGAGATTAATAGTACGTTGTATCCGCCGCCAATTCGTCCTCAACCGCCGCAGGCACAAACACATCCGGGGGTTGTGCCTACGCAGCCAATTAGTTCGTCTCCAGCAACTGTACCCTATACCCCGTCGCCTCAACCGTCGCCAGTTGTGCAGCCGACAATTCCCAGTCCTGCTGTTCATTCAACGCCGCCAGGGGGTTTAGAAAGCAACGAGGCTTTTAGTTCGACTTCGCCTCAGCCATCTGGTCAACAAGTTGGAACTAAAAAAGGTAAAGCTAAATGGTTGGTGGGGGGTGCAGTTGTTGCGGCAATTGTTGGATTGGTGGGGGTGTCAATTACGCAAAGGGCGTTTAATAGCGATCCAATTTCTTTAGGTACTTCCCAATCTTTTCTCAAAACCACCCTCACGGGACATTCCAACCTGGTTAGTTCCGTCGCCATTAGCCCGGATGGGCAGACTTTAGCAAGTGGCAGTTGGGACCACACGATCAAAATCTGGAATCTCTCCACTGGGAAAGTTAAAAGCACCCTCACGGGACATTCCAACCTGGTTAGTTCCGTCGCCATTAGCCCAGATGGGCAGACTTTAGCTAGTGGCGGTTTCGACCACACGATCAAAATCTGGAATCTCTCCACTGGGAAAGTTAAAAGCACCCTCACGGGACATTCCGACCTGGTTAATTCCGTCGCCATTAGCTCGGATGGACAGACTTTAGCCAGTGGCAGTAACGACAAAACGATCAAAATCTGGAATCTCTCCACTGGGAAAGTTAAAAGCACCCTCACGGGACATTCTGACTGGGCTAATTCCGTCGCCATTAGCCCGGATGGGCAGACTTTAGCCAGTGGCAGTAACGACAAAACGATCAAAATCTGGAATCTCTCCACTGGGAAAGTTAAAAGCACCCTCACGGGACATTCCTACCTGGTTAGTGCCGTCGCCTTTAGCTCGGATGGGCAGACTTTAGCCAGTGGCAGTGGGGACACCACGATCAAAATCTGGAATCTCTCCACTGGGAAAGTTAAAAGCACCCTCACGGGACATTCCCACGTGGTTAGTGCCGTCGCCTTTAGCTCGGATGGGCAGACTTTAGCCAGTGGCAGTAACGACAAAACGATCAAAATCTGGAATCTCTCGACTGGGGAACTTGTACGCACCCTCACAGGACATTCCGGCCTGGTTCATTCCGTCGCCTTTAGCCCGGATGGGCAGACTTTAGCCAGTGGTAGTGGGGAATATGTTGACGAAAAAAATAATCTCATTGGGGACAACTCTATCAAAATTTGGCGGGTGCCGCAGTAAGCAGCACCACATAATTATGTGACAGCAGCGGTGGCAACGGATGTTGTAGCGGATGTAGCGGATAACGCAACTCAACCAGGTAAAGAATTTGATGGGTTTCGCTATCAAACAAAGCCGCTATCAGCTTAATTCTGTTCGTACCGCATTGCAGATAGCTCTGTAAAGCCATGTCGCCCTTTTATCATAGGGAAGCACTGCGATCGCCTCCTCTACATCTGTCGGGCACCCAGGCTGTTAGGGATTGGGTTCATGTTCGCCGCAGCGCCCCAGGCGTTTTGTTGCTTTCGGTTGACAAATTTGGCAGACTTTGGGAAGTCCAGATGGCTGATCAAAGCGTGTTAACTGTTCTGCGGAAACGGGCGAGGATTGAGAACTTATAGGGAGAGCAAATTTGGAGCTTGAGACCGTCTTAGAACATACGTCTGATGCAATTACGGCACTAGACAAAGAGTGGAATTATACCTGCGTCAACCACAGTGCAGAACTACTGTTAAGGCATAAGCGTGTGGAGTTATTAGGTCGTTCAATTTGGGAAATCTTTCCTGAACTCTTGAATACTCCCGCGGAATCCCAACTGCGACAAGCAGCGAGTGGTCGAGTCAGCGTCAAGTTTGAGTTGTTTCTGCCAAAGCTTTATGCTTGGCACGAAGTCCGGGCTGTCCCAACAGAGAACGGGCTGATATTATTCAGTCGTGATATTTTTGACCGTGTTCGAGCACTGCGAGACGAAGCTGTGCGTGCTGAAATCCGTAATATTCTTAAACATGCCCCTGTTGCTATCTCTATTATGCGTGGGCAGGAGCATCGCATAGAGATACATAATGTCATGTTCCAGCAACTCGTTGGCGGACGCAGCCTGGAAGGATTAACCGTGCGAAATGCTTTTCGTGAATTAGAAGGGCAAGGGTTCTTTGAGTTGCTCGACCAGGTGTACACGACTGGAGTAACGTATGAGGGCAAAGAAATACTCGCTCACTACGATCGGGATGGCACGGGCGAGATGTACGAAGGGTACTTTAATATCATCTACCAGCCTTTATTTAATATCAGTGGACAAGTAGATAGGATTTTGAGCCTAAATATTGAGGTGACTCAAGAAGTGCGGGCACGACAACGCATTGCTCAATTTGCTGCCGAACGTGATGCCATCCTACAGCAACTGCTTGAGGGAGTTATCGTTACGGATGTTGAAGGCCGCATTACTTTGGTCAACGATGCGGCATCACGCCTGCACGGGGTTACAAAACTCGATGTTTTGCCGGAAAGTTACAGTGAGGCGTATAATCTCTACACAGAAGATGGTCACCTATACCATCCAGCTGACCTTCCTTTAAGTCGGGCTGCTCTCAAAGATGAGATTGTGACTGAGGCACGTTGGCGAATTCGACGGCCTGATGGGGCTGAGGTATTGGTTGAGGGCAATGCTCGCCCCGTCTACGATGAGCAGGGAAGAAAAATTGCTGCCGTGCTAACTATGCGGGAATTGGAAGTTTGATTCAGTAAACTACCCCGCCGACAAGCGGACGGGGCTTTCAATAGCCCTCAGCGTCACGTTCTGCAAACTGCAAGACATGATGCCGGAACCTTCAGGCTGGTTTACAATTAGCCCCAATTTGGCAATGTTTATTGCCCCATTCAGATCAGCATCGCCAATCCAGCCGCAGCGCAAGTTCAGGCACTCAAACTTTTTACCCGCCCTATTCCCCAATACGCCGCAACAATGGCAACTTTTTGAGGTGTAGCGCGGGTCAACGTAGTACAGCTTCACGCCAAACTTCACGCCTTTGTAGGTGAGAAATTGACGCAACTGGTAGAACGCCCAACTGTTGCTACGCCTCTGCTCAGTTTTGGAGCGTGGCATCTGGTTGGTACGTTCTCGAATGCCGCTTAAGTCTTCCAATACAACTGCTTGATGGCTGTGTTTGGAGTGCTGGATCAATCGATAGCTGATGGTGTGATTCACCCAGGATTGGAACCGCCGCTCACGTCCACTCAACCGTTGCAGGAGTTGGCGGCATCGCCGCCTAGAACTCCTTGTGTCTTTGGACGCTTTACGTTGCAGCAAGGCTCTAACACGAGAAAACTTGTCTCGGACTTGCGTAACTTGTTTGCCGCTGTATTTGGCTCCCTCGCTTGTAACAGCAATGTCGGTGCGCCCCAAATCGACGCCCAAAACTCGATCTACGCCCTCAGTTTCGGGTGGCTCAGACTCAAGCTGAATTTGCAGATAGTAGCTACCATCGGTGCGCTTAGAGAGCGTTGCAGACTTGGGATTCTGCCCACTCAGCAAATGCCGTTGATAGTTGCCAATGTCCAGCCCGAAACGTTCACGCCCTTTCATCATCGTCACGTTCACCGTCCAATCGATTTCTCGCTCATGTGAAGGTGCGGCTATCGTAAGTGGCACTGGTAGGGGCAAAGCCTTTCACAGGTCTACCCTTCTGTTTGGCAGTCTTGCGGTTGGCACAAACCCGCCGAATGGCGTGAATAGTCAGCTGCGACGACAACCCCGAATGGGCACGGGCTTCCTGGTAGATCAAGGACTGAACGGCGATCTGATTAGTCAGCTTTTCGAGGGTGTTGGTGTTGACGAACTCACAGCATTTTGCAAACGCAGTCAACACCGCATCAAGTTTCTCAGCCTGGGGCGGCGTGACTTTGAGTTTGCAGGATACTGTGAGAATTTGGGGCATCTTCAAATAGTGAAGTTATCTACTCTAAGTAGAAATTGTTTGGCGGCTTCGGGGGTATTGAACCCCTCTCAGCCACCGCGCTCTCGACCCAACCCACAAGGGGATTGGGATTCCCACGATTCGTTGAAAAACTTACGCTTTTTTCAGGCATACACTATTGTAGTAGCAGAATTTATTGTCGGCTGGCAGCAAACTGCTTTGCCTCATGCAATAGATACTTAAAAAAAGTATTGGCGACAACAGTAAGTTGCTTACCACTTGGGTAAATTACATACCAATTACGGCGAATAGGAAAGCCCTCTACGTCTAGGATGGCGAGTTCACTGCTGGTGCCTTCCAACCCTAAAGTATGGCGAGATAAAACTGAAATTCCTAAGCCACCTGCGATCGCCTGTTTAATTGCCTCGTTACTTCCCAATTCCAGCCGGACTCTTACCTGCATCCCATGCTCATCAAAGAGTCTTTGCACTTCCGCTCGCGTTCCCGATCCCGCCTCCCGCATAATAAACGGTTCACTGGCAAGGCGTTGCAAAGGAATATTTTTCTCCTGAGCCAGCGGATGAGCTACGGGTGCCAACACTACCAACGGGTTTTCCAAAAAGTGATGATAACGGATATCTATATGCTCTGGTAGTTGGCTAAGAATATACAGGTCGTCGAGATTCTCGCTCAGGCGTGCCAGTAGGCGTTCGTGATTCGTCACCTTGAACTCAACATCAATTCCCGGATAAAGCTGGCAAAATGGCCCCAGCATTCGCGGCACAAAATATTTAGTTGTGGAAACCGCTGCTAGCCGCAACCGTCCCTGCTTCACTCCTTTGAAATCAGCTACCGTCATCTCGAACTCAGCTAGGCGATCGAAGATTTCCCGGCACGTCGCCAAAAGCTCCCGTCCGGCATCTGTGAGATAAAGCCGTTTCCCCACCTGCTCCAACAGCGGCAACCCCACGACTTTAGTTAGTTGCTTAACCTGCATGGAGACAGTCGGCTGGGTAATAAATAGTTCCTCTGCCGCACGGGTAAAGCTTCCGTGTCGAGCCACTACTTCAAAAACTTTGAGTTGGTGCAGCGTTGCTTGCTTCAACTTCCCTGCTTCTTTAGATGTATAGATAATACTCTATCGTAACTATCATCAACAATGTCTTTTCTCTAAAAAAGTTTCCGCTTATTATTAGGTTATTGCAAAAGCCATTGTCTTTCTTCCTCTAGGGGTTGCCGAGAACGTTGGTCTAGCCACAGCTACTCCTGGCTGTGGCGGAAACAGCGCCGTGCAGCTAGGCAACCCCTAAAGTTTTCTGAAAATTTAGAGGTACTTTGATGCTTGAGTTGTTCTTCCAGACCGTCTGGTTGATACCTTGCTATGCCTTAATTGGCGCTATTTTAACTGTGCCTTGGTCTCCTGGAATTATCCGTCGCACAGGGCCACGACCAGCAGGTTATGTAAATTTGTTGATGACCTTGTTGGCTTTCATCCACGGTTTAGTTGCACTGCCAGCCACCTGGAACCAGGCACCGCAACATATATTGATACCTTGGTTGAATGTTGCGAATCTTGATATTTCGCTGCCTCTAGAAATCTCCTCGATAACAATCGGTGCAACCGTTTTAGTGACAGGTTTGAATTTGCTAGCGCAGATATATGCCATCGGCTACATGGAGATGGACTGGGGTTGGGCGCGTTTTTATGCGCTAATGGCACTGTTTGAAGGTGGAATGTGTGCCTTAGCGCTGTGCGACTCTTTGTTTTTCAGCTATGTGATTTTAGAAATCCTCACACTGGGTACTTATTTATTAGTGGGGCTGTGGTTTAATCAGTCGCTGGTGGTGACGGGTGCTAGAGATGCTTTCTTAACGAAGCGGGTGGGAGATTTATTTCTGCTGATGGGAGTCTTAGCCTTATATTCCCTGGCAGGAACTTGGAATTTTTCCGATTTAGCGCAGTGGAGTCAAACCGCGAATTTAGATCCTACAGTTGCCGCTTGGTTGGGTTTGGCTTTAATTGCGGGGCCGATGAGTAAGTGCGCTCAATTTCCTCTGCATCTTTGGTTGGATGAGGCAATGGAAGGCCCTATTCCCAGCACAATTTTACGTAATTCTGTGGTGGTGGCGACAGGGGCTTGGGTGCTGGTAAAGCTAGAACCTGTATTAGCGCTTTCACCTTTGGTAATGGCGGCTACGGTGTTTATCGGTGCCTTGACAGCGGTAGGTGGGACGTTTATTGCGATCGCGCAAATTGACATAAAACGCGCCTTATCTTATTCCGTCAGTGCCTATATGGGATTAGTCTTCATCGCCGTAGGTACGCAACAAAGTGAGGCGGCACTGTTATTAGTTTTGACTCATGCCGTAGCCATGGCACTTTTATACATGGTCATTGGCGGCATTATCTGGAACAACGTTACCCAGGATTTAACGCAAATGGGCGGGATTTGGTCTCGCCGACCAATATCAGGACTCGCCTTTTTGGTAGGTATTGCTGGATTAATCGCTTTTCCACCCTTTGGTAGCTTTTGGGCGTTGCTGAAATTGGCAGATGGTTTGTGGACTACTCAACCCTGGTTAGCCGCAATTGTGCTGGGAGTTAATGCTCTAACAGCTTTCAGTGTAACTCGCGTATTCGGTTTGATTTTTGCCGGTCAACCCAAACCGATGACAGTGCGATCGCCTGAAGTCCTCTGGCAGATGATCCTGCCCATGATGATTTTGCTAGGCTTTACCCTCCATCTTCCCTTAGTGTTGCAAAGCTTGTCGCTGCTGCCAGATTGGACAACCATCAACACACAGGTAGCAACGCTGCTGGTTTTGTCGAGCCTTTTCGGTTGCAGCATCGCCGGGATACTTTATTTGGGTGGCGCAAAGTTTCAAGCAATTCGCAATGTTTGGAAACCCCTACAAGATTTATTGGCATACGACTTTTACACCGCCAAAATCTACCGACTGAGTATTATTTCTCCAGTTGATAAAATTTCCAAGCTAACTGCTTGGTTTGACCGCTATCTGGTTGATGGTGTAGTTAACTTCGTTGGTCTAGCGGCTATGTTCAGCGGGCAGGGTTTGAAGTACAACGTTTCCGGTCAATCCCAGTTTTATGTGCTGTCAATTCTTTTAGGAATGACGCTGTTTTTAGGATTGCTGACGATGGGGACGCTTTAGAGTTGTTGCTTTGTGTCATTAGTCATTAGCTATCAGATCAATAACTAATGACAGATACGGAGATTGTTCAAATGGACTTGATGTTTAACCTTTGAAATACAGGTAGGATGCAATGAAGGGTAAAACTAAGCGCGGTAATGTTTCCAGACGAAATTTGCTCAAGTTTGGTGCAGGGGCTATAGGAACAGGGGTACTGACAGCAGGACTTTGAATCTACAACTAAAGCAAATGTTTTGCTCCAAGTTGAACAATTGAAAACCTCTCCCGTTATCTATGAGTTAATTAAGGAATGCAAGCTGAAAGTTGTAGGAGGTTATTACGATTTAGAGACAGGATCCGTTACTTTAGTTAGTTAGTTTCGATTGATGCTTGGTGATTGGTGATTGGTTAGTTGTTAGTTGCTAACTACTATCGACTAACTACTAACTAATAACTACTAACAAATAACAAAGGACAATTTATGTTGAGTACATTGATCTGGATGCCCGTATTAGGGGCACTTATTATCGGGTTTTTGCCGGGAAACTTAACGGCTAGTAGGCTGCGGTTTATAGCATTGGCGATCGCCAGTCTGATCTTACTCGTGACTATCTGGCTAGGTAGCCAGTTTGACTTAACCTCTTCAGGATTGCAATTTCAGGAGTATTTACCCTGGATTTCCGACTTAGGATTGAGCTATAACTTGGGCGTTGATGGCTTATCTTTCCCCTTGCTAGCTTTAAGCAGTCTGCTGACTTGGATAGTCATCTATAGCAGCAATGAGATTGAGCGTTCCCGCATTTACTATGCTCTGATTCTGCTCGTCAATGCTGCGGTAGCTGGTGCTTTCGTTTCGCAAAACTTGCTGCTGTTTATCATATTTTACGAGCTGGAATTAATACCCCTGTACCTATTAATTAACATCTGGGGTGGCCCCAAGCGTGGCTATGCAGCTACCAAGTTCCTCATCTATACAGCTGTTTCCGGGGTGCTAATTTTAGCAGCATTTTTGGGTATGACTTGGTTAAGCAACTCTACCAGCTTTGATTATGAGTTGATAATCACTCAAGGATTACCTTTAACGGCGCAGCTGATACTGCTAACAATGCTACTGGTGGGTTTCGGAATCAAAATCCCCTTAGTTCCCTTACATACTTGGTTGCCAGATGCCTATACCGAAGCTTCCCCGCCTGTGGCAATTCTTCTGGGTGGTGTTCTGGCTAAGTTAGGAACTTACGGCTTGATTCGGTTTGGTTTGGGGCTGTTTCCTGAAACTTGGGAAGTTGTGGCACCTGGACTAGCAATTATTGGAACGATCAGCGTGTTGTATGGGGCGTTAAATGCGATCGCGCAAAAAGACATTAAACGCATGGTAGCTTATAGTTCCATCGGTCACATGGGTTATGTTCTCTTAGGTGGTGCAGCAGCTAATTCCTTAAGTCTCGTCGGCACAATCTCCCAAATGGTTGCCCATGGTTTAATTTTGGCGCTGCTGTTTCATCTAGTGGGGGTTATTGAATCTAAAGTTGGCACCCGCGACTTGGATGTTCTCAATGGTTTGTTAAATCCTATCCGAGGTTTACCTCTGACGACGGGTTTGCTGATTTTAGCCGGAATGGCTAGTGCTGGTATCCCTGGATTAGTGGGTTTTGTCGCTGAGTTTGTCGTCTTTCAAGGCAGCTACTCAATATTCCCCTTGCTAACCCTGCTGTGCGTAACTGGTACTGGATTAACAGCCGTTTACTTCGTGATTCTTCTCAATCGCACTTGTTTCGGCAAACTAGACAACAAGCAAGCTTACTATCCTAAAGTTCAGTCGCAGGAACGCATCCCAGCTTTAGTATTAGCAGCTATCATTTTTATTTTGGGAGTGCAACCCAACTGGCTAATGCGCTGGAGTGAAACTACCTCAACGGCAATGGTTGCTGCTTTTATTAATCCTCAGCAAGTTGCTATCAATCATCAGCCATCCGCCGAAAAATAATAGTCAGTAAGGTTTCAACGTTTACCATACTGACTTATAAATTGAGGTGCAATTCCTAAAAATGAAGACATTAACTTCACCAGAAACAATTCCACCCATTTCGTTTGAAATCGGTCAACCTTACACGCGGAATCAAATTCACGAAATTCTAGGCGGAGATAAAAGTAGTTCGTTTCCCCAGCGCCATAAAAGAATTGTTTGTGGTTGTTTCAACTTGGAAAGAAATCCCCAAGCTCCCCAGGTAATTTTGATAGAAGATAAAGCAAAAGTTGTGGAAAAAGCACATCTTTTGTTGTCTCAAGATGAATCAATTCCGGTATTTGTCAAAAGGTTTAGTAGTCATTGGGTGTATCAAGGATATTTTCGCGTCCTAAGTTATTCTACAAATGAGCAAGAAGTTGAAGAAATGAAAAAAATCTCCTTGAGAGATAACATCGTAGCTGTACTGCATCTAGAGAAAGTAGATTCACTTTTCTAAGCCATCAATTTCCTCAATTCAAAAATTAAAGCCACACCACAATTATGAGCACTGCAACAGCAACTAAACTACCCCCTTCTAATCATGAATTTGCGGAAGTCATTCACCGCTTAGAAGCAGGCGGCGCAATGCTACCAGATAACCCAGAAAACCTCATGCAAATTATCGGCATTTACAAAGCTTATGCTGTGCCGATGGATTTCTACTGGCGCGATCTTCTCTACATTGCGGAGCGTGTGTTTTTAAATCCCTTTCCTTTCTTTAAATACTTTCTGCCCAAAGAGTATTTGGAGTTGCATAACCACTACGCAGGGGAAGATGCTGATTTGCGTGTTTGGCAAAAAGGCGAAGCCACTGCCCATCCTGAACTTTTAGAGTTTATGGAGAAGGGTGAAACCTTCAAAATGCCTAAGCTATTTCACCACTTATGGCATGACAGAATTAACATGGAGTTTGCCGAAGCTTGTATGCAGGCGATGCTTTGGCATGGTAGAGATATGGGGTGGGGGAAATTTGACGCCTACCTAGATACTCCTGAATATAAGGCAGCAGCAGATAAGGCAATTAAGGCTTACTTTAAGGGTAATCCGGTGATGCTGGGAATGTATAAGCTTTTCCCAGAGATGTTTATCGAACAAGTGCGGCAACTGTCTTATTATTCTAACTTGGGGTTATTTTGGGAAGTGATGGCTCCGGTGTTCTTTGAAATGAGCGATCGCTATGATTCTGGAGACATTAAAAGCGTCCCCGAAGCTATGAATTTTCTCGTCAATGGTATCTTTGCAGTAGCGGGTCGGCCCATATATCACCACGTCTACATTGGCGGGGAAATGCACGAAATTATTCCCAAATCTTGCGGCTTTACATGGTTATATGAAGCTGCATTGCCTTATGTAGAAGCTGTTTTTTATCGTACAGCACCTTTCCGAGGTACTAAGTCTTACAATGCTCAAGTTAAACAAGTGCCAGATGAGCAAAAAGATTTCCACTACGGCATTCTCTATGCGGATGTCTTTCCTGTAGGAACCGCTGGCATTCCCCCCACACTTTTAATGCAGGATATGCTGCATTTCCTCCCACCATACCTAGTTGATTACTATCAGCAACATTGCCGAGGTGAAGATGATATGCTTATTCAACTTGGGATTAGTTTTCAACGTTCCATGTATTGCGTGACTTCTGCTGTAATTCAAGCATTACGCACTGCCCTACTCTATCCTTTAGATGACCCAAATCCCAAGCATTTACAAGCTAATCGAGAGTTCTTTGAAAAGCAGCTAGACCGATTTAAGCGAAAAGAAGCGCGTCTAAGAGATATTCAATCTCCAGATTACAAGTAAAGAGGTAAGAAAATATGGCTGATATTGTTGATATTGCCGTTAATGCAGGTTCCTTCAAAACCTTAGTTGCAGCTGTTCAAGCTGCGGGTTTAGTAGATACCCTAAAAAGTCCTGGACCGTTTACTGTATTTGCCCCTACTGACGAGGCATTTGCCCAATTGCCACCCGGAACTATACACACTTTGTTGCAGAATATTCCCCAACTTGCCAGAATTTTGACTTATCATGTCGTTCCCGGTAAGTTAATGGCGGCAGATATCGCCAAATTTGATTCGCTCACATCGGTTGAAGGCTCACCGATAAGAGTTGATAGTTCTGATGGTTTTGAAGTGAAAAATGCCACAGTCTTAGCACCAGATATAGAGGCGGATAACGGTGTTATCCATGTAATTAACAGAGTCATACTCATGGGCTGAGCTAATTTCTATTTTCGTAGTTGAACTGAGTCTTCTGGAGTTCGAGATCAAGCCTCTTCTACTCCTGACTCCTGAATTCTGCTGTAACAGGAAAAGTCAGAATCTGACTGAGGTCTAAATGTTAGGTATCTGCAACCCCCTGTGGTATATTCCTTTGAGGTAATAACTCGCTCATTTTTGGAGTATAGGGCGAAATAAGGCTAAATAAGAGCCGCCACAGCAGCAGACTTACTGATTTACACATTTGTGTTGCCAATTTTTTTTTGCTCGAAAGATCATCTGATTTTCAGTGAGGTATAGTTATGGGTCGTATTGATGGGTTTGTTGGACGCCGCGATTTGTTGAAGCTGGCAGGAGGCGTGGGAGGGTTTGGCCTTGCGGCTGCTGCTGGAGGCGTACTTTGGACGGCACAGGAAGCTATTGAGCCACAAGCTGCTGATGCTCAACAAAAACCTAAACCAGTTTCTTCTGATGAAGCTCTGCAAAGAATGATGGAGGGGAACAAACGTTTTGTGCAGGAGAAGCGTAAAAACCCTAACCAATCGCTGTTACGTTTAAAAGAAACTGCCCTAGTTCAGTATCCCTTTGCAGCCATGCTTAGCTGCGCCGATTCACGAGTACCTACAGAAATTATCTTTGACCAGGGATTCGGGGATTTATTTGTAGTTCGCATGGCTGGAAATGTTGTTAGTCCAACTGCTGTAGGTAGCCTTGAATTCGCTACAGCCGTGTTGGGTGCCCAGCTGATCGTGATTATGGGTCATGAAAGATGTGGTGCAGTAGCGGCGGCGGTAAAAGGCGATCCACTTCCTGGTAGAATAGGCACTTTTGTTGAGGATATCAAACCAGCCGTAGCCAGGGTAAAAGGCAAGGCGGGCGATCCAGTTGATAATGCAGTTGTAGCCAATGTTCAATATCAAGTTGAAGTGTTGAAAGAAACTTCAGTGATGCTGACTCAACTGATACAGGAAGGCAAACTAAAAATTGTGGGTGGTCGTTACGATCTCGATTCTGGGGAAGTCACTATCGTTACTTAGCGCTGGAGATCTGTGGGAGTGTCAACACCTAGAGCGCCGGTCAAGTAATCAAGATTTGGGTGAGGGGTTAGGGCGGCTCTTATTCGTCGCATCTCCTCTCTCCTCGGATGAAGCGATCGCTAATTTGACTAACTTTACATTTCTTTAGAGACAGCCTCTAAAAGCTAATCGCTATGATAAAAATTGTTGTTGGGGTTATGGGACCAGGTGCGGGGGCCTCAGCAATTGACCTGACAAACGCCTATCAACTGGGTGAACTCATTGCTAAAGCTGGATGGGTGCTGCTAACTGGCGGTAGAAATGTCGGCGTTATGGATGCTGCAAATAAAGGTGCAAAAGCTGCTAACGGGTTAACGCTCGGTATTCTTCCCACTAGGGATACTAGCGCAGTCTCTGATGCTGTAGACATTGCCATCATCACTGATATGGGAAACGCCCGAAACAATATCAACGTCCTCTCTAGCGATGTCATCATTGCCTGTGGAATGGGTACTGGTACTGCTTCAGAAATTGCGCTTGCCCTCAAAGCAAACAAAAAAGTAATTTTATTAAACGAAAATCAAGAGAGTAAAGTTTTTTTCAAAAATCTATCTAAAGATAGTATTTCTATTGCTAATACACCAATAAAAGCTATTGATATTAGCAGAAAATTTTTGGGCGATCGCTACTAGCTACAGAAAAGGGCTAGTAGAGATATATAGTATCTCATCCGTGCCGTAGGCATTACCCCCTTTATGCGCCCACCAGGGTTAATCTGGCGTAGAAATGTCTGCCCTTGGCTCTTGCTGGGCTTTTGGGATAAAATTCTACTGTTAATTTTTATTTCACTAGCTTTGGTAATCTAGATGTAGTAAAGCTTGACGCCACATAAGGGTTAAAGCTGTTAGCATTCGCATGAAACTAGAAAGAATTTAGAGAGGATTGAACACAATGGCATTTGAACAGCCCCCTTTACCCTACGACTTCAATGCCCTAGAGCCGCATATGTCGGCAAAAACTTTTGAGTTTCATTATGGTAAGCACCATGCTGCTTACGTCACCAATCTCAATAAACTAATACAAGATACGGAACTCGCTGACAAGTCCCTTGAGGAAGTAATTAAAGCAAGTTTTGGTGACTCCTCCAAAGCTGGCGTGTTCAACAACGCAGCGCAGGTTTGGAACCATACCTTCTTCTGGGATTCTATGAAGCCCAATGGCGGTGGAGAACCTACTGGCGAGTTAGCTGAGAAAATCAACGCCAGCTTTGGTAGCTTTGATAAATTTAAGGAAGAGTTCAAAAACGCCGCCGCAACTCAGTTCGGTAGTGGTTGGGCTTGGCTGATCATGGATGGCGACACCCTGAAAGTGGCTAAAACTCCGAACGCGGAAAATCCTTTAGCCCACGGACAAAAAGCCTTGCTCACCTTGGATGTTTGGGAACACGCTTATTATCTGGATTACCAGAATAAGCGTCCAGACTTCATACAGACCTTTCTCGACCAACTCGTGAACTGGGACTTCGCTACCAAAAATATGTCTTCAGCTGCTTAAAGCAAGTGCTGCTTCTCTTCGCTTGGGTCTTTAACTGACCAATACAGTCCCTCGTTACATCTTGAACAGCCTTAAAGACAGTCATGACTAAAATCGTGGCTGTCTTTTAATTATGTCGGGCGACTTATTCACTAGAACTTTAGCTGCCTGTATTTTTATAAGAGGTCACGAATACAATTCAATTTTATAAATCATGAATAGTAAAGAGCTAGCCCAATATATAGAAGCAACAGATAGCATCTCCAAACCTTGGTTGTTAGTGCAGCTGCGTCTGAAGAAACTACAAGAACGGCGGTCTATGCTTTCTCCAGATGAATATGCAACAGAATTAGCTGATATTCACCGCGATCTCATGAATCTTGGTGAATGGTGGGAAGGAATAGAAGATGAGGTTTTCTGAGTCCTGAGGTTAAGGATTCTTCTTGCCTCTACTCCAGGGATATCAAGCCGTTCAGCCAATAGGCTGAACGGGTTCCCTCTGGAGGCAGGTTATTCACGTCGCTTGATTAAGATAAGTTGATATAGCCGCACATACAGCCGCTCGACAAAAGCTGTATTTATATTATTTTCCCAAGTAGAATTCCTGCAATCATTAGGACGCCTTCGTGACGCCTGCCCACAATCATCATGTCTAAATCCAAAAAGACCACGGCCCAAATCAATCTGCTAGATCCGCAATATTACTTCAGCCGGGAACTAAGCTGGTTAGAGTTTAACAACCGGGTGTTGCATGAAGCCATTGACCCTCGGACGCCGCTACTAGAGCGTCTTAAGTTTATGGCCATCTTTAGCTCGAATCTGGATGAATTCTTCATGGTTCGTGTCGCTGGTTTGAAGCAGCAGGTGGAAGCGAATGTGAGTAAGTTGCCGCCGGATGGCCGGACGCCTAGCGAACAACTAGATTTGATTAGCCAACGGTTGCGTCCTATGGTTATTCAACAGCATCAACACTTTGAGCAGGCACTGCGGCCTCTGCTGGCACGAGAGGGCATCCACCTTCTTGACTATGTGGACTTGAGCCAGGAACAGCGTACTTACCTGCAAAATTATTTTGAGGAGCAAATTTTCCCAGTTTTAACACCCCTAGCAGTTGACCCCAGCCATCCCTTTCCCTATATTTCCAACCTCAGCCTCAATTTAGCAGTGGTCGTGAAAGACCCGGAAACTGGGGAGGAATTCTTTGCCCGGGTTAAAGTGCCGAAAGTTTTGCCCCGGTTTGTGTCCTTCCCAGAGGAATTGCGGCAGCGACACAAGGATAGACCTGCTATCTGGACGGGTGTTCCCCTAGAACAGGTGATTGGTCATAATCTGGAGTCCCTATTTCCGGGGATGAATATCCAGGAATATCACACCTTCCGCATTACTAGGAACGCCGATTTAGCTGTGGAAGAGGATGAAGCTGATGACCTGCTACAAGCGATTGAGCAGGAACTCCGCAAACGACGCTTGGGCGGTTCGACGGTGCGGATAGAAGTTCAAGCTACCACTCCTGACACAGTGCGAAAGATGCTGAGGCGGGAGTTGGGACTCAAGGAAAAGGATGTCTATCTGGTAGAAGGGCTGCTGGGGCTGGGAGATTTAATGTCCTTGATGGAATTACCACTCCCGGCGCTAAAAGACCCTGAGTGGACGCCAGTGGTGCCAGCGCGTCTGCGACGAATTGCCGAACCCGATGGCGAACCTTTCGAGCTGAAATTGGAGGAGGGGGAAGATTTTTTCGCCGCGATGCGCGCCTCAGATTTGCTGATACACAATCCTTATCACTCCTTTGCGGCGACGGTGCAGCGCTTCATTACTTATGCCGCCTACGATCCAAAGGTACTGGCGATTAAAATGACTCTCTACAGGACTTCTGGCGACTCGCCAATTCTCCATGCTCTGATTGCGGCGGCAGCAAATGGCAAGCAGGTGGCTGTTATTGTGGAACTGAAAGCCCGCTTTGATGAAGAAAATAATATCAACTGGGCGCGGAAGTTAGAACAAGCTGGGGTGCATGTTGTCTATGGTTTAGTGGGGTTGAAAACTCACACTAAAGTGGCGCTGGTGGTGCGCCGGGAAGAAGATTGTATTCGCCGTTATGTTCACATTGGCACTGGCAACTATAACTCTAAGACGGCTCGGATTTACACTGATGTGGGACTTTTGAGCTGCCGTGAAGAACTGGGGGCAGATCTTACGGATCTTTTTAATTACTTGACAGGTTACTCACGGCAGCGGTCTTATCGCAAGTTGTTGTTGGCACCTGTGAATATGCGCGATCGTTTTATAGCTCTAATCGATCGCGAGATTGAACATTGCCGCAATGGAGCTACGGGCCGCATTGTTGCCAAAATGAACGCTTTAGTAGATCAGACACTGATTGCCAAGCTTTACGAGGCATCAAGGGCTGGGGTAAAAATTGACCTGATTGTGCGCGGGATGTGCTCTCTACGTCCCGGCGTCGAGGGTGCCAGTGAAAATATCCGGGTTATTAGTATTATCGGTCGCTTTTTAGAACACTCCCGGATTTTTTACTTTGATAACGGGGGTGAGGAGGAAGTTTATATTGGCAGTGCGGACTGGATGCCCCGTAATCTAGATCGGCGGGTAGAGGCGATCGCACCAGTGGAAGACCCAGAAATTGCCAAAGACTTGCAAGAGATACTGGGAATCATGCTGTCAGATAACCGTCAAGCCTGGGATTTACAACCCGATGGGCGTTATATTCAACGTCACCCCTCTGACGACTCCCCAGAGCAGAGTACCCAGAAAATCTTGATGGAAATGGCACTGCAATAAGCAGGAATGGACGATTGAGGATACTCAACTAAGCACTTCTTGCCCTCACCCCTTGCCAACTGCCCCGCACAATTCGACACTGGACTTGGGAGTTTACTGGCAGTTAAGAGGTTTTTTGTGAAAAGAGTATTAGGCATTATTCTCGGAGGTGGCGCAGGTACCCGCCTTTACCCGCTAACTAAGCTGCGGGCTAAACCTGCCGTACCGCTAGCAGGCAAGTATCGCCTGATCGATATCCCTGTCAGTAATTGCATTAACTCAGAGATCTTCAAAATCTACGTCCTCACCCAATTCAACTCAGCTTCTCTGAATCGTCATATTGCCCGTACCTACAATTTTGCGGGCTTTATGGAAGGGTTTGTCGAGGTGCTAGCCGCCCAGCAAACACCAGAAAACCCAAATTGGTTTCAGGGAACTGCTGACGCCGTGCGCCAATATATCTGGCTGTTGGATGAATGGGACGTTGATGAGTACCTGATTCTGTCCGGCGATCACCTTTACCGTATGGACTATCGCCAGTTTGTGCAACGCCATCGTGATACCCAGGCAGATATCACTCTTTCCGTCGTGCCAATGGATGAAAAACGCGCCTCGGATTTTGGCTTGATGAAGATTGATGCCGCTGGTAGGGTAATTGACTTCAGCGAGAAGCCCAAAGGAGATGCCTTAACTCAGATGCAGGTGGATACGACAACTCTAGGGTTGTCTCCAGAAAAGGCTCTGGAGATGCCCTACATAGCATCTATGGGAATTTATGTCTTCAAAAAAGAAGTCCTGCTCAAGTTGTTGCAAACATCTCTAGATCAGACAGATTTTGGTAAAGAAATTATCCCCGCAGCTGCTCCTGACTATAATGTTCAGGCTTACTTATTTGATCACTATTGGGAAGATATTGGAACGATTGAAGCGTTCTATGATGCAAACCTGGCTCTAACGCGGCAACCTCAGCCACCCTTCAGCTTTTACGATGAGAAAGCCCCAATTTACACACGATCGCGTTATTTGCCACCCACAAAGCTGTTAGATTGCCAAATTACTGAATCCATGATTGGGGAAGGTTGCATCCTGAAACAATGCCGGATTAATCATTCGGTGTTGGGGGTGCGATCGCGCGTTGAAGCAGGCTGCATCGTTGAAGACTCACTGCTAATGGGTTCGGATTTCTACGAGCCTTTTGCTGAACGACAATCGAACGGTGCAAATACCCAGATTCCCTTAGGTATTGGAACTGATACCACCATTCGCCGCGCTATTATTGACAAAAATGCCCGCATTGGTTCCCATGTCCAGATTATTAACAAAGACAGAGTAGAAGAAGCCGAGCGCGAAAAGCAGGGTTTCTATATCCGCAACGGTATTGTCGTGGTGGTGAAAAATGCGGTAATTCCAGATCATACGGTGATTTAGAATGAGTGATTTTAGATTTTGGATTAGTAATCTAAAATCTAAAATTTTAAATTTCGATGGTCGAACTGATTCTCTTAATTGGGCTTCCTGGTAGCGGCAAATCCTCTTTGGCGCAACAGTTGGTAGCACAATGCAACCGACGCTGCCTGATTTCCACCGATGCCATCCGTGCCCAACTTTTTGGAAATGAAGGCGTCCAAGGGTCGTGGCTTTTAGTTAGGCGTCAGGTGCAACACCAATTTCAGCAAGCAGTTGAGCAAATCTTGCAGGGGAAGGCGTCGGAAGCTATTTATGATGCAACAAATGCCGCGCGTCATCAAAGGCGGGAGGCTCTAGCTCTAGCTCGTGCCTCCGGCTTTACTCACATCACTGGCTTGTGGGTAGATACGCCGGTGATGTTGTGTATGGAACGAAACCAGGGGCGTCTGCGCCAGGTGCCAGAGGAGGTAATTTGGCATATGCACCGGCAACTCCAAGATGCCCCACCCACACCCTCTGAGGGGTTGGAAGGCTTGATTCGTTATGCAGGAATTGCAAGTACGGAAATTGCGATCGCACCCCTGAGAAAGAACCGCCCTTAGTCCACTTGACTTTTTTGATAGGCTTAGTCTCAGTTAAATTGCCATAACTTTAGATTTGCTAGCTTTTAAATTACTGCTTGCCCTTTGGGTCGCGTATCAGTAGTGGCTTCATTCAGACAACATACATAAGAAAATTTCAACTAAATTCTAAGCAGGAGAGGAGGCTAAACTAATGGCTGCAACTGACTTCAAAGATTATTACTCGATTTTAGGAGTGAACAAAACCGCCAGCGCTGATGAAATTAAAAAAAGTTATCGGCGTTTGGCACGGAAGTATCACCCGGACATGAACCCTGGCAACGAGGAGGCAGAGGCACGCTTTAAGGAAGTTAGCGAAGCCTACGAAGTTTTATCTGACCTAGAAAAGCGCAAGAAATATGACCAGTTTGGTCAATACTGGAAACAAGCTGGACAAGGGTGGCCTTCGGGGGGATCCGGTGTTAATGTTAATGATGTTGGCGGCTTTGACTTTAGCCAGTATGGAAGTTTTGATGAATTTATCAATGAGTTGTTAGGCCGTTTTGGCACCAGTGGCCCCGGCGCTGACACTGGTTCCCGTCGCACCTACACTTACCGTACTTCCCCCGGTGGGCCAACTGGGTTTAATGATTTTGGTGGCTATAGTGATTTTTCCGGCTATGATAACCGCACAGGCGCAGCATCTGCCGATAGAGAAGCAGCTATCAGCCTTAGCCTGTCTGAGGCGTTCCACGGCGTCCAGAAGCGTCTGAATTTAGGGAACGAGGTGATCGACGTTCGGATTCCCCCTGGTGCTAAACAAGGTAGCCGCATTCGCGTCCGGGGAAAAGGTCAGATAAACCCTTACAACCAGCAGCGGGGCGATTTGTACTTAAGTGTGGAACTTCAGCCTCACTCCTTCTTCCAATTTGAAGGGGATAATCTCATCTGTGAAGTGCCGGTGACGCCAGATGAGGCTGTGTTGGGGGCACAAGTTGAAGTGCCAACGCCAGATGGAAATGTGACTGTAAACGTTCCGGCTGGGGTGCGTTTTGGTCAATCGTTGCGTCTACGGGGCAAAGGCTGGCCCAATCCCAAGGGAGTGAGGGGCGATCAATTGGTGAAGATTGCGATCGCAACTCCCAAAGATATAACTCCTGTTGAGCGCGAGTATTATGAAAAAATCCGTGATCACCGCAGTTTCAATCCTCGCAGCCATCTAGCGCAGATGCGGCTGTAGCGGTTAATTTTGCCGTTGACCAACAATCTTGCCGTGCATACCCCTTTTTAGCAATCCTTCAGTTAGCTTTTAGCAATTAGCTTTTAGGGTGCATGGGGGTGAAGTTGATTGTCAAGCATTCTTATGACAATTACTATACATCCAGACGAGGCAGTTAGTGGTTAGTAAAAGAAGGCTTTTCCACGGTTATAGTAGGGGGAGGACTGTACCCCTACTATAAATCTACGTCTATTCTTAACTACACTCATCTTTATGGTTTTTTCCATTCAGCATTAGCTAAATAGTTTAAACATTAAAAAATTAGATTTTAATCTTGCAATTTTTATTTTTTATAGACCTTCAACAACTTCCATCAATGTTTCAATTTCCGCGTTAGGAGAAAGGAAAGAAAACAAATGTTTAAACCGCAGTCTTCCCTGCTTGTCTAGCACAAATTGCCCTGGTAGAGGTGCTCCCAAAGCCTGACCGACTGCATAAGCTTGAAATGTCCAGCAACTAGGATCGCTGAGCAACGGCATTTTTAAACCCAGGTCTTTGACAACTTTTTGACTCTGCCGGGTGTCTGTACTGGTAATCATCAACACCTCAACCCCCCTAGCGGTGAACCGCTCATAGTTTTCATTCATCGCTTTGATGTGGGGGTAGCACAAGGGGCAGTAATAATTTTCGGTGAATATGCGGGTGAAGGCGAGAACAACGGGTTGGACGCCTCTGTACTCAGACAACTTGACTTGACAGCCATTTTTAATATCAGGTCGTTGAAAATCTGAAGTTCTTTCTCCCAAACTCAGGTTATTCGTGGCAGGAATGGGAACAAAATTGCGGAAAAAGCGCTCGTTGAGTAAGCTGCTAAAGTTAGTGGAAGTTAGCATAGGGTATTAAACTCTCCTTAACTAACAAATAAATTTTAACCCCAACAAAGTGGGGTTAAGTAGGTGTACAGAAATCAACATAAATGCGAGAGAAGTTAGTGTTAAACTCCCCAACCACCTATGAATTTGGCGGATGCGAGTGTTAGCGGTTAGCTGTATTTCCTACTAACAATTCCAACATATATTTAATTACTGCCACCTACTTATGAATCCCATGGTTCATTATTGAGGCTTGAAAATAATTCAGTACCCCATTAGCCTTGCGGGAGAAACGCCAGCGCGGGTTTAAATCGCCGCAAAGTAAACCTTCTTTTTGACTGGGTCAGGAACCATTGTGTCATCACCTGGTTGCCAACCCGCCGGGCAGACTTCGTCTGGGTGAGACTGGACGTATTGAATCGCCTTGAGGGTTCGCAGTGTTTCCTCGACGTTGCGACCAAAAGCTAGGTTATTGATCGTCGCGTGTTGGATGATGCCTTCTTTGTCGATGATGAATAGACCCCGGAGCGCGATGCCTGCTTCTGGATCGAGGACGTTGTAAGCAGCGCTGATTTCTTTCTTGATATCGGAAACCAGAGGATAGTTCAGGTCGCCGACGCCGCCTTCCTTGCGATCTGTTTGAATCCAAGCGAGGTGAGAGAATTCGCTGTCAACAGATATGCCCAAAATTTCGGTATCTATTTCTTTGAATTCTGCGTGGCGATCGCTAAAGGCTGTAATCTCAGTAGGGCAAACAAACGTGAAGTCTAGGGGATAGAAAAACAGAACTACATACTTGCCGCGATAGTCAGACAGCTTAATCGTCTTAAATTCCTGATCGACCACAGATGTTGCGGTGAAGTCGGGGGCAGATTGTCCAACCCTAATGCAGCCTTCTGTGTGGTGGGTCATGAATATAATCTCCTGGAATGATTGTGCATGACTGGCGCTTTTGCACGGGTTAACACAAATTAAGTTTACCCGTGTACGCAATGATTGATAATTTACTAACTGTTACAAATATATCATACTCGTAACGATTTTGAGTATGGCTAGTCACTACCGGGGATGCCAACGAACTCTGACGGGAACAGGATAGTGCTAATACCAAAGCGATGCCCTGCCACTTCTCGAGGACAATTACAGTAACTGACCATAGGCTGAGCTTAAGATACCAATGGCTGGGGATGCGTATAGTTGCACCGATATCTGCTGGTTAATGGTAGCGCTTGAGCGGCTAGTTAGCACACCTTCTTGCTGTCTCGTTGAGATGCCAGCATTGAAGTAGCCAGTTGGCTATTAGCGTTAATACAAATTTATGGGGCGATGGTATGATTGCCCCCTATGGATATTGCTGAAGCAATGCGTCAAAAGATTTTAGATTTACCTCGTCCCCTTGTAGGCGAGGCTTGAACAACAATAATTTGTCGCTTCTATTTCAACGACAACAATCTGTCACGATGACAATTACTTTGTCGTCAGCAACATTAATATGTCACTAACGACAAATAATTTGTCACTGTACAAGAATGGCTCAGGCGGGATTTGAACCTGCGACCTTGGGCTTATGAGTCCCCTGCTCTAACCACTGAGCTACTGAGCCATATTTTTTTAACAGCCTTATTAAGCATAGCACACGACATAGCCGCGATCGCTATTTTCTGCCAATAGATTCCTAAGCTCAAAAAATAGGGGAGTGAAATCGCTCCCCTTTAGATATGACTGATAGCTAAGAATTACGGCGAGGCAGATAGGCAACTGGGTTGACCGCTTTTTTTCCTTGCAGATGGATCTCAAAGTGAAGGTGCGGGCCGGTACTGTTTCCTGTGCTGCCCATTTCGGCAATTTTTTCACCCTGTTCGACCTGCTGACCAGCTTTCACCATAAGGCGGCTGTTATGGCCATAGCGGGTTAGGGTACCGTCAGGATGGCGAATATCCACTAGATTGCCATAGCCACCGGAATTCCAGCCCGACCTAACCACTACACCGGGCGCAACCGCGTAAATGGGTGTGCCGACAGGGGCTGCAACGTCAATTCCCGCGTGCATCCGTCCCCAACGCCGCCCAAAGCCTGAGGTGAATACACCTTTTGCTGGCCAAATGTAACCAGTAAACTGGGGTAGGTTAGTCGGAGGTAGGTACTGACCGGGTCCTTGGAGGGGCGGTAAGTCTGGATTTACCTCCTGTCCCAGCGGCGGCTGAGTGATGGGGTTATAGGCGTCAGTGCCTATGGGCGCGGTTGCCATCTGGGGCGGCGGCACAGGTATCATGACGGCACCAGCCGCAGTTTGCCCTCCTAAATTCGCTACACCATCTTGGCGCGGAGGCGTTGGCACGGCAATCGGAACTGAAGCAGACCCAGGCTGAACTGCCGAATTGACTTGACCACCTTGGTTTTGAGGTTTAGACTGCTGCCGTGGCTTGCTGTTGTTAAATAGCGGCGTTGGCACGGCAATCGGGACGGCACTAGGTGTAGAGCCTACTCCTAAACTCTGAGCCAGCACTTGCGGTTGTGGCTTGGTGCTGTTTAATGGTGTCGGCGCTAGGCTAGCTACGGCACGAGGCGCTGCCTGAACGGCTGAGTTGGCTTGACTACGTTTGTTCTGAGCCGGATACTGCTCCTGTAGCTTGAGAACCTCACCCCTAAGTTTCTCAATGTAGGGGTTATCTTGAGAGGCTGGTTTGGAATTTAGAGATTGACTCGGTGCACTTGCAACTAAAAGCGTAGATTTGGGTAGTGCAGTCCTCACCAATGTAGATGCAAGAGACGCAGTGGTAGTAGCCGGTTTGGTGTCAGACAGCTGCTGCTTCAAATTAGCAGGTATGACATTGGTTGACAAAGGTGCAACAGCCGGACCGGGTGCTGCAACAGAAGGCTGAGAGGTTGATAGTGTAGAACCGCCAGTTTCAGGTTTAATACCAGGAATCAAAGAGATTGACTGGCTGGGCGGAATTTTCACCTCTTGATTGACTTTAATTTGGTTCGGGTTGTTTATCTGATTGACCCGAATCATTGCTGTAGGAGAAACACCGTAAGCCTGCGCGATCGCATCCAGCGTATCTCCGGACTTAACTTGATAGAGCCTTGTCGGTGCTGCTGCCTCTTGGGGTTTAACGACGGGGGAATTTGGCACCGCAGACGTTGCTGAAACCGCCGATTTTTGAGAAGAATGAATGACTGGTGACGTAGCCGCTAATGGTGCCGTCTTTTGGGACGCTGTAGGGCTAAGTACAGGACTAGAGATGCTTCTCGCCTTCTCTAGTTGCGTCAACACTGACTGTTCTATTTCTCCAGCCGGAGTGACAACTGCTGACTGCTGAATGGGTTGGGGCACCACACCCGTACCCAGATTGACCTGTTCCGATATATTTGTAGACTCCTCAGACCTCAACTCCGCCAGACCATTTTCCCAGGGGTTCCGCTGCTGCTTTAAGCGGTCACTAGCATTATCTTGGCTTCCGTTTAAAAGCTCATTTGCGTTGCCTAGGGTATTGACAGATTTGCCTATAGGCAGCACAGAGCTGGACTTAAAGTTATTTGAAGTCGCGATCGCGGCTGCATCTACCTTAGAGGTTGGCGACACCTGCCGAAGGCTTTGCTCCGGCTGCACCTTCTGTTCAATCACCGTTGGGGCAGGCTTCGATACCTTTGTTTTGGACTCTGCCGCTTGGAACTGGGGGTTCGACAATGCCGCAAGCGGCTCCTGCTTGAACAAGGGGGAAACAACTCCAACTTCGGGTGTTGTGGGCGTTGTTAAAGTTGGTTCGGCGGCTACAGGCTCAGCAGCTGCCATAGCTTCATCACCTTGTCGAGGCAGCAAGAGGCTGGATGCGCCCATTGATATTGCCAATCCAATCATGGCGGCAGAGGTGCGAACTCGACGGTTAACTTCTGGAGAAATTGGCTTTACATAGCCTGCTACTTCTTCAGGAAGCTTACTTCCAGAGAGCTTCGCTAACGCATCATTGTCTGCGGCACAGGATGGAACTGATTCAACCTTATGCGTAAATGCGCGTTTCAATAACGACCTCCTAACTTACTACGAGCGCTTAACTGTCTCTGAATAATTTAGTGTTTTACCAGTGAATAAGGTAAATCACACCAAAGAGTGATGCTAATCACGCTTGCTAAGCGTACTTAGGCAAGGTTAACCTGCTTTCTTAATTTAGACAAGTTTACATGACTAAGTACAAATTCGGTTAAAGACAAACTCTGCTCCACCTCTTCTTGAAGAAGCTTTATTAGGTTCCTGGCTGGTGAGTCTGTTGCCAAAACCACATGAGCTATTGCTGTGCTATTGCCACTCAGCATTATAGAGACAACGTAGTGGTTATACAGACTTCTCTGGGTCAGACAAGAAGAGGTGAAAACAAAATTCAAGGTATCTCCTCAGGGTTAGATTTATTTACACACCCTGCGGCGGATGACTTCAGCCACAAATGTGTTGCTGATAGAAACTTTACGCTGATTTTGATTGAAATAACAACCGTATAATTCCCCAGATAGCCAAGTCACCCAACGTGCTTACTTAAGTATCTCCAAACTAGGAACTTGACAAAAGCCTTGATTTTGCTGGTTAGTAAGCCGTTTCCCAGCTTGAGCATTTAAATGTTTGGATGACTAAAGTCTATCAATGATATTCCCTGGATGTTCCGAATCTTTTATAGGAATTTCTTATCAAATGAAAGGGATTTTTGTATGTGCAATAGCTGAAGCCTGACAAGGCAATTTTCTCACTTAATATTTGCGGGATCAAAGGTTGTGATGCTGCTGTACTGCCCATCTGAGACAAATATAGATTTTTTTCTCAAAAACTTATATGCATATATGTATATACAGCGCTGAGGGCTATTTATGTCAAACAGCTAGGTGATATCTGGTTAAGTCTATAAGAGTACAGGGTGATGTTAGAGGCAACAAAGTTATAAATAAAGAAACTGGACAGATGGGGTATCAGAAAAAGATTTATTCAAAATAACCCAACTGGCGCTGAGCTTCAAACAGACCCACAGCAGCGCTTACAGAAAGATTCAAGCTGCGGACACCAGGCTGGCTCATGGGGATATAAACGGTAACATCACAGGCGTCCAGAACTGGTCGCGGGAGGCCGACTGTTTCGCTGCCGAACAACAGCCAGTCACTGGTTTGAAACTGTAACTTTACATAACTACATCTACCGGAAGTGCTGAAGCCAATCCAGCGTCCGCCGTGCTGCCGATGATATGCTTCAAAATCATTCAAGGATTTGTGGTAGTGCAAGTTGACGTAAGGCCAGTAATCTAAACCAGCTCGTTTTAGGTAGCGATCGCTAATTTCAAAGCCCAATGGCCCCACCAGATGCAGCTCTGTACTGGTAGCAGCGCAAGTACGGGCAATATTGCCCGTGTTAGGCGGAATTTGAGGGTTAACTAGGACAAGTCTTACCATGAGATGCCGACTAATCTAATCCAGACCGGACTCCCTTAAAGGGGGCTAACACATCTAACCAAAGATAGACGTTATATAGAATTTTTTAATAATTGGGGATCGCTGTCCATTGATTAGATATTTTGATGGATAAATTGGACAGCATTAGGATCAAAGTTAGGCAACCAATTGCTCACACAACTTATCTTCTAGTTCTTGTTCTTGATCGACCATAGCTTGAATGGCTTCAATCATCACGCTGCGGCTGTCTAAATTCTGATTGTGCGATTTTAACCAACGTTGTGCTGTGTTACCTTCTTTCAAAATTTTTTGTAGGGGTGAGAGGAAGCAACTATAGCCCCGCTTTTTAGCGATCGCTCTCACTTCTTCGTAGATTTGGGCAATCCATTCTCCTGCCAAAATCGTTCTACCATCCTGCCAATGCTGCAACTGGGCATCTAGACTTTGACGGGCGGCGGCGTCTTCGTTGGCGTCGGTTAGGGTAACTAAATCTTCTGGTGACAAGATAGTCTTTTCCAGAGGATCTAAGCTGGGGTCAGTTATCAATTGCCAAAGTCGAGCTTCTAACAAGGCTGTGACAGCCAGCAAGGCAATGGGGTCAACAATCAAGTCGCAGATTCTCAACTCCAATCGGTTGAGGTCGTAAGGACGCCGGTTGCCATTTGGTCGCACTGATGACCACAGGTGACGGACATTTTGCATCGTCCCAGCTACAAGTTGCTCTTCTGTCCACTGGATAAAATGAGCATGGCTTTCAAATAAGGGAACATGGGAAGGAGTCTTGGGGAACAGCCCCCAGCGAGTGGAGTGATAGCCAGTGGGACGTCCATCCAAGAAGGGAGAAGAGGCACTTAAGGCAAGATACAAGGGCGCTTCCACGCGGATGAGGCGACAGGCACGCATCAGCAGTTCTGGGTCACTAATGCCGATGTTGATGTGGACGCTGGCAGTGACAACGTTGGTGCCGTAAGTTTGTTCAATATAACCGTGGTAAGGATTACTGGGGTCAGAACGGTAGAAGCGATCGCTCCCCCCCAAAGACAAGGTACTTCCCGGAATTAGGGTGTAATTCCCTAAACGCTCTAAATATGCTCGTAGCTGCCGTCGAGGACGCACCAAGGCACACAATAAGCGATCGTAAGAACAAAAAGGTGCCGTTGTATATTCCACATTGCGGCTATCTGGCTCTGTCACAAATCCATCTAAGTCAGCCACAATTCGGTTTGAGAGTCCCACAATCTCCCCTTGGGGAGTACCAGTGTACATCTCAATCTCGAAGCCTTTTGATAGCAGCACAATTTATCCTCAGCTGGGTTGAGTGGAATTAGCGGTGCAGCATACCGATCCCGTAGAAAGTGTATCGAGGAAAACAAAGCTGGTACTGGCGATAGATTTCACTGGCAGCTCGATGAAGTAACGAGTGCCGATACACCAAGCTATCAAGATCCTCGGCATAACCACCACCAATTACACAAGCCACAGGATAGCGCATTGCCATACAAGTACTTAAAACCTGCATTTCTCGGCGGAATATGCCGCTGTCTGTTAGGGCTAACTTTCCTAAGCGATCGCCCACATGAGGGTCAACCCCAGCATCGTACAATACTAAATCTGGCTGGAACTCGGACAGTAAATCTGGCAGATATTTAGCTAGGGTTTGGAGATAGGCATCGTCTTCCATCCCTACTGGCAGGGGAATATCTAGATCGCTTTTTTCCTTGGTGCTAGGAAAGTTAACTTCGCAGTGCATCGAGAAGGTGAAGACACTAGGATCATTTTGAAAGATAAAGGCGGTGCCGTCTCCTTGATGTACGTCTAAGTCAACGATGAGAATTTTGCGGACAAGTCCTAGTTGTTGGAGAACACGGGAGGCGATCGCTAAATCGTTAAAAATACAAAAGCCAGATCCATAACTGGGAAAAGCATGATGAGTTCCCCCAGCAGTATTGCAGGCGAGTCCATAAGTTAGTGCCAGTCTAGCGGTGAGAATTGTTCCGCCTACAGCAACGCAGGTACGATTGGCTAAAGCTGGACTCCAAGGCAAACCAATTCGGCGTTGGGCTTTGGTATCGAGGGTGCCTTCACAATAAGCTTGCACATATTCAGGGGTATGGACTAATTCGAGCCAATCTTCAGGGGGACGCACTGGGGAGTAAAATTGCGTTTTGTCAGCTACGCCATCAGCTAGAAGTAGTTCGTAGAGTTTGCTGAATTTGGGCATGGGGAAGCGATGCCCGTCTGGAAGTGGGGCGATGTAGTTGGGGTGATAAACAATTGGCAAGTTCATTTGTCGAGGCCGTCATACTCCCATACCTCTGCCTTTGGCTCTTTGATCAGCCGCTGTATGCCGATTTCATAGGCAACTTTGCTAATTTCACCACTGTCAAGTTCACCTAGCCGCACCATCCGCTGTACTAATTCCTGATTCGGTTGCGGTGACTCTAGCAACTTTCTGCCAAATTCCTGCAACCACGCTACCATTTCAGCTTCATTAATACTTTTGGCAAGCAAAAAGCCCTTAATCTTTCCTCGGCTCCAGCCTTGATGTACTCCCTCAAGCAACTGCATGAACAGATTTTCGTAATCTGCATCATTCAGGGGTTTATCCAGTTCTACCCTTCTGTGTCCCCCCGGATCAAGGGGAGAAGCTATACTTCCTCTCTCCCGTTGATCAGGGGAAGACTGGGGAGGGGTTCTAATATTTAATAGCCGCTGAAACAACCTCTTCAACCACTGCCAAATCCGCCTCAGCATCTGCTACGCCCCTGGATTGCATTTATTCTGTGATTGTATCGAGTTTAGTGTTTGGCGATGGAAGAGAATAGATCCCCCCAACCCCCTTAAAAAGCAGGGTTAAGAGGCGATCGCATTTTTGCAGTAGTGAGGAGGTGCGATCGCCTGTAGGTTAATGAAGAGGTCTAAACTTTAAAGAGACTAGTGATTTGAGTAACCTCTGATGCAACTAAAAGTTATGTGGCAGCAAAACAGTAGCAACCCGGAAAACGCCAATAACCTTGCTACCATCAATCAATGGTGGGCGAGTCTCAACGGCAAAGAAATTACCTGGCGACAGCGACTAATTCCCCAAAGCGGCGACGTCAATAAACTTGATTGGGAACCCCAGCGGTTTGATGAACGGTTTCTTATATCAAATCCCCAGATT
>JAESFH010000080.1_pt1 | contig 97867 bp, 87 predicted proteins | sample 9269381 | NCBI WGS metagenome assembly JAESFH01 (sample SAMN14504062, study PRJNA617094) | algae metagenome | isolation source: Aphanothece sp. CMT-3BRIN-NPC111 and co-occurring heterotrophs from well... | place: USA: Clark Mountains Wilderness, California | collected 2010-04-18
ACAAGATCGTGGTCATGCACGACGGCATCGTCGAGCAGATGGGCGCCCCGCTCGAGCTCTACGATCGGCCCGCCAATCTCTTCGTCGCCGGCTTCATCGGATCCCCCGCCATGAACTTCATCAGGGGGAGGCTGGAGGGCGGCGGGTTCGTGACCGAGGGCGGGATCAGGCTCCCGGTCGGCACTGCGCCGGCGGGCTCGGACGGGCGGCCGGTGGTCTACGGCATCCGGCCGGAGCATTTTGCCTTGTCGGCGTCGGGCGTGCCCATGGAGGTCGTCGTCGTCGAGCCGACGGGCTCGGAGACCCAGGTGGTCCTGCGTGCCGGCGGGCAGGATCTCGTCTGCGTCTTCCGCGAGCGCATTACCGCAAAGCCCGGCGAGACCATTCACGTCCAACCCGATCCGGCCCTCATCCACCTGTTCGACCAGGAGAAGGGCCAGCGGCTGCAGTGACCCAAACAGGAGCTGCGGCGGGGCGGCTCCGGACGACCAAAAGCGACCCGCATCTACCGGAGGATCCCCATGAATCATGTGAATCGCAGGTCGCTTCTCAAGGGCGGCGCGGTGCTCGGCCTCGCCGGAGCCACCAATCTCCTCGACTTCGCCAAGGCCTGGGCCCAGCAGAACCAATGGAAGCCGGAGCCCGGTGCTCAGCTCTCGATGCTGCGCTGGAAGTATTTCGTCCAAACGGAAGACGATGCCTTCGTGGCGCTGATCAATGCCTTCACCCAGGCTACGGGCGTGAAGGTCGACATCACGCGCGAATCCTACGAGGACGTGCAGCCGAAGGCATCCGTTGCGGCCAATACGGGCGCCGGTCCGGACCTGTTCTGGGGCCTCTATTCGCTCCCGCATCTGTTCCCGCAACGATGCGTGGACATGACGGACGTCGCCAATTACCTCGGCCAGAAGTATGGGGGGTGGGTCGAGAGCGCGCAGCAATACGGCAAGAGCGGCGACAAGTGGATCTCAATCCCGATCTGCTACAGCGGGAACCTGATCAATTACCGGCTCGCCTCCTCGAAGAAGGCCGGCTTCTCCGAGTTTCCGAAGACCACCGATGAGTTCCTCGCCTACGCCAAAGCCATGAAGGCGCAGGGGACACCGGGCGGCTTCGCGCTCGGCCATGCCTCCGGTGACGGCAACGGTTGGGTGCATTGGGCGCTCTGGTCGTTCGGCGGCAACGTCGTCGACAAGAACGACAAGGTCATCCTGAACTCGCCCGAGACCGAGAAAGCGCTCCTGTGGACCAAGGAACTCTACCAGCACATGGTCCCAGGCGTGGCCTCATGGAACGACGCCTTCAACAACAAGGCCTTCCTGGCGAACGAGATTCATTGGACCAACAACGGCATCTCGATCTACGTGGCCGCGTCGAATGACCCGACCAAGAAAGAGATCGCCGACGACATGAACCATGCGTACTTCCCGGTCGGTCCCATCGGCAAGCCGACCGAGTTGCACCTGATGTATCCGATCCTGGCGATGAACTACACCAAGTATCCGCAAGCCTGTAAGGCGCTCGTCGCCTACATGCTCGAGGCGGATCAGTTCAACAAATGGATCTCGGCCGCGAAGGGCTATCTCACGCACTGTCTCAACGCCTACGACGCCAACCCGGTCTGGACCGAGGACCCGAAGCGCACCGTCTATCGCGACGTGGCGAAGCGCTCCCTCACCGCCGGCGGCCTCGGCTCGGTCGGCGAGAAGGCCGCGACGGCGATCGCGGACTTCGTCGTGCTCGACATGTTCGCGAACGTCGCCACCGGACGCGAGGACGCAAAAGCGGCCATGAAGGCAGCCGAGCGGCAGATCCAACGCATCTACCGGTCCTGATCACGCTCCCGGGCGCCGCGCCTCACCGCGCGGCGCTCTTATTTCCGGATTGAAGGGGTCCAGGCGACATGGCCGATGCCACCATGGGAATCGTAGCGCCGGCGCGCGTCCGCGAGCCGTCCGCCTGGGACCGGATCAAGACCAACCGCCAGGTTCTGGGTGCCTGGTTCATGGTCCCGGCGGCCGGGTTCCTGCTCCTGTTCCTCGCCTACCCGCTGGGCCTCGGAATCTGGATGAGCTTCACCGACGCGCGCATCGGGCGGGCGGGGAGCTTCATCGGTCTCGAGAATTACGAGTGGCTCCTCGAGGACTCGAGCTTCATCAACGCGACGGTGTTCACGATCACCTATACGGTCGTCGCCAGCGTGTTCAAGTTCGCGATCGGGCTCTATCTCGCTCTCCTGCTCAACAAGCACATCCCATTCCGTGCGCTCGTGCGCGCGATCATTCTGATCCCGTTCATCGTGCCGACGGTGCTCTCGGCCATCGCGTTCTGGTGGATCTTCGACCCGCAGTTCTCGATCATCTCCTGGTCCCTGCGGAAGATGGGGCTCATCTCCGGCAACATCGACTTCCTCGGTGTGCCCCTCCATGCGCAGGCGAGCGTGATCTTCGCCAATGTCTGGCGCGGCATTCCCTTCATCGCGATCACGTTGCTCGCCGGCCTCCAGACGGTGCCGCCGTCGCTCTACGAGGCCGCGACGCTCGACGGCGCCACCCCCTGGCAGATGTTCTACCGGATCACCTATCCGCTCCTCACGCCGATCATCGCGGTGGTGATGACCTTCTCGGTGCTCTTCACCTTCACGGATTTCCAGCTCATCTGGGCCATGACCCGAGGCGGCCCCGTCAACGCCACCCATCTCATGGCGACCCTGTCCTACCAGCGCGGCATCCTCGGCGGGCGTCTCGGCGAAGGCGCTGCGATTGCGACCGCCATGGTGCCCTTCCTCCTCGCCGCCATCATGGTGTCCTGGTTCGGGCTCCAGCGCCGCAAATGGCAATATGGCGACAGCAACGAGTGACCGTGATGTCGCGGACGGCGCACGACAACGGCCCCAGGCCACGAGTCTGAAAGCGAGAGGATACCATGGCTGACGTATCGACCCTCAACGGGCGCGGGCCGGATCCGAGCACCGACGTCGCCAGGGCGCTCCTGGCGCCGGGCGCGCAATCGCCTGCGATGAACGATTTCTCGGAGGGCATGGCCTATCTCGATACGCTGCCCCGGCGCATCGTGACGGTCTACATTCCGCTCCTTCTCATCATGATCGTGTTGCTCTTCCCGTTCTACTGGATGGTCCTGACCGCCATCAAACCGGACGAGCAGCTCCTCGACCTCGACAAGTTCAACCCGTTCTTCGTGACGGCGCCGACCTTCAAGCACATCTACCGGCTGGTGTTCGAGACCTCCTATCCGCGCTGGCTCTGGAACACGATGTTCATCTCGGTCGCCGCCACGGTGCTGTCCCTCTTCGCCAGCGTGCTGGCGGCCTATGCGATCACCCGCATCCGCTTCCGCGGCGCCCATTACGTGGGCGGGGCGATCTTCCTCGCCTATCTGGTGCCGCCCTCCATCCTGTTCATTCCCCTCTCGACGGTGATCCACCAATACGGCCTGTTCGACTCGGTCTTCGCGCTGATCCTGGTTTATCCCACGATCCTGATCCCGTTCTCGACCTGGCTGCTGATGGGGTACTTCAAGACGATTCCTTACGAACTCGAGGAATGCGCTCTCGTCGACGGCGCAAGCCGGTGGCAGATTCTGACCAAGATCGTGCTGCCCCTCGCGATTCCCGGGCTGATCTCGGCCTCGATCTTCTCGCTCACCCTGTGCTGGAACGAGTTCATCTACGCACTCACCTTCATCTCGTCCTCGGCCAGCAAGACCGTGCCGGTGGCGATCGTGAACGAGTTCGTGGACGGCGACATCTACCGCTGGGGCTCGCTGATGGCCGGTGCGCTCGTGGGCTCGCTCCCCCTCGTGGTGCTGTATTCCTTCTTCGTCGAGCACTACGTCGCGGCCATGACCGGCGCCGTGAAGGAGTGATCGCGCCAGGTAAAAGGGTGATGGACCGCATGCTCGGTCCGAGCCCTGGGCAGGCGATTCGGCCTGCCGAGAAGGTCTGAGCGGCCGAGTTCCGGCAGGGTCAGCCGCAACAGACGGGCCGTCCTAAGGCGAGCAGCCGATGCGTGGCCAAATTGGGCCAGCAGGGTCCCGTCAGAGCAGGTTCGACGCGGCTGCGATTGCCCCGTTCCCGTCGGGTCGATGGCCGATCTCCACGCGGATGGCCCGCCGCCGTTTTTCCGAAAGTACAGGCGGCAATCGAGCCGGGCTCCTGCCGGCTGACCTGGCCTCGAGCGGAGGGGAGGGATCGCGCATGGCTTGCTCCGCAGGCCTTCCCGGCAGCAGGCGGCCTGAGAATACCGTTCGCCAGACCTAGGCCATTCGCCCTAGTCCATTGCCGCGCTTGAATAGATCGCTTGGCTTAGGTTAGGCGTGTCGCTAGGGAATGCCGCTGTTCTGCAGCGATATGGAATTCATCGCCCGTGACGCAAACCTCCAAGGCTGGACGCTATTCCGTCTACCGACACCGGTTCCGGGCGGATCTCTGCTGCGCCGTCAGAGAGGGCAGCGCCGAACCCGATTTCGTCGGCGGGAAGGCCTGGCTCCCCGCCGAGACTCTGGACCTGCAGACCGATTGCCCTCCAGGGTTCGACGAGGCCGCCGCGACGTTTTCCTGCGCGATCCAAGGGTTCTACGTGTTCTATTGGAGCTTCGACAGGCGCATGCCGTTGCTGCGGCGCAGCACGGCGTCGGTTGATCCCACCACACACGATCCGAGACGGCCTTCTGTCGTACCCGCTTGCGATCCTTCACCCTGCCTCGCCGTTTCAGGCGTGAGTACGGTGGCGCCATAGGTTGGCGAGCGGCGGCCTTCCGGCTGTCTCGACACGGCCGCTGGTCCGTGCGACGGACACACTCGCCATGGCCACCGACGCATTCCTCGCCGTCCTCCTGGGCGCTCTGCTGCACGCCTCCTGGAACGCCGTCATCAAGGCCGGCCGCGACAAGTTCATGGACACAGTTCTGGTTTCCTCGAGCGCGGCATTGCTCTCGCTCGGGCTCCTGCCGCTCGTTCCGCTCCCCGCTCCGGAGAGTTGGCCCTATGTGGCGGCTTCCGTTGCCATCCATGTGCTCTATTTCGGCCTGGTCGCGGCGGCCTATCGGCTGAGCGACATGAGTCATGCCTACCCGCTGATGCGCGGCACCGGACCGCTCATCGTCGCGCTCCTGAGCGGAACCCTGCTGGGCGAGCATCTGACCGCGCAGGCCTGGATGGGCGTTCTCCTCATCTGCGGAAGCATCCTCGGACTGACCCTGGTGCGCTCACGGCATCGGGCCGTGCCCCGGAACGCGACTGTGCTGGCGCTCCTCAACGCGGTCATCATCGCGGCCTACACGTTCACGGACGGAGCCGGGGTTCGCCTCTCCGGCCACGCGCCGGCCTATACGATCTGGGTCTTCTTCCTGACGGCGCTGCCGCTCCTGGCCTGGGCCGCCATTCGCAGGCCCGCCGATCTCGCTGCCAATTTCCGCGCACGGTGGGCTGTGGCGCTCGGGGGAGGGGCCTGCACGCTCGGCTCTTACGGGCTCGCCCTCTGGGCGATGACGCAAGCGCCCATCGCGGCCGTCTCGGCACTCCGCGAAACGTCGATCCTGTTCGGCTTGGCGCTCGGCGTGCTCGTCCTGAAGGAGCGGGCCGAGCCGGTGCGCATCGCGGCGGGTGCCGGTATCGCGCTCGGGGTCGTCACGCTCCGGCTGGCGGTGTGAGTCCATAGATCCGTCCGCTGCGGGGCCTGCGCCCGGCCCCTCCAAGGCTGCTGCCCGCGCATGCCGCCCCGAGGCTGGCGCCCGCGTCCCTGTCCGGGCTATGACCGGTTTCGGCCGGCACCGGGCCGGAAGCGGAGGACAGGATGAGTTTTCTACCGGACCGCGACAGCCTCACGATCGGCTTCGCGCACGTCGCCTATCAGCTGGCCGACGAATTCCGCAGCCGGGGCGCCCCCTTTGCCCATTTCGAGGCGAAGTCCCTGGAGGAGCTCCGGGCGCGTGTGCACGAGGCGGATGTCCTGGTCCTCTCCGGCCTCTGGCGCAACGAGTTCCTCGACCAAGCCCCGAAGCTGCGCTTCATCCAGTCGGCGAGCGCGGGCACGGACCAGTACGACCGCGCCCGTATCGCCGCCAAGGGAGTGCGTCTCGCCAGCGCGCAAGGGGCCAATGAGCGCGCGGTCGCGGAACACGCGATGGCTCTGATGCTCGGCCTGTCGCGCCTGATCCACTATGCCCGCGACGACCAGATGAAGGCGCATTGGCGCGGCATGCTGGCGGACCGCGGCCTTCGCGAGCAGGAACTCGGCGGGCAGACGCTCGTGATCGTCGGTCTCGGCCGCATCGGCGCACGTCTCGCCGGCCTTGCCCACGCTTTCGGGATGCGGGTGATCGGCGTGAAGCGCCAGCCCGCCCAGGTACCGGGTGTGGAACGGGTGGTCCCGACGGAGCAGCTCCTCGAGGTGCTGCCGCAGGCCGATTTCGTTGCCCTGACCTGCCCCCTGACGCCCGAGACGGAGGGGCTGATCGGACCCGCGCAACTCGCGGCCATGAAACCGACCGCGTCCCTCATCAACGTCGCCCGGGGCCGAGTGGTCGACGAGGGCGCCCTCATCGCGACCCTGCAGGCGCGCGGGATCGCGAGCGCAGGCCTCGACTGCTTCCACGAGGAGCCGCTGCCGGCCTCGTCCCCGTTCTGGTCGATGCCGAATGTCATCGTGACGTCCCACACCGCCGGCGAGACGCGGCGCTACGAGACCAACGTGGTCGACCTGCTGATGGAGAATCTGGAACGCCTCTACCGGGGCGAGAGCCTGAAGAACGGCATCGTCTAATCCCGGGCCTCGCGCGAGCCCCGCCACCCTTGAAATTCCGGCGCCGTGCCGCCATCTCGCCGCCCGCCGGACGCTGAGGAGAATCCATACAGGCCATGACGACCGCCACCGCCCCCGAGAACCGCACCTTCGAGGCCGACGTCGCCAAGCTCCTGCACCTCATGGTGCATTCGGTCTATTCCGACCGCGACGTGTTCCTGCGCGAGCTGATCTCCAACGCAGCCGACGCCTGCGAGAAGCTGCGCTTCGAGGCGATCGCCGCCCCAGCCCTCCTGGGCGACGATCCGAGGGCGCGCATCACGATCGTGGCCGACGCGGAGAACCGCCGGCTGACGATCGAGGACAACGGCATCGGCATGACCCATGACGAGATGGCGGAGGCCCTCGGCACCATCGCGCGCTCGGGCACCAAGGCCTTCATGGAGCGGATCGAGGCCGCGCAGGGTTCCGAGGGCGCACAGCTGATCGGCCAGTTCGGCGTCGGCTTCTACTCGTCCTTCATGGTGGCCGACAGGGTCGACGTGGTCTCCCGCCGGGCGGGTTCGGATGAGGCCGCCCACTGGTCTTCGGACGGCAAGGGCACCTACACGATCGCTCCTGCGGATCCGGAGCAGGCGCCGGCGCGCGGGACACGCGTCACCCTCCACCTCACCGAGGAGGCCGCAGCCTACACCCAACGCTTCACCCTGGAGCGCATCGTCAAGGCGCAGTCCGGCCATGTCCCGGTTCCGATCGCGATTGTCGAGAAGCCGGGCGCGGAGGCGCAGGAGATCGCGGACGGCGCCGCGCTCTGGGTGAAGCCGAAGTCGGAGATCACACCCGAGGAGTACACGGACTTCTACCGCAGCGTTGCGGGACAGTTCGACGAGCCGGCCCTGACCGTGCATTTCCGGGCCGAGGGGCGGCACGAATACACCGTGCTTGCCTTCGTGCCAGGCTCGCCCCCCTTCGACCTGTTCGATCCCGACCGGCACGGCCGGATGAAGCTCTACGTCAAGCGCGTCTTCATCACCGACGAGGCCGAGATCCTGCCGCGCTACCTGCGCTTCGTGCGCGGCCTCGTGGATTCGTCCGACCTCCCCCTCAACGTCTCGCGCGAGATGATCCAGGAGAGCCCGATCCTGGGGGCGATCCGGAAGGGCGTGACGAACCGCTTCCTCTCCGACCTCGACAAGCTCGCGCGCGACAACCCGGATGCCTACGCCAAGCTCTGGGAAACCTTCGGACCGGTGCTGAAGGAAGGCCTCTACGAGGATTTCGAGCGCCGTCAGCAGCTTCTCGGGCTCGCGCGCTTCAAGACGACGGCATCCGGTTCCGGCTGGCGTTCCATCAAGGGCTATGTCGAGGGCCTGAAGGAGAACCAGACCGCGATCTACTACGCCACGGGATCCGACCTCTCGCGCCTCGAAAGCTCGCCGCAACTCGAAGGGTTCAAGGCTAGGGGAATCGAGGTGCTTCTGCTGCCCGATGCCGTCGACAGCTTCTGGGTGACGGCTGGAATCGATTACGAAGGCAAGCCCTTCAAGTCGGTCACGCAAGGCGCTTCCGATCTCGCGCTCATCCCGCTCGTCGAGCCGAAGAAGGAGAGCGATCCGAAGGCCTCGGATGCGGTCAACCGCCTGATTGCCGCCGTGAAGCTGGCGCTCGGCGACCGTGTGTCGGACGTGCGCACGTCCGATCGCCTGACCGAGAGCGCGGTCTGCCTCGTGGCGCCGGAGGGCGGTCTCGACCGGCAGCTCGAACGGCTGCTGGCCCGGGCCGGGCAGGCATCGTCCGCCGCAAAGCCGGTGTTGGAGATCAATCCTGACCACGAACTCGTGGTGGCCCTCGCCGGCATCGGGGAGGATCGTCAGGACCTCCGGGACGATGCCGCGCACCTCCTCTACGATGAGGCCCGCATCCTCGACGGCGAGCTCCCGACAGATCCCAAGGCTTTCTCGCAGCGCCTCGCCCGGGTGATGCGCCGCTCGCTTGCGTGAAGCCGCGCTCCGCCTGAGCTCCTGCGGCGGCCGTTCGGGACGGCAAGGTTCCGGGCGGTCAGCCGAGTTCGAACGTCGTGACTCCGAAGATGCGGGCGAGCGGGAGGTTCGGGTCGGGGCCGCGATACATCCGCGCCGTCTCGAAAGCCGGGGCAAGGCCGTACCGGATCGCGAGGTCGACGGCTGTCCGGTTCGGCTCCGGAACGTCCAGGAAGACGGCGCTGCCTTGAGCCTCCGCGGCCAGGGCCTGGAAGAGGAGATCGGCGGCTTCCAGGCTTTCCGCGAAGAGGGGGCCGATCTTGAAACCGTCCCGGCAGGCGCGAATGACGCCGTAGCCCAGCACGCTCCCGTCCTCGACGAGAGCGAGGGCGGTGCGCCGCTCAGGCCGCAGCCAGCAGCGCAGGAAAGCCTCGCGGTTCTCCGGGAAAAAGGCGGCGTCGTAGGAGACCACAGCCGAGATAAGATCCCCCTCGACGGGGACGATCCGGGCATCCCGAACGCCATCGACCCGCGGCGTGCCACCGTAGCGGACGTTCCGGTGAGCGAGGACGAAGCCGGAGCGCCGGTAATTGTCCTGTTGCGCTACGACCCCGTCGAGACCGACGGTCCGGCCCGCCAGCCGGTCGAGGCCGGCGCCCCACAGCTGAAAGCCATAGCCTCGCCCGCGCTGGTCCGGCCGCACGATGTAGAAGCCGAGAAAACCGAAAGTTTCGCCGTAGCGGACGACGGAAATGCAGGCGACGGGCGCCCCCTCGACGAAGCCGATCAGGAACCCGTCCGCATCCGCCGCCCGGAAGCACTCCGCGTCCCCAAGCCCCGGGTTCCAGCCCTCCCGCGCAGCCCACTCGATCGCGAGGTCCAGTTCCTGCCGCTGCATGGGGCGGATCTCCATTGCGTTCGGTCGATCCATGGTGTCCTCCGGCAGATCAACACCCCGAACGGGGCAGGATAGCCTCAATAAAGCACCACCAGAACGGGTGGTGAAGGGCCGCGCGGACGGGCCTCTCCGCAGGAGGCGGTAGGCACACAACCTCGGCCTATCGATCCCCCCGTATCGGTGATAGCCTCACGACCGGATGCTCGACCCTGCGCTCGACCCGGATGCCGCCCAGCGGGGCAGGAGGCGCGGAACGCGGATCGGGCCGGTCGGCGGGAGGTGTCGATGGGGCAGGGAGTTCGAGGGCGGTCCACTTGCAGGGCCGGGCTGTCCGCACCGGCACCGATGAAGCGGAAGAAGTAGCGTCATGGCGGCCGACACGATGATGCCCCGGCGTGCCTGGTATCAGAGCATCGCGGGCAAATTACAGGTCTCCTTCGGGGCTATCGTCGCGCTCACGGTCGGCGCCATTCTGCTGGCGCTTCTTCGCTTCGGCGACGCCGCGGCAGTGATCGACCGCATGACCCAGGAGAGCCTGCCCGCCTTCAAGCTGGCCCTCGAACTGGAGACCAAGACCGCTGAAGTCTCCTCCACGGCGGCGCTGTTGACCCGTGCCAATTACGAGCCCCAGCGCGCCTCGCGCATGAACGAGCTGACGCGCCAGCTGACGGATCTGCAGCAACTCCTCGACCCCTTGCGCCTCGTGATCGGCACGGCGGGTTCCGTCGACCGCGCTCAGGAACTCGTCCGGAGCCTGGACGAGCAGGTCAAGCTCCTGGATGCGAGCATGCGGGAGAAGGTGGCGGCAGGCCCCAAGGTCGAGACTTTGACCGAGGCGGTCGATCCGGCTGCGGACCGGATCGAAGGCCTGCTGACGCAGGTGACGGACGATGTCGCCGCGCGCGTCTCGACTGCCACGGCGCCCGGAGCGGACGAACTCCACCTTCTGCGAGCCATCTCCAATGCCCGGACCGAGGTCAACGAGATCTCGAGCCTTCTCAACCGCGTCGCCTCCATCGAGGCAGTCGAGGCGATCGCGCCGCGGCAGGCGCGATTCGAGCAGGCCCGGGACCGGCTCGTCCGCAATCTCGAGACCATCGAGGCGACCTTGACCGATGAGGCGGCGCGGGTCGCCGAAATTCGGACAGCCGCTTCGGCGTTGCTTGCGCTTGGAGGCCCGGGTGGCATCTTCGAGCAACGGACCAGGGAACAGAGCGCCGATGCGTCGGCACGCGCACAGCAGACCAGGATGCAGGAGGTCGGCTGGCAGCTCAGCCGCGAGGTCGCGTCGCTCCTCGTCTCCACGGAGCTTGAGTCCTACCGCACGACCGAGCATCTGCGCACCGCGATCGACGACAGCCGGGTCTGGCTCATCCTGATTGCGCTGGCGAGCACCGGCCTCGCGATCGGGATCCTGTGGCTCCTCGTCAACCGCTCCATCATCCGGCGCCTCACGCGGTTGCAGAGCAGCATGATCGCCGTGGCGGGCGGCAATCTCGATGCGCCGATCCCAAAGGCGACCGCCGACGAGCTCGGCGACATGAGCCGGGCCCTCGCCGTCTTCCGGGACAATGCGAGCGAGATCCGCTCGGCCCGAGAGGCGGCCGAGCACGCCCGTGCCGCCGCCGAGGAGGCGTCACGCACCAAATCGGCTTTCCTCGCCAACATGAGTCACGAGCTGCGAACGCCGCTCAACGCCATCATCGGCTACAGCGAGATGCTGCTGGAAGACGCCGTCGACCGCGGCGACGAAGCCTCGGAGGCGGACCTGCGCAAGATCGAGACCTCGGGCAAGCACCTGCTCGGTCTCATCAACGACATCCTGGACCTGTCGAAGATCGAGGCCGGCCGGGTCGAGACCTATCTCGAGCCCGTCGAGGTCAAGCAGCTCGTCGCCGATCTCAAGCCGCTGATCGAGCCGCTGCTCGCGAAGAACGGCAACACGCTGGTGGTCGACTGCGCCGCGGATCTGGGCGTGATGACCACGGACGTCACCAAGCTGCGGCAGAGCCTCCTCAACCTCCTCAGCAACGCCGCCAAGTTCACAAAGGCCGGCGAGGTGTCGCTCACGGCCCGCCGCGAGACCGGCCCGGACGGCTCGCATTGGTTTGTGTTCGCGGTGCGGGATTCCGGGATCGGCATGACCCAGGATCAGATCGCGCGGCTGTTCCAGGCCTTCACCCAAGCCGATTCCTCGACCACGCGCAATTTCGGCGGCACCGGCCTCGGGCTCACGATCACCCGGCATTTCTGCACGATGCTCGGCGGCTCCATCGACGTGGAGAGCACGCCGGGGGTCGGGTCCACCTTCACGATCAGGCTGCCGGCGGCAGGCCCGAACGCGCACGCTCCGTCCGTTCCGGCGGACCACCCCATTGTCTCGGGCGTGGCATCGGGCGCCACCGTGCTCGTGGTCGATGACGATCCGGTCGTGCACGATCTCCTCTCCGCGACGCTCTCACGGGAGGGCTACCGCGTCGTGCATGCGAGAAACGGAGCCGAGGCCTTGCAATTCGCGAGGGAGATGCAGCCCGACGCCATCACCCTCGATGTCATGATGCCTCAGATCGACGGCTGGACGGTGCTGAGCGCGCTCAAGTCCGATCCCATGCTTGCCCGCATCCCGATCATCATGCTGACGATGATCGACAACCGCGGCCTGGGTTTCGCCCTCGGCGCCTCGGAATACATGACGAAACCCATCGACCGCGCGCGTCTCGCTTCGCTCCTCGCGCGCTTTGCCGGCCAGCGGAATCGAGGGCTCGTGCTGATCGTCGACGACGACCCGGACGTGCGCTCCATCGTGCGCGCCTCGGTCGAAGGGGCCGGGCTCGCGGCGGCCGAGGCCGCAAACGGCCGGGAGGCGCTCGACATGATCGCGGGGGGACTGCGCCCGTCGCTCGTCCTTCTCGACCTGATGATGCCCGAGTTGGACGGCTTCGGCTTCCTCGACGTGGTCCGGGCGGATCCATCTCTCACGGACCTGCCCGTCGTGGTGCTGACCGCGAAGGAGCTCACGGACGCCGAGAAGGCGCACCTTGCCGACCGTGCCACACATGTCTTCGCCAAGGGCGCGCAATCCATCGACAGCCTCGGCAAGGTTCTCGCCACCCTGATCCCGAACGTCCCGGCTGCGGCTTGATCGACGATGGCCGGTGTCCGGACAATGTCAGCCGATCCGGAGTAGATTCCGATTCGAACCGCACCGGCGGTGCATCACAGCACTTCAGCGAAGGCAAGCAATGCCCAAGATCCTTCTGGTCGAAGACAACGAGTTGAACCGGGACATGCTGTCCCGCCGCTTGGTCCGCAGCGGATTCGAGGTCGTGATCGCGATTGATGGTCAGCAGGGAGTCACCATGGCGACGAGCGAGGCGCCGGACCTGATCCTGATGGACATCAGCTTGCCGGTTATCGACGGCTGGGAGGCGACCCGTCGCCTCAAAGGAGATGCGGGCACGAAGGCGATCCCGATCATTGCGCTCACGGCCCATGCGCTGACGCAGGATCGCGAGCAGGCCTTTGCCGTCGGCTGCGACGATTTCGATACCAAGCCGGTCGAGCTGCCGCGCCTCCTCGGCAAGATCAACGCGCTCCTCGACAAGGCACCCCCGGGCTGATGGTGAACCCTGCTGCCGAGTCGCCCCCGCGCGCGGCCGAAACGGATCGTTTCGTCCGGGCCGTCAAGGCCCATCTGCGGCAGGAATTCGCGGCGCCCGCGGCGTCGATCGTCGGCTATGCCGAGATGCTGATCGAGGATACGGAGCGTCTGGGTCTCGATACTCTGGCTCCTGACCTCGATCGCGTCCTGACGGCGGGCCGCACCCTGCAGCAGCTCATCGGAGACATCCTGGCGCGCGAAACCGGGGATGCCGACGAGGAGACCTTCCGCAAGCACCTCCGGCACGACCTGCGCACACCCATCAATGCCATCAAAGGCTATGGCGAGATGCTGCTCGAGGATGCCGAGGCCGAAGGGCAGTCTGGCATCGCACAGGACCTGCGGCGCCTGCTCACCGCGGCGCAGGAGATGCTGGAGCGGGTCGACGCGCTTGTCGACTTCACCCACGAGGGTGCAGGCGGTGAAAGCGCGGAGCCGGCGGAATCCCTGACCTCGCTGGTCTCCCGGGCCTTCGAGAGCATGCGTCCCGAGCGCGACGCCTCGGCGCGGCCGGACCCGGTCGGCCGCATCTTGGTGGTCGACGACAACGAGCCGAACCGCGACCTCCTCGCCCGCCGCCTTGCCCGCGACGGGCATCGGGTGGAACTGGCCGCCAACGGGACGGAGGCGCTCGCGGCGGTCGCGGCCGGTCCCTTCGACCTCGTGCTCCTCGACCTCATGATGCCGGACATCAGCGGGTACGAGGTGCTGGGCCGCCTGAAAGCCGACGAGCGCACGCGCGAAATCCCCGTCATCATGATCTCGGCACTGGACGAGATGGACACCATCGTCCGCTGCATCGAGGGCGGTGCCGTCGACTACCTGCCGAAGCCGTTCGATCCGACGCTGCTGCGCGCCCGCATCGGCTCCTGCCTCGACAACAAGCTCCTGCGCGACCGAGAACGCCAGATCCTCGCGGAACTCCGGGTCGAGAAGGAGCGCAACGACGCTCTCCTGCACAGCATCCTGCCGCATGCCATCGTGGAGCGGATCAAGACCGGCGACGGGCTGATTGCCGACGACGTCGCCGAGGTGACGATCATCTTCGCCGATATCGTGGACTTCACGCGACTCGCGGGCAGCATGGAGGCCTCGGCTCTCGTTCGACTGCTCAACGAGGTCTTCTCGGCCTTCGACCGGCTGGCGCAGAGCCATGGCGCCGAGAAGATCAAGACCATCGGCGACGCCTACATGGTGGCGCTCGGGCTCCCCGAGAGCCGCCCGGACCACGTGGAGGCCGCCGCGACGCTGGCGCTGGCGCTCGTTGACACCATGCGATCGATCGCGGGGGAGCGGAGCGTGCCGCTGTCCCTGCGCGTCGGTCTGCATTGCGGCCCCGTGGTGGCCGGCGTCATCGGGCAGGAGAAGTTCGCCTATGACGTCTGGGGCACCACGGTGAACATCGCGAGCCGGCTTGAGTCCCACGGAGTCCCGGGCCGAATCCACGTTTCGGAGGCCGTGTTCCAGCGACTGTCCGGCCGGTATTCCTTCGAGGACCGCGGCCGGATCGTGCTCAAGGGGGCAGGGGAGGCGAGGACCTACTTCCTCCTTGGGTAAGGGTCCGGTACTGGAGGGCTGAGCAGAAAGCAAACCGCGTCATGTGGGATCCATCATGAATGTTTCGTACGACTTTTCGGGCCGGGTTGCGGTCGTCACGGGAGGCTCGAAGGGGATCGGTCGGGCCATCGTGCAGCGGCTCCAGGGGTCGGGCGCGCGGGTCTGGGCCTGGGACCTGGAGCCCCACGACATGGCCGGCGTCGGCTTCGCCCGTGTCGACGTCACGGACGCGGAGCAGATCGGAGCCGCGATCCGGCAGATGTCGGCCGAGGGGCTCGGCATCGACATCCTGGTCAACAATGCCGGCTTCACGGGCGGCACGATCTCGGTCGAGGATCTCGATTCCGCCCAATGGCGGCGCATCATCGACGTGAACCTGACCGGCGTCTACGAGGTCTCGCATCAGGTGGTGCCGCTCATGCGGCGCACCGGCTGGGGGCGCATCGTCAACATCGCGTCGCTCGCCGGTAAGGAGGGAACTCCCTACCTCTCGGCCTATTCCGCCGCCAAGGCGGGCGTCATTGCCTTCACGAAGTCGCTTGCGAAGGAACTGGCCGAGACCGACATCCGCGTGAACAGCGTCGCGCCCGCGGCCGCCGACACCGACATCCTGAAGCAGATGTCCGCGGAAGCCGTGGCCATCATGATCGCCAAGAGCCCGCAGAAGCGGCTCGGGCGCGTGGAGGAGATCACCGAAGTGGTGCTCTGGCTCTGTTCGGAGGCCTGCTCGTTCAACACCGGCGCGGTGTTCGACGTGTCGGGCGGGCGCGCAACCTACTAGCGGATTCCGCCCTCGGGATTCAGCGAATCAAGCCCCTGAATCCAGGTTCGACAACCGCTCGAACGCAAGGGCGCCGCCGGTCAGCATTGCGCCGTCCGGCCCGCTCGTCCAACACCCGTCCTGCCGGTCGGAAAGCCTACCAGCCCCCGCCGTAGCCGCCGCGCCAGCCGAAAGGCGCAGCTGGAGCATAGGGAGCATAGACAGTGCGGCCGGATCGGTAGTAGCGGTCGAAGGGACCGCCCTGGACCGAGCCGGTCACCGCTGGGTCACGCTGCACCCAGACTTCCTCGACCGTGCGGGAGCGCCGCGCACTGGAAGCCGTACGCGTCTTCTTGCCCCGGCTCGCGACAGCGGCGGATTCCTCGCCGCTGATCACGACCTTGGTGTTGTTGAGCCCTTCCTCGCGCACCAGATCGAAGAGCACGGCGGCGTTGGCGCGCGACAGCCGGATGCAGCCATGCGATGCCGGAGATCCGAGATGCCGTGTCGCGTCGCTGCCGTGGATCGCATGTCCGCGGCTCGTGAAGAAGATCGAATGGGGCATCGGCGCGTCATCCCATTCCTTGGAGAAGTGGTCCTCCTCCAGCCTGAACGGGGTGTAGGACCCCTTGGGTGTGGAATAGCGCGGGAGCCCCGTGGAGACCGGCCAGGAATAGCGCTCCTGGCCGTCGACCGTGACGGACATGCGCTGCGTCGACTTGTCAACCTTGATGAGCACGTCCGCGAGGGCTCCCCGTGGTCCGGTGGCGAGGAAGGCGAGAACACACCCCATGAGGAGACGAGAATGACGCATTTTTGGGTCCCATGAACCGTGGCTGGACAGAAGGTTACTCCCTGCCCAGGGCCAAGGTTCCCGATCTCGCAAAGGCGTGAACAGCGAGACGGCGCCGCTCAACCCAGCGGAGGCCCGACGATCTCGATCCCGAACCGAAGGCAGGCGCGGGCCAGTGCATCGGCTTGCTCCGGAGTCGGAGGAGCGGCGGGTGCGGGCAGGCCCTCATGCTCGGCCGGTCGGCCCATCGAGCGCACGAATTCCTCGAAGCGGCCGCGCGTCACCGTCATCATCCTCGCGCCTTCACGCGATTCCACTCGGTACGTGTGGGGAATGCCGCGCGGTGCGAGCAGGACCTCGCCAGGGCCGGCCCTCCGCTCCGTCTCCCCCACCCGATAGCGCACCACGCCCTCGAGAACATGGAAGATCTCGTCCTCATCATGGTGGATGTGCAGCGGCGGCGAGTCGCCGAAGGAGGCCCGGTGCTCGAGGACGGCGATCCCGTCCGCTCCGTCCCAGGCCGAGACGCGGATGGCCACCCGCGTGTTGAGGAACCATAGGGTCCGCAGGTCGGCCACAGCTTCGATATCCATGGTCTTCACCTCATCCTATTCGTGTGGGGGCAGGCCGCGTTCCGGCTCATCCGACCAGCAGGGGCAGGTACAGGACCGCGATCGCGCAGGTGACCGCGGCGATTGCGGTCAGATTGGCCGCCGTCGAACCTCGGACTTCGTTGTGGATCACCGGAACCTCCAGGACTGTCCGGCCCTTTCCCTGTCAGATGCGTGTTGCAGGAGAATTGCGAAGCAACCGGCTGATTGTTGCGTGGCTGAGGCACGCGCAGGCCGGTGGATCGCAGCCTGCTCGCTCCCGCGGGAGTGCTGCAAACGGCCGCGTGCCGCTCACGGCTGCTTCAGCGTTGGTCACCAGGGAGCAGTGGATCCGGAGGAGGCCGCCATCCCGGTCTTGCGGGGATCGTCCCGGCAACCCGACCGGCGCCGCTGGGGCTATCCTCGACGGCCCGCCGAGGATCCGGGCTTTGCGCAACGCCGTTCCGATAGGGGGCTCACCGCCTGACGAGAGGGCTGGCTCCGGCTCTAACGGCCGGTCTCCACGGTGCGGACCGGCTCACTCGCCCGGAATCCCCGAGGAGGACCCGATGCCGCGCTATTTCTTCCATGTGTCCCTCGAAGGGTCCCTCATCCCTGACCCGGACGGCCAACTCCTGCCCGATGCGGACGCCGCTTGGGAACAGGCACGCGACCTGGCGCGCGACCTGATGCGCTCAGACCTCGGACAGCCGGTCAACTGGTTTGCCTGCCATTTCGAGGTTTCGGACGAGAGGGGCGAGGTCATCCTGGAGTTCCCCTTCGCGGAGGCCGTCGAGGTCGATCCTCCGCCGCACTGAACGGCGGCTGCCGGGAAGAGACCCTGATCAGAGGCCGTCCGCCGCAACGGCTCCGGAGTTGGCCCCGTCGATCCCCAATTGGTAGAACCAACTGTCCCAGGCGAGACCGTCTGGCCTGGGACGTGCCGCCTCGTTCGGTTTGTTCACCGTATGATGAGGGGAAGGTACAGAAGGCCGATGGTGACCGTCACGGAGAGGGTCGCGAGCAGACCCGACCAGAACGAACTTTGGCGGTTCTTTTCGTCCATGGAAGCCTCCTGGAGGAGATGAACAATAGCCGGCCAATCTTTCCGGAATCTTGAAGGCCCGGGTGGCAGTAGCAGACGTTCGTCGGAGACTCGGGCGGTTTGCCAAGCCCGGGGGCATAGGATCAAGCGGCGATACCGCGCGAGATGATCATCACCCCGTCCGCAACGTAGCTCAGGGTCACGGCACCCTTGCCGGCCGCGAGAGCGATCACGCTGGCAGCCCCCGCATCCCGCCTCGCGTCAGCAAAGCGTCCGTTGTCGTTGCTGGCGATGGCGGGGCGGTCGGAGTGTCGATGCCGGGAGATCATGTTGGCCTCCTGTGGTGCCACCTCCTTGTCGCTCAAGCCGCGGAGGCACGGTGTGCGCTAGCTCACATCGGCGCTCCGGCCATTCCCTGTCGGGGAGGGGGCATGTTGCAGGGCGCGCCTTTTCGGCCCGTACCGTGGGGAATCGATGCTGCAAAGAGTGGCCGGTCGCCAGGCGACCATTCTAAAGGGCTGCGGGGATGGTCGGTCGCGCGTTCAGCAGGTCGGTATCCAGCGGATCGGGACCGTAGCTCTTCCCCAACGCGCCGGCCTCGTGTCTCTCGAGCAGTATGATTCGGGTGGCCCGCTGTTTGAATGCCGCCCAGGTCCCGACCGCCTCCCCGCAGCCCTGGCAATGCACCATGGCATCCGGATGCAATCCCACGGGCAGGCTGACCGCCGGGTGACCACACGACTCGCATGCAAACCGCATCGCCGTCTCCCCTGACGCTGCACCGCAAAGTTCTTGTCGCAGTGCACAACGATCAATGCAATGGGCCAAGGTATGTTCCTGCGGAGGACATCTCGCCGCCGGCCGGAACACGAGAGCCAGACGCGCGTAGACCTCCGAGCAGAAACGAGGAGATCATCGTGGCCGCAGACCGTCTGCCCCAGGTTCGGGAGCTATCGCCCAGGGCGTCTCACGAGATCATGCTCGGTCGCATCGGGTCGCTGCTGCGCGACCAATACGAGGATCTCCTGAAGCAGCCCGTGCCGGAGCGGCTGGCTGACCTCATCCGGAAGCTCCCTTGAGCGAGAAACCAAGGAAACCGGTTGGCCCCAGGCTCGTTAGCCCAGCAGATGAATGCAAGTAATCGAGTAGACGTATGAGTGCGTTGATCGTCCTGGCCTGTATCGTGCCGCCGCTGGCCGTCATGGTGATCGCGGCCGTTCACGGGTTCCGCACCGCCAATGCAGGCATCCTGTCGATCCTGGCGCTCAGCTTCGGCATTCTGGCCGGTTCGATGCTCTTGGCCGACGGCAGTGACGAGCCGTCTCGCACCCTCCGGTTCGATGTGGCGAACAGGGCGGAGGCACAGCAGCAGGCCGCCCTAAGGGCACACGCTCCCGAGCGTGGCCTCTGAAGCCGGGGCGCAGGCCATGCCTAGCGCTGGCCATCCCATTTTGCGATCTCCTCCTGCTTCAGGCCACCCATCCGGGCATGCGGCCGGCCTCCGGTCGTCATCGCAAGCGCGAACATCATCTCGTCGGCGCGAGGCGCATCCGGGACCGTGACGGTGATCCCGTCGAAGTGCGACCGGACATAGGCCGCGTTCTTGTGGTGGATCGGCACGTCGAGGCTCGCCCCCATGGCCCCGAGCTTCGTCATCGACGGGACGATCGCGAGCGCCTGGCCCAGGACCCCGCGCATGGCATAGCCCCCCGGCACATGCCAGAGCGCGCCGTGCTCGAGCTCCCCCGAGGCCCCGATGAGGGAGCCTTTGCCGTAGGCCTCGACCTTTGCGGCATCGCCGCCCAGAGCCTGCAGCAGCCTCGCGGAGCATTCCAGCCCGAGCGGTTTTAAAGCCTCCATCATCGGCGACAGATCCGGCTCGTAACGGCCCGCGAAGGGGTTCCGCACGACGCAGGCGACCCAGCCCTTCAGAATCGGCGCCGCGAGCGGCGGTCCGTTGTCGTGGCGCACCTCCTCCACGGCGACGACGATCTTGCGGACATTGATGTCCATGGTGGAGCCTCCTTCGGCGGCGTGGCGAATTTCAAGAGGGTGGAGTCCCCGCGAGGGCGGCCCAGGGCCCGAGCGCCAGGGTCTCGCCCCGCAAGGTCAAAGCGGCATCGCGGATCAGGCCCGAGGCGCGAAAGCGCTCGGCGCAGGCCCGACCTGCTTCCAACGCCGCAGCAATCTCGTGCGGGTGCAGTGGTCCGAGACCGACGGTTACGAGGCGGTCGCGGAGGTCGGAATCCGGGTCAAGCGCGTGGGCCGGCGAGCGCTGAATGGCCGGATGGCCGGGGAGATCCACGGCATTGGCGACGAGCGTCGCGGCGACGTCCGCAGCGGCTGCGTCCCGGGCCAGCACGGTCACGGAATCCGCGATGCCGAGGGACAAGGAGCGCCCCTGCCGCCCGGAGGTCGCAAGGCCACCGATCCCGTCTTCGGCGCGGAGCATGACTGCCCCGTTGACGGCCGGTATGGGGCCGCGCGCGAAATCCGCCGCGACGGCGACCGCAAGGGTCTCGCCCTCGGTGAGGTGGACCGCGATGTCGCCCCCGTCATTCACGAAGGCCTTGTCGAGAGGCGCCGCCTCGGTCATCGCCTCGAGGAGCTCGTCCGCGACAGCGCCTGCGACGGCCGCCATCGGGGTCAGGAAGATGCGGTAGGGCCGGCAGGCCGCAACCATGCGCCGGGCCACGGGGCTCTCGACGCGCGGCCGCTCGTCCATGGGCTTGCGGAGCTCGGGCAACTCGGCGACGAGTTCGGCCAGGATGGTCCGGAATCGTGCCGTCACGGCCTCGTAGGCGTCCACCACGGCGGACGGCGCCCCCCAGGCCCGCAGCACCACGTCGATCGGGCCATGCTGAAGGTGCAGCCGGTCGCCGGTGAGCGCCTGGATCGCCGGAGCCTCCATCGGCTTCAGCCGATCTTGGCGAGGAGACGCCGGAGCTCCGCGGCCTCGTCCGGCGTCAGAGGCTCGAGGGTGCGGGCGGTGACTTCGGCCCCCAGGCCCTTCATGCCCTCAACGACGGCACGCCCGGAGTCGGTGAGATCGAGGAGCACGAGGCGGGCATCGGCCGGGTCCGGAGTCGCGCGGACGAATCCGCGCTTCGCAAGCCGCCCTGCCACGCCGAACATGGTCGCGGGATCGATGCCGACCATGCGCCCGAGCAGGTTCTGCGAGGTGGGGCCGAGGTCGTGCAGCTTCGCGAGGGCAGCGAACTGCACCGGCGTCACGTCGAAATCGGCCATGACGGCATCGAAGATCGACGAGGCGCGCTGGTGCGCGCGGCGGATGAGATAGCCGATCTGCTCCTCAAGGCGATACGCATCGATCGCTGCCCGATCGACGGCGCTCGCAGTCCGTTTTCGGTCGGCCTTCACCCCTCTCTCCGCATCGGCCAGGGATTGTCCGGGTTCCAGGAATCCACCCGCGCATCGGGCGCGACGTCGCGCAGGATCGCATTGATCGCGACGACGTCCTCCATATGGCCGCCAAGCCGCGCGTAGAGATCGCGCGGCAGAGTGAACTCGATCGGGGCCACGAGAGCCGGGGTGGGCACCGAGCCGAAGGCGTTCTTGGGCAGACGAAGCACGTCCGCCATGATCGTGATTCCGCCCCCGGGCCAGACATAGACCGGCGCCCCGCCCATGGTGACGCGCGTCTCGCCCGAGGCGACCGAGCGGGTGAGGAGAACCGGGTTCTCGGTCACGCCGGCCCGAAGGCTGCCGCCCGCACCCGCCATGAAGAGCACCGTGCAGAGCGAGGGCTCGCAGTTCTCGCCGATACGCTCCACCACCTTGCGCACGGGCTCGGGCATGGGGGCGGGACGGGGCGTGAGAGTCTCGTCGAGTTCGACCCAAAGCGCATGCTCGCCCGTGGTCGATGTCATGAGGAGGCGAAGTCCCGGCCAGGCGACGGCAGGATCGATCTTCTGGATGATCGTGAGCGGGTCCTCGATATCGGTGCCGCCCCAGCCGATTCCGGGATTCGCGACCTGGAAATAGCGCCCTGGCGTGGACTTGCGCCCCCGCACGCGGATCCCGGAGGGGCGCATGTCGAGGACACGGCCCGCCTGGTGCTCGGTCAGCACGCCCGTGATGTGGTCGTCCACCACGATGACCTCGTCGGCATGGCCGAGCCATTGCTTGGCGAAGATCCCGACCGTGGCCGAGCCGCAGCCGACGCGCATGCGATGCTCCGGCTTGCCGTCGACGATCGGCGCGTGGCCGGCCTGCACGACCACCTCGTGCCCGCCCTCGATCGTCATCGTGACGGGCTCGCCTGCGCAGAGCGCGAGCAGCGTCTCGCAGGTGACGTTGCCCTCCTTCTTGGAGCCGCCCGTCAGATGACGGACGCCGCCGATGGAGAGCATCTGCGACCCGTACTCGGCGGTCGTGACGTGGCCGACCTCTTCGCCCGCCACCCGCACAGGGGAGCGCTCAGGCCCGAGATGTCGGTCGGTGTCGATCTTCACCTTCACGCCGCAATAGCTGAAGATCCCCTCCGTCACGACCGTGACGGTGTCGACGCCCGCGTGCTCGGACGAGACGATGAAGGGGGCGGGCTTGTAGTCCGGATAGGTGGTGCCGGAGCCGATGCCGGTCACGAAGGTGCGCGAGGGGTCGAGCACCGCCCCGTCCCATTCGTTCGCCCCGAAGGGGACGAGCTTGTCGCCTTCGTCGACGGCGCGGTGGAGCAGCACCACCGGATCGACCCGGATCAGGTGCCCGTTCTCGTTGGCGTAGCGCGAGCAGGCGCCGGCGCGGCCCGGCCGGATGCGGCAGAGCACCGGGCAGGCGTCGCAGCGCACGATGCCCTCATCGCCCTCCCGGGCGCCGAACTTGCGCGAGCGGGCCTCGACGGAGAGAGGATCGACGCTCGTGCCGGACTCCGGAATCTGAGTTTCGCTCATTCCGCAGCTTCCTTGCGGTTCAGGGCCTCGTGCAGGCGGTGCGGCAGGACGGGGACGCGGGTGAGGCGCGCGCCGGTCGCGTGGCGGATGGCGCCCAGGATCGCGGGAGGCGTCGCCACAAGTGCCGGTTCGCCGACGCCTTTCGCGCCGTAGGGACCCTCGGGCTCCGCATCCTCGATCAGGTGCACGACGATGTCGGGCATATCGCCGAATGTGGGGATGAGATAGTCGTGCAGGTTCTCGGTGCGCCCGGGGATGAACTCCTCCATGAGCGCGAGCCCCAACCCCTGTGCGATGCCGCCGTGGATCTGGCCTTCGGTGAGCGTCGGGTTGACGGCGCGTCCGACATCGTGCGCCGCCACGATCCGGCGGACCTTTACGGTCGCAAGCATCGTATCGACTTCGACCTCCGCGACCTGGGCGGCAAAGCCGTAGGTCGCATAGGGGATGCCCTGGCCCTTGGCATCGAGCGCCGTCGTCGGCGGGTCGTAGCGGCCTTCGCCCGCGAGGACGGCGCCGGTGTCGTCGGGCGTGAGGGTGGCGAGATCGATGGTGCGGCTTGCCGGACCGTCCTCGATCCGCAGCGTCGCGCCCTCGAGTATCAGACGCGCCTCCGGGCCCGCGTTGGCAAGCGCCAGGATCCTGCGGCGCAGGTCTTCGCCCGCGAGCCGCGCCGCATTGCCGGACACGAAGGTCTGGCGCGAGGCCGAGGTCTTGCCGGCGTCATAGGTGAGGTCGGTGTCGCCGACGATGCTGCGGAAGAGATGCGGCGGCAGGCCGACCGCGTCAGCCGCGATCTGGAGCAGAACCGTGGTGGAGCCCTGACCGATATCGACCGCGCCGTTGAAAAAGGTCAGCGCGCCCGAGCGGTCGAGCGCGATGCGCATGCGGGACGGGTTCGACATGGAGGTGTTGCCGCATCCGTACCACATGCAGCCGATGCCCACGCCACGCCGGATCCGGCCTCCCAAGGCGTTGAAGGCATCCGCCTCTGCCAGAGCCGTGAAAAACGCGTCCTTCACCGCATCCAAGCATTCCGGCAGCCCGGCGGAGGCGTGCAGCACCTGACCCGAGGCCGTGGTGTCGCCGTGGCCGAGCGCGTTGATCCGCCGGATGGTCCAGCGGTCGATGCCGAGTCGCTCGGCAAGATCGTCGATCAGCGTCTCGGCCGTGATCGTGGCCTGCGGCACCCCGAAGCCGCGGAAGGCGCCCGCAGGCGTGTCGTTGGTATAGACGGCGCGGGTGCGGTTGCGGACATGCGGCACCTTGTAGGGTCCGGGGGCATGGACGGGCACGCGGTTCGCGACCGTCGGCCCCCACGAAGCATAGGCGCCGGTATTGAAATCGCCCTCCATGTCGAAGGCCGTGAAGCGGCCCTCGCGGTCGGCGGACATCCGCGCCCGGATCGAGGCCGGATGGCGCTTCGTGGTCGAGGCCATGCTCTCGATGCGGGAATAGATCACCCGCACCGGGCGTCCCGTCAGCCAGGCCGCAACGGCGAGCAGGGGCTGGACCGAGACGTCGAGCTTGCCGCCGAAGCCGCCGCCGCAGGCGGTCGGCACGATCCGGACGGCATCGAGCGGCAAGCCCAGCACGCGGGCCACCTCCTCCTGATCCATCACGGGGGCCTGGGTGCAGGCCGTGATCTCGATCCGGTTGCCGATCCGGCGGGCGAAGCCCGCCTCCGGCTCGATATAGGCGTGCTCCACGAAGGCGGTCTCGAAGGCGCCGGAGGCCGTCGCCACGCCGATCCGATGGCCCTCGTCGACATCACCCCGTTCGAGATAGCCCCGGGTCAGCACGTTGTCGGGCACCTTGTCGTGCAGCGCCCGTGCGCCGGGTTCGAGCGCCGCCGCCGCGCCCGAGAGCGCTGGCAGCACCTCGTACGCGATCGGGAGATCGGCATCCGGGACGGCCTCCACGGCCTCGCGGGTGCCAACGAGCGCCACCACCGGGTCGCCGCGCATGCGCACCAGCCCGTCGCAGAGCACGGGCTGGTCCTTGGTGGTCGGGAAGATCCCGAACGAGTTCTCGCCCGGCACGTCGTGGGCGGTGAGAATCCGCGTCACCCCCGGGTGCCGCGCCAGCACGGGCGCGAGGTCGCCGATGCGGAAGCGCGCCGCGGCATGTTTCGAGCGGACGACGCGCAGCCAGAGGGCGTCCTCCGGCTGATGATCGGCACCGAAACGGTCCGTGCCTTCGACCTTCGGCCGCCCGTCCACGCGGGCTATGCGCGCGCCGACCGCCGCGCCGGCCTCGGCCACGGCCGCGAAGGCATTCGCGCCGCGGGCCACGTCCATCACGGCTTCGATGATCTTCACATAGCCCGTGCAGCGGCAGAGCACGCCGCCGAGCGCGTCCTCGATGGCGGCGCGGCTCGCATGTGGGTCGCGGGTCAGGAGGTCCGTCGCCGCCATGATCATCCCGGGCGTGCAGATGCCGCATTGGGCCGCGCCATGGGCGAGAAAGCTCTCGCGCAGGCGGTCGATCAGCCCGGCCGGACCCGAGCCCTCGATGGTCGTGACGGCCCGCCCGTCCGCTTGCGCGGTCGGGACCAGGCAGGCGCAGACCTGCTCGCCGTCGAGCAGCACCGTGCAGGCCCCGCAATCGCCTGCCTCGCAGCCGACCTTGGTGCCGGTGAGACGCAGCCGCTCGCGCAGGGTGTCGGCAAGCGAGGCGAAGGGCGGCGCCTGGACATTCCGCGCCTCGCCGTTGACGATCAGCGTGACAGATGAATCGGCCATCAGGCAGCCCTCCGCGCCGGTGCTCCGGCGAGATCGACCAGGCAATCGGCCATCAGGGCCTGTGCCGCCGCAAGCCGATAGGCGGCGCTCGCGCGCACGTCGCCGATCGGCGTGAGATCCGCCATGTGCCGGGCTGCGACGACGCGCGTAGCTTCCGCCAGGGGTACGCCGGCAAGATCCGCCTCGAGGCCGCGGAGCCGCCGCGCTGCGGCCGAACAGGCCCCGACCGCGATCCGCGCCGACACGATCCGCTCGGCCGTATCGGTCTCGACCGCAGCCGCCACCATGGCGATGGAGATCACGAGGTAGCGTCGGGCGCCGAGCTTGCGGAATTGTCCTCGGCCCTCGCGCTTCGGGATCCGAATCCCGGCGACGATCTGGTCCGGCCCGCAGGCGGTGGTGCGGTAGCCCGTGAAGAAGGCCTCGGCCGGGACGAGGGCAGGGGAGGAGCCTGCGAGTTCGAACTCGGCATCGAGCGCCAGCAGGTTCGGGATGCCGTCCCCGGCGGGCGAGGCCGTGCAGGCATTGCCTACGATCGTGCCGCGGTTCTGCACCTGCACGCCGCCGACCTCGCGGGCGGCGCGCTTCAGCCCGTCGAAGAGCGGCGGCAGATCGGTGCGCACCAGCTCGGTCCAGGTCGCGAGCGCACCGATGCGGATGTGGTCGCCGCGATCCTCGATCCCTTTCAGGCCGGCAATCCCGGAGATGTCGAGGATGTCCTTATGGGTGGGGTCGCCCCACGCCTTGCGGCCGACATAAGCCGGATAGACGTCCGTGCCGCCCGCCAGGATCGAAACATCCGCGCTGCGGCGGATCGCGAGCGCCTCATCGAGGCTCGTCGGCCGGTGGTAGCGCATCAGCCCCTCCATCCCCACAGCGCTTCCGCCTGCTCGGGCGTGTAGTAGCCGCGCCGCACGTCCCGGGCGACCAGAGCGGGATCCCGTCGAGCGGGGTCGCCGTACCCGCCGCCGCCCGGCGTCATGACCTCGACCCGGTCGCCGGCGCTGATCGCGATGTCCTGGTCCTTCGACAGATGCAGAGGCGTAAAGGTCTCGCCGTCCCGGTGGATCCGCACCACGTTGGGGGCGCCGTCGCGGCCCTGGCGCACGCCCGGCGGGCCGAAGCGGCCGTGATCCATCACGAAGGAGGCCCGTGCCTCCCCGCGCAGGATCTCCACCTCGTAATGCACACCGAACCCGCCGCGATGCTCGCCCGCGCCGCCGGACCCCTCGTGGATCGCGAAGCGGCGGAAGAGCACGGGGTAGTACTGCTCCATCACCTCCACGGGCGCGGTCTTCGAGATCCCGATGGTGGAGCAGCCGTTGGTGAGCCCGTCATGGTCGGCATTGCCGCCATAGCCGCCGCCGGTGATCTGGTACATCACGTACGAGGCGTTCCGCTCGGGATCGAAGCCGCCGAGGGCGAAGTTGCCCGAGGTGCCGGCGGGCGCGGCGGTGACGAGGTTCGGGATCGCCTGGACGAGCGCCAGGAACACGGCCTCCGCGATGCGCTGGCTCACCTCGGCGGCGCAGCCCGAAACGGGCCGGGGATAGCGCGCGTCGAGGAAGGTGCCCTCGGGGCGGATGATGGTGAGCGGCTCGAAGGTCCCGGCATTGATCGGCACATCGGGGAAGATGTGCTTCACCGCGAGATAGACGGCCGAATAGGTGGTCGCCACCACCGAGTTCATCGGCCCGCGGCAGGGTGGGGAGGAGCCGGTGAAGTCGAAGGTGAGACCCTCGCCCTGCTTCGTGACGGTGAGGGCGATCCGCAGCGGCTCGTTCACGACGCCGTCCGAATCGACGAAGGCCTCGCTGCGGTAGGTCCCGTCCGGGATTTGACGGATCTCGGCGCGCATGCGCTCCGCCGAGCGGGCGCGGATTTCGGCGATGGCTGATTTAAGGGTCTCACGGCCGTAGCGCGCGAGCATGTCCATGAGCCGCGTCTCGCCCACCATCAGGGCCGCGGCCTGGGCCCGGATGTCGCCGATGCGCTGGTCGGCGATGCGGATATTGGACGAGATGATCGCGAAGATCTCCGGGTCCATGTCCCCGCGCTTGAAGAGCTTCACGGGCGGCAGGCGCAAGCCCTCCTGCTCGACCTCGGTGGCATGGGCCGAGAAGCCGCCCGGGACCATGCCGCCGATGTCGGGCCAATGGCCCGTGTTCTGCAGCCAGCAGAACAGCTCGCCTTCCACGAAGACGGGCTTGGCGAAGCGCACGTCCATGAGGTGCGTGCCACCGAGATAGGGGTCGTTGACGATATAGATGTCCCCGGGTTCCGGCCGACCCGCTTTGCCCTCGCGGATGAGGCGGATGATCTCGCCGGTCGAGTACTGCATGGTGCCGACGAAGACGGGGAGGCCGTATTCCCCCTGCGCAATCAGCGCGCCGGTCTCGGGATCGTAGATGCCGTCGGAGCGGTCGTCGGCTTCCGCGATCACGGGCGAGAACGCGGAGCGCGAGAAGGCGATGTCCATCTCGTTGCAGACCTGCTGCAGGCCCGCCTGGATGACTGCAAGCGTCAGGGCATCGATCCCGCTCATACCCGGATCCTCAGGTTACCGATGGCGTCGACCGTCGCGACGGTGCCGGGCTCGATCACGGTGGTGGCGTCGATCTGCTGAACCACGGCCGGGCCCTCGATACGAGCGTCGGCGGGGAGCGCCTCGCGGGCGAGGATCGCAGCCTCGTGCCAGCGCCCATCCGCATAGAGCGGCCGCGTCCCGAGACGGGCGGCCTCGGCATTCTCGTTGCGCTTGGTGCGATTGAGGAGGGCGGCGAGCGGGAAGGGGCGGCGCCGGCCGATCACGGACGTCACGAGGTTGACGAGCACGGCGCGGATCTCCGGCAGCCGCACCTGGAAGCGCTTGAAATAGGCGGCCTCGAAGAGCGCCTGCATCTCCTCGCGGGCAATATCCGCCCGGGGCAGAGCGACGCGGATGAGGTGAGTCTGGCCGCGGAACTGCATGTCGGCTCCGTGCAGGACCAAGGTCTCATCGATCTCGGCCTGCTCTTCGGCCACGACGCCAAGCGCGCTCTCCCGCTGCTCTTCTAGGATGGCCTGCACCTGCGCCATGTCGAGCCCGTCGAGCGGCCGGTTCACAGTGTTGACCCGGTCCTGGCGTAGGTCCGCGACGAGGCAGCCGAGCGCATTCGTAAGCCCCGGCCGGGCCGGGACCAGCACCTCCGGGATCCCGAGCTCGCGCGCCAGCGCCACCGCGTGCAGCGGTCCCGCGCCCCCGAAGGCGAAGAGCACGAAATCGCGCGGGTCGTAGCCGCGGGAGAGCGACACCATGCGGATTGCGCCGGCCATATGCACGTTGCCGAGGCGGATCACGGCGGAGGCGGCCTCCTCCACGCTCATGCCGAGCGGGACCGCGAGATCGCGGGCGAAAACCGTGCGGATGTCGTCGAGCGCGACTCCCGCTTCCACAGCCGTCAGGCGCGCGGGATCGAGGCGGCCGAGGATGAGGTTCGCGTCCGTGATCGTGGGCCGCTGCCCGCCGCGACCGTAGCCGATCGGCCCCGGCTCGGAGCCGGCGCTCTCGGGTCCGACCTGGAGCATGCCGGCCCGGTTGACGCTCGCGATCGAGCCGCCGCCGGCTCCGACCGTGCGCACGTCCACCATGGGCAAGTGGATCGGCAGGCCATAGGCGATGGTGAGCTCCGCCGAGACCTCCGGGATGCCGCCGGCGATCAGCGCCACATCCGTCGAGGTGCCGCCCATGTCGTAGGTGATCGCATTGACGAGGCCGGACTGCGCCAGGGTCGCGGCTGCCGCCATGACGCCCGAGGCCGGGCCCGACATCACGGTTTTCGCCGCCTCGCGGGCGACGTGGCTCGCCGGCACCGTGCCGCCGTTGCCGTTCATGACGAGGAGGTCGCGGGCGAAACCCTTCGCGCGCAGATCGTCCTGCAGGCGGCGTACATAGCGGTCGAGGATCGGCTGCACGGCGGCGTTCACCGAGGCCGTGGTGCCGCGCTCGTATTCCCGGAACTCGGAGAGCAGCTCGTGGCCGAGCGTCACATAGTCGTTGGGCCAGACCTCGCGCGCGATCTCGCCGGCCCGCAGCTCGTGCGCCGGGTTGGCATAGGCATGCAGGAAGTGGATCACGAGCGCTTCGCAGCCCTCGTCGAGGAGGGCGCGGGCCGCGGCACGCACCGCGTCCTCGTCGAGAGGGGTGCGGACGGTGCCGTTCGCCAGGATGCGCTCCGGCACTTCCCGGCGCAGCTCCCTCGGGATGAGCGGATCGAAGGTGCCGAAAAGGCCGTAGGGCTTCGGCCGCGTGCGGCGGCCGAGTTCCAGCACGTCGCGGAAGCCCAGCGTGGTGATGAGCCCGACGCGGGCCACCTTCCGCTCCAGCACCGCATTGGTGGTCGCCGTCGTGCCGTGGATCACCAGGTCGAGGTCGCCGGGAGAGACCCCTGCAGCTTCAATTGCCGCCACGACCCCTCGGGCCTGGTTGCGTGCTGTCGTGGGAACCTTGGCGAGGCGGACGGAGACGCCGTCCGGGCCCGACTCGGTCAGGAGCAGGTCCGTGAAGGTGCCGCCTACGTCGATGCCCGCCACACGCCTCAAGGCCCGACTCCGATTGTTCGTCTACGAACAGTCTCCGCCCAAACCGGCCGTTTGTGAAGAGGTTTGTTCGTTCGCGAATGGTCCCGAAGGCACCACCACCACGGGATCGCTAGACCGTGAGGTAGGCCTCGCGGAGTTCGTCGTTGGCCTCGAGTTCCTCCGTGGTGCCCTCGTAGCGGATCACGCCCTTCTCGATCACGGAGGCGCGGTCCGAGACCGCGGAGGCGAAGTGGAGGTTCTGCTCCGAGAGCAGCACGGCGATGCCCTCCTGCTTCATCCGGAGCACCGCCTCGGCCATCTGCTCGACGATCACGGGCGCCAAGCCCTCCGAGGGCTCGTCGAGGAGAACCGCGTGCGGGTTGCCCATGAGGGTCCTGGCAATGGTGAGCATCTGCTGCTCGCCGCCCGACATCGCGGAGGCGCGCCGTCCCTTCATCTCGGCGAGATTGGGGAAGATCGTGAACAGCCGGTCGGGCGACCACGCCTCCCGGCCGTCGACGGCGCTTTTCCGCCCGACCTCCAGGTTCTCGTAGACGGTGAGGTCCGTGAAGATGCGCCGCTCCTCGGGCACATAGCCGAGGCCGAGACGCGCGATCCGGAACGGCTCCATCCCGGTGACGTCGCGCCCCTCGAAGGTGACGGTGCCGCCGTTCGGGGGGACGAGGCCCATGATGGCCTTGAAGGTGGTGGTCTTGCCGGCGCCGTTGCGCCCCATCAGCGCGGCGACCTCGCCGCGGCGCAAGCTCAGGTCCACGCCGAAGAGGACCTGGGCATGACCATAGGCGGCACGCAATCCCTTCACTTCGAGCACGGGGCGCGGCGTCGTCATGGCGCGATCGCCTCTTTGCGGGCGCGAAGGGCGGCCTTCACACCGGTCTCGCCGAGATAGACCTGCTTGACCCGGCTGTTGCCGCGCACCTCCTCCGGAGTCCCGGACGCGATGATCTCGCCACGCACCAGCACGAGGATGCGGTCCGCATGCGCGAAGACGGACTCGATGTCGTGCTCGGTGAAGAGAACGCCGATCTTCTGCGACCGGGCGATCTGCGCCGTCAGCTCCATGAGCGCGGTGCGCTCGCGCGGCGCCATGCCGGCGGTGGGCTCGTCCATCAGGAGGAGCTTCGGGGCGGCGGCCAGCGCGATCGCGAGCTCGACCCGCTTCACGTCCCCATAGGCGAGTTCGGAGACGGGCCGGTCTGCATCGGCGCCCATCCCGACGCGCTCCAGAAGGCCGAGCGCCTCCGGACGGTAGAGCGCCTGCGTGCGGACGATGAGGTTCCGGGTGCGGCGGTGGTGCGAGACGAGCGCCATCTGGACGTTCTCGGCCACCGTCATAGAGACGAAGGTCTGCGCGATCTGGAAAGTGCGGCCGACCCCTTTGCGCCAGACGGCGCGCGAGGGGAGCCCCGCGATGGACTCGCCGGCGAGCATGACGGAGCCGGAATCGGGCTTCAGCTGCCCGCCCACCATCCCGAAGGTCGTGGACTTGCCGGCGCCGTTCGGGCCGATGAGGGCGAGGAGTTCGCCAGCCTCGAGCGAGAACGTGACGTCCTTCGCGGCCGTCACGCCGCCGAAGCGCTTGTTGAGGCCCTGGACGGTGAGGAGGCTCATCGCGCCCCCCCTCTCGGCCGCCGCAGCATCTCCGCGGTGCCGACGAGGCCGCGCGGGAACAGGAGCACCATGGCGATGATCGAGAGGCCGAGAAAGAACCGCCAGTAATCCGTCAGCGGCATGAAGAAGTCTTTGACGGAGTGGAACACGGCCGCCCCGACCAGCGGGCCGGTCACGGTCTGGATGCCGCCGACCAGGATCATGACGAGGAAGTCGACGGACATCGGAATCGAAATCAGCGTCGGGTCGATGGAGCCCTTGGAGAAGGCGTAGAGCGCGCCGGCCAGTCCCGCTGCTGCGCCCGCGAGCGTGAAGCCGAGCCAGCGATGGGTGCGGACATCGATGCCGATCGAATCGGCTCGCGTCGCGGAGTCCCGCGCGGCCCGGAGCGTATAGCCGAAGGGGGCATAGATCACGTGACGGAGCGCAGCGACGGTCGCGAGCGACAGGGCCGCGACAACGTAGAAATAGACCGGCCGCGAGCTGGCCCAGGGCGAGGGCCACACGCCCACGACCCCGTTGTCGCCGCCCGTGACCTCGACCCATTGGAAGCAGACCGAATAGACGATCTGCGCGAAGGCCAGCGTCAGCATCGCGAGGTAGATGCCGGACAGCCTGACCACGAAGAAACCGAACAGGGCAGCGCCGGCGCCTGCAATCACAGGAGCCAGCACGAGCGCGAGCTCCATGGGCGCTTTCAGGGGACCCGTCACGACGAGGCCCGCGGCATAGGCCCCGATGCCGAAATAGGCCGCGTGGCCGAAGGAGACGAGGCCGCCGACGCCCATGATGAATTGCAGGGAGAAGGCCGCGAGCGCGAAGGCCATGACCTCGATCGCGACCTTGATCATGTAGCTGTCGCCGACGAGTGGGATGGCGAGGAGGGCCAGGACGAGGGCGGCCGCGACGGCCGCTTCGGTGGTTCCGAACCGCCGCAGGTTGAGAATGCCCTCCGGGATGATCGCCCGTCCCGCCGCGACCTCCGGCCGGCCGAGGAGACCCCAGGGTTTCACGACCAGCACCGCGGCCATGAGGAGGAAGACCAGCACGAGGGTGATCTTGGGAAAGATCAGGATTCCGAAGGCCTGGAGCTGGCCGATGATGAGCGCGGCCAGGAAGGCGCCCGGGACCGAACCCATGCCGCCGATCACCGTGACCACGAAGGCATCGGTGATCACGGTCACATCCATGTGGGGCGTCGCCGGAATGCGCGGGATCTGCAGCGCTCCTCCGAGGCCCGCCAGGAAGGCGCCGAGGAAGAGCGTGCCGGTGAAAAGCAGTGCCTGGTTCACCCCGAGCGCCCCCACCATCTCGCGGTCCTGGGTCGCGGCGCGGATCAGCACCCCGAAGCGGGTCTTGTGCATCAGGAGCCAGAGAAGCCCCAGCACCACGGGGCCGACAGCGATGAGGAAAAGCTCATAGGCCGGAAAGCGTTGGCCGAGGATCTGAACGCCGTGCCGCAGGTTCGGCGCGCGCGGCCCCGAGATGTCGAGCGGGCCCCAGATCCGGAGCACCACGTCCTGCACGACGAGCACGATCCCGAAGGTGGCCAGCAGCTGGAACAGCTCCGGGACCCGGTAGATGCGGCGCAGCAGGAGGAACTCGATCGCGACGCCGATGAGACCGACGATCAGCGCGGAGGCCAGCACGCCGCCGAAGAAGGTCCACAGCGAGTAGTGGAGATCGAGGAGCCGCGGCACGATGGTGACCGCGAGATAGGCGCCCAGCATGTAGAGCGAACCGTGGGCGAAGTTCACGATCCGCGTGACGCCGAAGACGATCGTCAGTCCCGAGGCGATGACGAACAGCGACGACGCGCTCGCGAGCCCCGAAAGCGATTGGATCGCGAGAAAGGAAGGGTCCATGAGGGCGAGATCGCTTGGGCCTGCTATTCGGGGTCGTGGGCGGTAGGGGCGGCGCCCTCATCCCGAGATAGGGCAGGGGGCGCCGGGGGTTAGCCCCTAATCCTTGCGTGCCGCGCGAACCTCGGCCTCGGGGTGCATGTATTTGGCGCCGTCCTCGAAGCGGAAGTTCTTCATGGTGCCCTGGCGGCCCTTCAGCGTGGTCTCGCCGACCCATCCGCCGAGCGTCGCCTGGTTGTCGAGCCCGCGCATGGTCACCGGACCCACGATGGTGTCCGAGCGCAGGTCCTCCAGCGCCGCGATCATGGCCTCGGTCTCGGTGGACTTCGCCTTCTCCAGCATGTCGCGGATCATGTAGCCGACGACATAGCCGAGCAGCGAACCGAGGCGGGGCGTGTCGTTGAAGCGGGCCCGGTAGGCATCCACGAAGGCCTTGTGCTTCGGATCGGTGATCTGCTCCCACGGGTAGCCGGTGACGATCCAGCCCTCCGGTGTCTCCTCGCCCAACGGTATGATGTATTCGGGCTCGCCGGACAGGAGGCTCGCGACGAGCCGGTTCTCGAACAGCCCGCGCGTGTTGCCCTCGCGCACGAAGGCCGGGAGATCGGCACCAAAGAGCACGTTGAAGATCGCGTCCGGCTTCGCCTGCAGCAGCGCGCCGACGGTGGCGCCGGCATCCACGCGCCCGAGCGCCGGGAACTGCTCGGTCACGACCTCGAAGCCGGGAACCGCTTCGCCCATCAGGCGCTTGAAGTTCGCGGCCGCGGATTGGCCGTACTCGTAGTTCGGCGCAACGATCGCCCAGCGCTTCACACCCTTCGCCTTCACGGCATCGACCAGCATCTTGGTCTGCATGTAGGTGTTGGGCCGAACACGGAAGGTGTAGCGGTTGCCGCTCGCCAGGGTCAGCGCATCGGTCAGTGGTTCGGTGGCGAGGTAGAGAACCTTGCGCTGGTTGGCGAAGTCCGCAAGCGCGAGGCCGACATTGGAGAGGAAGGCGCCTGCGATGAACGAGACGTTCTCGCGGGTCAGGAGCTCTTCCGCGACGCGCACCGCATCGCCCGGGGTCGATCCGTCGTCGCGGAACACGACCTCGAGCGGGCGCCCGCCCATGCTCTTGATGCCGCCGGCCTTGTTGATCTCGTCGATCGCGAGCTGCAGCGCGTTCCGGTAGGGAACCGCAAACGCGGCCATGCGGCTGTAGGAGTTGAGCTCGCCGAAGCGGATCGGCCCGCCACCTTGGGCAAAAGCGCCCGATCCCGAGAGCGCGAACGGAGCAGCGGCAAGGCCGCCCATCACGGCGCGGCGAGACGGATGCAGGATGGTCATGGCTCGGCCTCTCAATAGTCGCGTGTGAACGGATCGCGCCGGACGGCCCCGCGGGATCGTTTGCAGGCGAACGTTAACGCGGCCGATGAGGTGTGCAAGGGGAGGGCGTGCCGAAAAGTCGAGCTTCCTGTACTCTTCCAAAGGCAAACCGCCGGCCAGCGGCCGGCGGTTTCACGGGACTATGGTGGTCGGTTCAGGGCGCTGTGCTGGCGCTTTCGGTCCGAACGGTGGAGCAGCAGCGTCAGAACGTGGGCTACCGCTCCACGAAGGCCTTCTCGATCACGTAATGGCCGGGGCGGCTCGTGGAGCCTTCCTCGAAGCTCCGCTCCTCCAGCATCGTGACCATGTCGTTCAGCATGGCGGGTGAGCCGCAGATCATGACCCGGTCGTGCTCCTTGTCGAGGGGCGGCAGGCCGAGGTCCTGGCCCACCTTGCCGCTCGCCAAAAGCTCGGTCGCGCGGCCCTGGTGCACGAAGGGCTCGCGCGTGACCGTCGGATAGTATTTCAGCTTGTCGCGCACCAATTCGCCCAGGTACTCGTCCTCGGGCAGCCCGTGGGCGAGATAGTCGCCGTAGGCCTGGTCCGCGGCAAAGCGGGTGCCGTGGATCAGCACCACGGTCTCGAACCGCTCGTAGACCTCCGGGTCCTTGACGACGCTCATGAAGGGCGCAAGGCCGGTGCCGGTCCCGACGAGGTAGAGCCGCTTGCCGGGCAGGAGCGCGTCCTGGACCAGCGTGCCGGTGGGCTTGCGGCCGATCAGGATCTCGTCCCCGACCTTGATGTGCTGCAGGCGCGAGGTCAGCGGCCCGTTCTGAACCTTGATGGAGAAGAACTCGAGCTCTTCCTCATGATTGGCCGAGACCATGGAATAGGCCCGCAGCAGGGGCCGCCCGTCGACCGTCAGCCCCACCATCGTGAACTGGCCGTTGAGGAAGCGGAACGAAGGGTCCCGCGTCGTCCTGAACGAGAACAGGCGGTCGGTATGGTGCCTGACTTCGATCACACGCTCGACATTGACGTTCGCCATACGGGCCTCGATGGTCCTGATCGTTCGTGCACGAACAATAGCGGAAATGCCCCGAAGCGCCAATCGTTCCAACGCATTGCTGGTCGGACGCCACGCCATGGCGGCCGGGTCGCCTGCGAGAAGAGCTTGACGGGAGCGGCTGCGCGGTCCGGCAGCCCGAACAAGGGGCCTGCCGATTGCGCGGGCCGCCTACCACAAATAGGGGCGGAAGCCAACCGGCAGAGGGCGGCGGCGCGCGGAGAGCGGTGCTAGCGCGCCCGAATCGTCGTGATCGCACGGATGAGGTTGGTCCGGTAGATGTCGCGCACCAGGCCCGTGACGGTCTCGGCGCGCTCGGCCCCGATCTCCTTCCTCAACACCGATTTCAGCGCCGCCTCCTCGCGCTTGCATCCCGCGAGCGCCCGCTCGGCGAGGTCGTCGGCCGAGCGCCGGCTGCGCAGTTCGGCTTTCGCGATGGCTGCCGCACATTGCTCCCAGCGATCGCCGGCAGGCTTCGCATCCTCCAGAAGAGCCTCGATATCGGGTTCGTCTGCGGAAGCTGGCGCAATGGCGATGGGCAATGCAGCGGCGGCGAGAAGGGCGAGGACAACACAGCGATGCTTCATTCCGTCATGCCACTCGCGCGCAGGGGTGCTGTCAAGCTTCGATAACCGTAACAGTTAACACGCGAGGTGGGTTTTAGTGCCACGCTTGGATCGCCTGTGGCTCCGACAGGCCGGGGACAGGGTCCGGATTTCCTGGGGATAACCTTGGGGAAGGCGGTCGAATCGGCGGTGTTTCACCGTCTGGCGGAGCATCGGAAGGCCCGACCGAGGGAGGGACTGCTCCATTTGATCTCAGCGCGGCTCGCGTTCGGGACCGGCGTCCGCCGCCTCAGCGGCGAACTAGTCCTTGTAGGGGTCGCGGATGTCCGATCCCGCCATGATCACGAGGACCGGGCGCAGGGTGTGGAGGACCCGGATCGTGCCGGCATGATGGGCCAGCACCTCTTCGAGCCGGCGGTAAGCCATCGGAGCCTCGTCGAGGTCGCCGCCGACGAGGAAGACCTCCTTGTCGCGCAGCCAGCGCTGCATCTCCTCGCGGGAGAGCGTCCGCTTCGCGGCGTTGCGGCCCATGACCCGGCCGGCGCCGTGCACGGTCGAGTACAGCGACGACCGCGATTCCTCCGAATCCACCCCCTCGAGGATGACCGCGTCGTCCCCCATCGAGCCGCCCACGAAACCGCGCTGGCCGGGAAAGGCCGGGGTCGCCCCCTTCCGCACCACCCAGTAATCCCGGTCGCCGTGACGCTCCCGCCAGGCGTAGTTGTGGTGGTTGTGGACGGTGTCGAGAAGCTCGGCTCCGAGCATGCGGCGGATCTCCTCGACGACCCATTCACGACCCGCATAGGCATAGTCGCCGGCCAGCGTCATCCCAGCGAGGTAGCGCCGGCCGAGGTCCGACTGCGCTTCGACGATTGCGGGCGGGACATCCATGCCGTCCTTGCCGCCGGCCGCCTTGAGGAAGCGGGTTGCCGTCTTGTGGCCAAGGCCCCGCGATCCGAAATGCAGGCCGACCCAGATGCAGTCGTCCTCGTCTCGGAACAGATCGACGTAATGGTTGCCCGAGCCCACGGTGCCGAGCTGCGCCTGGGCCATGGTCTTGAGGTCCCCGAGCCCCGCCTCCTCCCACAGGGGCGAGTCGAACAGGGCATGATCCACCGGCTTCTTGTTGGTGCGCCCGAGCCCGAAGCTCACCCGCCGGGCGATGTCGCGCCCGAGCTTCTGGAGGCGACCCTTGATGTCGTCATAGGAGACATCGAGCTTCGCCGCGAGGTTGCCGCATCCGATGTCGAACCCGACTCCAGAGATCGAGATGTGGTCCTCATAAGCAATGACGCCGCCCACCGGCTGCGCATAGCCGTAGTGCCCGTCCGCGCAGAGCACGCCGCCATGGACGGAGCCGACCTCCATGCAGGTCTGCATCTGGCGCAGCGTGTTGTCGTCGTGCAAGCCATGGACCTTGAGCGGAGGCATTCGGTTCTCCGATGAGCCGTGATGGCCACGGGCACAACGCGGAACTCCCCCGGAGCGATCATTTCCTATCCCGCCATCGGCCCTATTCTCCCTCCAGGCCCAACCTCCCGGGCCATGGATCGGACATATTCGATGCCTAACGCCCTTCGCCTCCCTCCCTCCCGCCGAGGGGAGCCAGCCGGCTTCCGAACCTCGAGTCCGGCGGGCGGGCAAGAGGATTCGGGGGGCAGCCTGAAGGCGCTCGGCCTTAGCCTGAGCGCTCACCTCTTCGACCTATTGTCCTGACCGGCCCGACCGGACCTTGTGCTCTCTGCCCATGGGACCTTCGACAATCGTGGACACGATGGCGCGCATTCTGACCTACAACGTGCATCGCTGGCTCGGCACCGACCGGCAGATCGCCCCGGGACGCATCGCGGAGGTGATCGCCTCCTGCGGACCCGACATCGTGGCGCTCCAGGAGGTCCGGGTCGGCCGCGCCAGGCCCGACACCGTCGACCAGGCCGCCCTGGTGGCCAAGGCGCTCGGGATGGAGCTGCATTTCCAGCCCACGATCCGGATGTTCGGCGAACAGTTCGGCATCGCGGTCCTGGCCCGGCATCCCTCGCGCCTCGTGCAGTCCGGCCGCCTGCCGACCCTCTCGACGGGCCCCTCTCTGGAGAAGCGCTGTGCGCTCTGGGCCGAGGTCGTCATCGGAGGCCGCGCGATCCAGATCGTCAACGCGCACCTCTCCCTGCGCTCCCGCGAGCGCTTCGCGCAGGCCCAGGCGCTGCTCGGCCCGGATTGGCTCGGCCACCAGCGCTGCACCGATCCGGCCATTCTCCTCGGCGACTTCAACGCCCCGCCGCATTCGCGCTCCTACCGGCTGTTCGCCAGCCATCTGAGGGATGCGCAGCTCTCCAATCCGAACGGGGACCCGCAGCCGACCTTCCACACCCGCGCCCCGGTGCTTCGCCTCGACCACATCTTCGCAAGCCCCTCGGTCCAGGTGGTCGCGGCGGCCCCGATCCGCACGCCGCTGGCGCGGATCGCTTCGGACCATTTCCCGCTTCTCGCCGAGGTGCGCATCAAGCCTCACCCGGACGCTCTCGCGGAATCCGCGCCCGTGACGAGCGCAACGCGGCTCGAGGTGCTCTAAGCCCGATCGAGTCCTTCTTGCATCCGTGCAAGGCTGAGCCGCCGCCAATGCATGAGCTTCGGCGTTGCAGCAACGTTGCGCGGAGCCGATAAATGGCAGGTCAGCAGCGGGGGCGTTTCGGCGCCGTCGCCCGGACTGACACAACCGCATGTCCATCCGGGCCCTTGACGCCCGGCATCGGAGGAGCCTCCCATGAAACTCTATTATGCTCCAGGCGCCTGCTCGCTGGCCCCCCATATTGTGGCCCGCGAGGCCGGCCTGTCGCTGGATCTCGACCAGCTCGACTTCGCGACCCGCACGACTGCCTCTGGCCGCCCCTTCGCGGAGATCAACCCGAAGGGCTATGTCCCGGCGCTCGAGACTCGGGACGGCACGGTCATGACGGAGGTCTCGGCGCTCATCCAGTATCTCGCCGATCAGGCTCCGCAGGCGGGCCTGATGCCCGCGGCCGGCACGCCGGAGCGCTATAAGGTTCTGGAGTGGATCGGTTTCGTCTCGACCGAGATCCACAAGGGCTTCGGTCCGCTCTGGAACCCGGCGACGCCCGACAGCGTCAAGGACGCCGCGAAGGACAAGCTGTTCCAGCGCTTCGCCTATATCGATCAGCGCCTCGCCGGGCAGTCCTACCTCACGGGCGAGCGCTTCACGGTCGCCGACGCCTACCTCTTTACGGTGACGAACTGGACGAAGATCCACGGGCTCAGCCTCGCGGCCTATCCGAACCTCTCGGCCTTCATGGATCGCGTCGCGGCCCGTCCGAAGGTCCAGGAAGCGTTGCGGGCCGAGGGGCTGCTGAAGGCGGCCTGACGGCCAACGAGCGTCCTCATGGAGCCTCGCGCCAAAGGCGCGGGGCGTCACGGGAGAAGCCTGCCCAGGCTGGCCAACGTTCCGCAACCTTGTCATAGCCGGGCGCTGCAGCTAGGCAGGCCGCTATCGCCCTGGCCCGCCATGCTCCCGATCTCCGTCTTCATCATCGCCAAGAACGAAGCCGACCGGATCGGGGATGCGATCCGGGCGGTTCGTCCTTTCACGGACGATCTCGTGGTGGTCGATTCGGGTTCCACCGACGGGACGCAGGCCTTGGCCGAAGAGCTGGGAGCACGCGTCGTCCACAATCCCTGGCCGGGATACGGCCTCCAGAAGCGCTTCGGCGAGGACCTGTGCCGACACGGATGGCTTCTGAACATCGACGCGGACGAGGTGGTATCCCCGAAGCTCGCCCAGGAGATCGCGGCGCTCTTTGCCGGAGGCGAGCCTCCATGCCAGGCCTACCGCATGCCCATCGTCGAGATCTTCCCCGGCGAAAGCGGTCCGCATCCTCTGGCCTACGCCCTGCGCCCGGTCCGGCTCTACCGGCGCGATTATGGGCGCTATTCCGACTCGCTGGTCCATGACCGGGTCGATCTGAAGCCCGGTACGCAGGTCGGCACCCTGAAAGGGCGTATCCATCACCGCTCGGTCCGCTCGCTCGGGGACCAGATCGACAAGCTGAACCGCTATTCGGATCAGCAGGCGCGCGACCTCGAGATCCGGGGCGTCACGCTCCCCGTCTGGCGCCTTTTCCTGGAACTCCCGGCTGCTTTTCTGAAGGCCTATATCGGCCGTCGCCACTTCGTGCGGGGCACCTATGGCTTCCTGACGGCGCTCAACTACGCCATCGCGCGCCACCTGCGCATCGCCAAGCACTATGAGCGCCGCCTGGGGCGCCGCCGGAGCGACTGACCGAGCCTGGCCGTTGCGGCATTCTTAGGATCAGGGCCGGTGAGGGACGGCCTCGGGAACCTCGAGCCGCAGATTGATCGTGCTCGGCCGGACGCCGACCAATGCCGCGATCTCGGTGCGCGCTGCGTCGAGAATGTCCTGCACGGAGCGGTCCACCGCCTCGGGGGACGGTGACGCGGTCTCCCGCTCCTCGGGATTGAAGCGGACCCCGAAGCTGTCACGAGCGGACCACACAACTTCCGCCCTGAACCGTTCCCCTGTCTTGGTGATCTCGAGTTCGATCGCACCCGGCAGGACGATCGGTTGCGCGACGTAGAGCCGGGCCCCGGTCTTAGAAAGGTCCCTGACGATGCATTCGCCCAAGGGCAATCCGCCGGGGCGCTTCACCTGTGCCCCGAGATATGTCCGCCGACGCGGGCTGTCTCTACGCTCGTCCATTTCGGTCCCCCATGCTCTGGAGTCGCCCACCGCCTCTTCTGTCCGCAGGCTGATCGGGTCGACCCCAGCGCGCGCCATCATAGCGGCGCCCTACGGGAAAGCAGCTTAGCCGAATGGGTTAGGACCCGGAAGCCACAATCCTCCTGACGGCAGCGCAGCTGCAGCAGGAAGGTCCATGCATCCAGAGCTGCCGAGCGACGGGCCCGGATCGGCTCAATGCCCCTGTTCGACACAGGGCTTACGCCCGGGCCAGCTTGGCCTTAAAGTCGCGAACCTGGAAAGGCTCGGGAGCGTGTCGTGCCGGTGTCTTCGTCGCCTCGCGTGATCGCGGCCGCAATAGGCGTCGTGCTCGCTCTTGGTCCGGTGGCGCTGATTCAGACCTATCGGGGACTGGCCGCGCCGCCCGGCGCGGGTGGGGCGAGCTCGAGCAATCCCCCTGTGCAGGCGCGCAAGGACGGCAGCCGCGTCGCTCTCCCATCCGGCGAGGGCCACCCGGCGGCTCCTGCGGGCGGGCTGCTGTTCGCTCCACCCATGACCGCTGCGCGGCAGTCCTTCAGCGCCGCCCTGTCGGCAGATCCCGTCGTGCCCGTGCAGCGAAGCGTGTTCGAGCCTGCGCGACCTGCGGCCGGCGCTACCATGCCCCGGTCCTCCGATGAGCCCGCTGTGAGCCGCGTCGCGCCCGCTCCCCCGCCGGCCAAAAGAAGAGACAAGGTCACCCGAAGCGCGTCCTGCGACAGCAAGATGCCCGAAGATGCTTGGCTCGACGTCTGCGGATGACGGGCCGCGCCTGCGTAGCGTTCGGCCAGCGCTGGTGGTGCCGTTCACCGGATCGGCGACGCGGCTGTTCCAGCCCCAGGACGGTCCTTCCTTTCCTAGCGTCAGCAACGATAAACAATGCGGCTTAGGCAGTATTGCCGGTGACCCGGCCTAGGCGATGAAGCCGGGTTCGAAGTCGGCCCGGCGCGTCTACAATCTCCCCGTCGATGAGGGGAGGGACCATGCAGGTCATCGTTATGATGCTCGTTTTCGCGGGCGTGATCGGGGCGGGCATCAGTCTTGCGCGGTTGGCCTCCTCACGTTCCGGCAGCAGAGGCCGCCGCGCGCTCCTCGCCAGCGTGCTCTGGACCGTGTCGGTCGCGGCCCTGTGGCAGGTCTCGAAGGAAGGCTGGGCGCAGCATCACGGCTTCAGCACCTACTCGGATTACTGGAAGGCCTCGCAGGCAGGCTACGCATCCGCCAAGGAGTGGTACGGCGCGACGCTGGTCGCCCGCGCACGCGCGCTATCGGGTGTCGAATCCGCGAAAGTGTCCGCTCACACGGTGACCTTGGCGCGCGACGGCGGTACTTGAGACGGCCGCCGGCGGCACCCGGTCGGCTTGCGCTTTCAAGCCGGAGGTGCCACGGGAGCCGCAATGGCTCCACCTCTTCTCTTCCTGCAGGGCGTCGCGCTGACCTTCGGGGGCACGCCGCTGATCACGAACGCGGATCTGGCCGTATCGCCCGGCGAGCGGGCCTGCCTCGTCGGCCGCAACGGCTCCGGCAAGTCGACGCTGCTCAAGATCGCAGCCGGCCTGATCGAGGCGGACCGGGGCACCCGGTTCGTGCAGCCGGGCGCCACGGTGCGCTACCTCGCCCAGGAGCCCGATTTCGGCGACCATCAGACCACGCTCGCCTTCGTGGAGGCCGGCCTCGGGCCCGGCGACGACCCCTACCGGGCACGCTACCTTCTCGAGCAGCTCGGCCTCTCAGGCGAGGAAAATCCTGCAACCCTGTCGGGCGGCGAGGCACGACGTGCGGCGCTCGCCCAGGTGCTGGCTCCGGAGCCCGACATCCTGCTCCTCGACGAGCCCACCAATCACCTGGACCTCCCCATCATCGAGTGGCTCGAAGGCGAGTTGAGATCCCTGCGCTCCGCCCTCGTCCTCATCAGCCACGACCGCCGCTTCCTCGAGAGCCTGTCCCAGGCGACAATCTGGCTCGACCGCGGCACGACACGGCGGATGGAGCGCGGCTTCGCCCATTTCGAAGCTTGGCGCGATGAGATCCTGGAGCAGGAGGAGCAGGAGCGCCACAAGCTCGACCGCAAGCTCGTGGCCGAGGCCGACTGGCTGCGCTACGGCGTGACGGCAAGGCGCAAGCGCAACATCCGTCGCCTCGCCAACCTTCATGCCCTGCGCGACGAGCGCCGCAACCAGAAGCGCGCCGTCGGCACCGTGTCGATGACGCTGGCGGAAGCCGAGCAATCAGGCACGCAGGTCATCGAGGCCGAGGGGGTTTCGAAGAGCTTCGGCGACCGCCCGATCGTGCGGGACCTCTCGCTCCGGCTCCTGCGCGGCGACCGGCTCGGGATCGTCGGGCCGAACGGATCCGGCAAGACGACGCTCATCAACCTGCTGACCGGCGTCCTGGCCCCGGATGCAGGCCGGATCCGCCTCGGCGCCAATCTCCAGATGGTCACCCTCGACCAGCGTCGCGAGAGCCTCGACCCAAGTGCGACCGTCGCCGAGACCCTCACGGGCGGGCGCGGCGACACGGTGACGATCGGCGGCCAGACCAAGCACGTGGTCGGTTACATGAAGGACTTCCTGTTCTCGCCCGAGCAGGCGCGCACGCCCGTCGGCGTGCTGTCGGGGGGCGAGCGCAACCGCCTGATGCTCGCCCGCGCCCTCGCCAAGCCCTCGAACCTCCTGGTGCTGGACGAGCCCACGAACGACCTCGATCTCGAAACCCTGGACCTCCTGCAGGAGATGATCACCGACTATTCCGGCACGGTGCTGCTCGTGAGCCACGACCGCGACTTCCTCGACCGGACGATGGGCTCGGTGCTGGTCTCGGAAGGGCAGGGACGCTGGGTCGAATACGCGGGCGGCTACAGCGACATGGTGGCCCAGCGCGGGCAGGGCGTGCAGGCGCGCGACGTCACCAAAGCCGCAAGACCGAAAGAGGAGCGCAAAGCTGCGCCCGCCCAGCAGAGCACCGCGCAGAAGCGCCGCCTCGGCTTCCACGAGCAGCACGACCTCAAGACCTTGCCCGGCCGCATCGCGGAACTCGAGGCGAAGATCGCGAAGGTGCAGGCTCTGCTCGACGATCCCGGCCTCTATGTGCGCGATCCGGCGCTGTTCCAGAAGGCCACGACGGCGCTCGCGGGTTTCCAGGAAGAGCTGTCCCGCGCCGAGGACCGGTGGCTCGAACTCGAGATGCTGCGCGAGGAGATCGAGGGCTAGGGGCAGCCTTCGTCCACCGCGAAGCGCGTCGTTCGATTGACGGGAAGAGTGGGCTCGGCCAGGGTTCGTCCGGGAAGCTCGACGAGCGAGCACGGACGAACACAGGGCGCAGACCCATGGCTCGGACACAGATCGGCATCGTCGGTGCGGGACCGGCAGGCTTGCTGCTGTCGCACCTGCTGCATCTCGCCGGCATTTCATCCATCGTGGTCGAGGCGCGCTCCCGCCGCTATGTCGAGGAGCGCATTCGGGCCGGCGTCCTGGAGCAGATGACCCGGGACCTCCTGATCGAGACCGGCGTCGGCGAGCGCATGCAGCGCGAGGGGCTCCTGCATCACGGCATCGAGCTGCGCTTCTCCCGCGAGGGTCATCGGATCGATCTCTCGGGGCTGACGGGCGGACAGGCCGTGACGGTCTACGGGCAGCACGAGGTCGTGAAGGACCTCATCGCCCGGAGGCTCCAGGATGGCGGCGCCATCGTTTTCGAGGCTGCAGAGACGAGCGTTCACGACCTCGACGGCGAAAGCCCGCGAATCCGCTACGTCAAGGACGGCCGGGATCATGAGATCGCCTGCGATTTCATCGCGGGCTGCGATGGCTTCCACGGAATCTGCCGGCCCGCAATCCCGGAGGGCGTGCTCACGACTTTCGAGCGCGTCTATCCCTTCGCCTGGCTCGGCATCCTCGCCAAGGTGCCGCCTGCTTCCGATGAGCTGATCTACGCCAACCATGAGCGCGGCTTCGCACTCCTGTCCATGCGCTCCCCGGAGGTCAGCCGCCTTTATCTTCAATGCGCTCCCGATGAGGACCTCGCGGGGTGGCCGGACGGGCGGATCTGGGACGAGCTGGAGACGCGCCTGTCCGACCGCCTGGGATTCACCCTCGCCCGAGGCGAGATCTTCCAGAAGGGCGTGACGGCCATGCGCTCCTTCGTGGTCGAACCGATGCAGTTCGGCCGTCTGTTCCTGGCCGGCGATGCGGCCCATATCGTGCCGCCGACCGGAGCGAAGGGCATGAATCTCGCGGTCGCTGATGTGCGCGTCCTCGCCCGCGCGCTCGAACGGTTCTACGCCGGCGGCTCCGTCGATGGGCTCGAGCAGTACTCCGCGATCTGCCTGCGGCGGATCTGGAAGGTGCAGCGCTTCTCCTGGTGGATGACCTCGATGCTCCACCGCTTCGCCGACGACAGCCCCTTCGACCGCAGGCGCCAACTCGCGGAACTTGATTACGTGACATCCTCACCTCACGCTGCAACGACGCTCGCCGAGAACTATGTCGGGCTGCCGATGGAATGGGGTGCATGAGGGCGCCAGCGGGCAGCCGGCTCAGGCCATCTGCGGCTGCTGCACGTTGATAATAGACAGGGATCCATGACCTTCTCGGCTCTCGACTCCGCGATTACGGGCCCGCTCTTCGCCACTCCCGCGATGGCGGAGGTGTTCTCCGACCGGGCGCGGCTGTCCGCGATGCTCGCCATGGAGGCCGCCCTGGCGCGGGCGCAGGGATCGGCGGAGCTCGCGACGGCTATCGAGGCGATCCGACCCGAGGACCTGGATCTTCCGGCGCTCGGGCGCGACACGGCGGTCGCCGGCGTGCCGGTCATCCCCTTCGTGAAAGCCGTGCAAGGCCGGCTGCCGGCGGCGCTCGAGCGCGCCTTCCACAAGGGAGCCACCACCCAGGACGTTGCCGATACGGCGCTCGTGCTGCAGATGCGGGATGCGTTCGGATTGATCCGGGACGATCTCCTCGCGATCCTCGATGCGCTCGCGAAGCTCGCCGAGAGGCATCGCGAGACTCCTTGCGTCGGGCGCACCTACGGCCAGCATGCCGCGCCCGTGACGTTCGGGTTCAAGGTCGCGGTCTGGCTGACGGGGATCGCGGATGCGGCAGCACAGCTCCTCGGGTTGTCGGAGCGCGTCCTCGTCGCCTCCCTGGGCGGTCCGGTCGGCACGCTGGCTGGTCTCGGCGAAAAAGGGCCTGCCGTCGCGGAGGCCTTCGCGCGGGAGCTCGGTCTGGGCATGGCGCCGGTGGCATGGCACACGACCAGAGCCCGAACGGTCGAGGCCGGCACCTGGCTCGCGATGCTCGTCGGCGCCCTCGCCAAGATGGCCGCGGACGTGGCGCATCTCGTCTCGACCGAGGTCGGGGAGGTCGCGGAGCCCTATGTGCCCGGCCGCGGCGGGTCTTCGGCCATGCCGCACAAGCGCAACCCGGTCTCGTGCACGGTAATCCTTGCAGCCCATGCGGCCGCCAAGGGGCCGGTCGCCACGCTGCTCGATTCGATGGCGGCGGCCCACGAACGGCCCGCCGGTCTGTGGCACGCGGAATGGCACGCCCTCCCGACCCTCTTCGGTCTGACCTCGGGCGCCTTGCGCGAGGCGCGGGCCCTGAGCCTTGGCCTCGAGGTCCATGCCGACCGCATGCGCGCCAATCTCGATGCCACGCGGGGCCTGCTCTTTGCGGATGCCGTGGCCGGGCGCCTTGCCGCGAGCCTCGGCCGGGAGGAGGCCCACCGTCTCGTGGAGGAGGCAGCCAATGAGGTCCGCGCGAGCGGCCGTTCCCTGGCCGAGGTCCTGCGCGGGATGACGGAGGTGTCGGTCGAGGACGCCTTCGCGCTTGCGCCCGCCGTCCGCGCGGCGGCCCTGTGGACGGATCGCGCGATCGACGCGGCGCGGTCCGCGCGAATCCAGCTTCAGGCGAGCAGTCTCACGAGGTAGAGCGACAGCGCCGGGAAAGCCACGCAGAGCGCCAGGCGCAGGATGTCGGTGGCGAGAAACGGCAGCACGCCGCGATAGGTCTGGGTGATCGGCACGGCCTTCGCGATCGCGCTGATCACGAATACGTTGAGGCCGATGGGCGGCGCCGTGAGCCCGATCCCGACCACGATCAGCACCAGGATCCCGAACCAGATCGCGACCTCGTCCGAGGGCAGGCCGAAGTCGAGCGCCGTCACGATGGGGAAGAATACCGGAAGCGTCAGCAGGATCATGGCGAGCTCGTCCATGACGGCTCCGAGGACGATGTAGAAGGCCAGCAGGATGAGCAGGACGGCGTAAGGGGGCAGCCCGGCCTCCGAGATCATGGTCGCGGCCTGCGTCGGCAACTGCGAGAAGGCCAGGAACGCGTTGAAGACCTCGGCGCCGAGGAGGATGATGAAGATCAGCGCCGTGGTCTCGGCGGTCTGGACGAGGCTCTCCCGAAAGCCCGCCCAGGAGAGCGAGCGGCGCAGGAGCCCGACGAGGAGCATGGCGGCCGCGCCGACGGCGGCGCCCTCGGTCGGGGTGAACACGCCCCCATAGATGCCGCCGACGACGATCACCGCGACGAGCATCACGGGCCACACCGCGACGAGCGCCCGCCTTCGCTCGCCCGGTGCGGGCTCGGGGTGAGGCGGGGCGAGATCCGGATTCCGCCGCACCGTCCAAGCGACCGCAAGGCAATAGAACAGCGTCGCTAGGAGACCGGGGATCAGAGCCGCCTGGAACAGCTTCACGATGTTCTGCTCGGTCGAGATCGCGTAGACCACGAGGATCACGGACGGCGGGATCAGGATCCCGAGCGTGCCGCCGACCGCGATCGTGCCCGTGGAAAGGCTCGGCGCGTAGTGGTAGCGGGTGAGTTCGGGAAGGGCCGCACGGCCGAAGGTGGCGGTGGTCGCGACGGAGGAGCCGCAGATGGCGCCGAAGGCCGTGCAGGCGCCGATCACCGCCATCGCCATGCCGCCGCGCCGGTGGCCGACGAGCGCATTCGCGGCGCGGAAGAGGTCCTGCGACAGCCCGGAGCGCTCCGCGAAGGCGCCCATGAGGATGAAGAGTGGGATCACCGACAGGGTGTAGTTCGAGAACAGAAAGTAGGGCGTCGCCTTCATGTAGTTCAGGAAAGCCGGCCATCCCGCGATGGTGACGTAGCCGATGCTGCCGGTGGTCAGCATGGCGAGGCCGACGGGCATCCGCAGCCCGATCAGGGCGAGCATCCCGACGAAGCCCCAGCCCGCGATCGCCATGCCGCTCATGCGGGTTGCCTCGATCGCCGGAGAGCCGTGAGCCCGCAGATGAGCGCGAGGAACGCCGCCATCGCGGCACAGGCACCGATCGCGTAGTGGATAGGCAGACCCAGGACCATGGACGTCGTCCGGCTCGTGTAGGCCTCCATCGCGCCGATCGCGAGGCGCCAGGCGATGAAGCCCGCGAAGGCGGCGTAGACCACGTCCCACAGAGCATCCAGGGCGTATTGCAGCCTTAGCGGCAGGCGGTTCGTGAACGTGTCGACCATGACGTTGCCCCGGTGCGCCTGGCACAGGGGCAGAAAGGCGAAGACCGCCAGCGCCAGGCCGGTCTGCACCAGCTCAAAGTCGCCGTTGATCCCCTGGCCTCCGAGCCAGCGCATGAGGACGCTGGCCGTGACGAGCCCGGCCAGGCCTACCACCAGGATGCCGCCCGCGATCGCGAGCACCCGCGCGATCCGCGCAGGCCCATGATCGGGCGGGGAGGGGGTCACTTCGGGATCGGGAAGCATGGCACTCGACAGCAGGGAGGCCGGCCCCTCTCCCCATCTGCGGGAAGAGGGATGCGGGTGCGTCAAGCCGCGGTCTCGTGCTTCTTGATCGCAGCGCGGGCGGCGTCGAGGAGCTTCTGTCCGTCGAGCCCGCGTTCCTTGGTCGTCTTGAGCCAGTTCTCGATCACCGGCTCGGTGGTCTTGCGCCAGCGCGCCGCCTCTTCCTCGCTCAAGGTGATGATGGTGTTGCCCCGCTTCTTGACCATGTCGGAGACCGCGTCCGCCTGCTCGTCCCAGACCTTGCCCGCCATGGCGGCGGCGGCCTGGCCGGAATTGGCGTCGAGCACGGCCTTGAGATCGGCCGGCAGGCTGTCGTACTTCGCCTTGTTCATCGCGAGCACGAAGGTCGCAGTGTAGAGGGTCGGCGAGCCCGGGATCTCCGTGTGGTTCTTCACGAACTCGTGCACCTTGATCGAGGGCACGACTTCCCATGGGATCACGGTGCCGTCTATAACGCGCTGGGCCAGCGACTCCGGCACCTGCGGGATCGGCATGCCGATGGCGTTGACCCCGAGTGTCCGCAAGGCCTCGCCCGCGAGGCGGGTGGGGAAGCGCAGCTTGAGGCCCTTCATGTCCTCCAGCGTCTTCACCGGCTTGTTGGCGTGCACGAGTCCGTGGTCGTGCGCCCAGAAGCAGATCGGGTGCACCTCCTTGAACTCGTCCTTCATGTTGGATTCGGCGAATTCCTGCAGCGCCCGCGAGTTCACCACGGCCTTGCGGTGCGCCACGAAGGGCAGCTCGAAGGTTTCGCTCACCGGGAACCGGCCGGGCGTGTTGCCGGGCAGCGTCCAGACCAGATCGACCACGCCGTCGCGCGCCTGATCGTAAAGCTGGGGCGGCGTGCCGCCGAGCTGCATGGCCGGGAAGATGTCGATCTTGATGCGGCCCTGCGATTCCTGCGCGACCTTCTGGGCCCAGGGCGCCAGGAACTTGGCATGCCCATTCGAGACCGGCGGCAGGAAGTGGTGCATCCGCAAGGTGACCTGCGGGGCCTGGGCGTAGCCCTCGCGCAGGAGCGCCGGGGCTGCAAGGGCTCCGCTCGCGAGCGCGAGGAAGCGACGGCGGTTGGGTGTCATGCTCGGCTCCGTTTTCATCCCTTTCACGGCAGGATCTTGAGCGCCCCGCCTTCGGCATGGCGGCACGGTGTCAGAAGCGGGCGCCGGACGCAATCGGCTCGCGCCTGCAAAGACCTGTGATCCAAGACTTTGTGAGGCATCCATTCGACGCGTCCCGAGACCCGAAAACAGCGCGCAGCTACGGTGGATCCGGCTCCGGCATCGTCTGTCTCGCGAGCTCGATAGCCTCCTCGAGCGCGCCGAGATCCCCGATGTGGTTGGCGAGGATCAGTACGAGGCGCGTGTTGAAGGCGGCGCTTTCGGCATCGGACAGGCCACGATGCGCCTCGATCAGGGCCCGGTAGGCACGATCGGGATCGGGGAAGCGGGACGTGGTGTCGAGGATCGCCATGCTCACCTCCCGAATCCGCGCAGGCGCATCGAGGCGGCCGTCACCGCGCCGTCACGACCGTCGCGCCAGCGCGCGGCGAGGTGCTGGTCCGGCCGCACCAGGTAGGTCGCGCCGGGCGAAGCATCGAAGCGGCGGGCAAAATGGCCCTCGGTGTCGACCAGATCCTCTCCGATGACGATCCGGCGCCGCCCTTCGCCCGGAGGCGCGGCCCCGCCGCCCTTGACGTGCAGGATCGTTTCCTCGCCTCCGACCGCATCGAGAAGCCAGACCGGCTTTCCGGCCGGGCTCGCCATCGGCGCGTCCGGCAGCGGCGCGCCGAGGCGGGCCGATCCGCCCCACGCGTCGCAATCCGGGGTCGAGAGCGGCGTGTCGTAGACTGACGCCGTGGAGAGGCGCCCGGAATTCACCATCCGCTTGGCAAAGGCGGTCCGGCGCGCGAGCGCGAGCGCGCCATCGCGGAAACGCAGTTCCTGTGGGGTATGCGGGGCGATGAAATCCGTCGAGCGCGTGGAATGAGCGATGTTCTCGTCCGCCGCGGCGGATCGTTCGAGGTCATAGGTTTCGATCAGGCTCTCGGGTGCCTCGCCTTTCAGGACGAGGACGAGCTTCCAGGCGAGGTTCTCGGCGTCCTGGATCCCCGAATTGGCACCCCGCGCCCCGAACGGCGAAACCTGATGGGCGGCGTCGCCGGCAAAGACCACCCGGCCATGCACGAAGCGGTCGAGGCGGCGGCACTGGAAGGTGTAGACCGACACCCATTCGAGAGCGAAGTCGTCGTGCCCGAGCATGGCTGCGAGACGAGGCAACACCCGCTCGGGCCGCTGCTCCTCGACCGTATCCGCGTCGCGTCCGAGCTGCAGGTCGATCCGCCAGACGTCGTCGGGCTGCTTGTGGAGCAGCGCCGAGCGGCCGTCATGGAAGGGCGGGTCGAACCAGAACCAGCGCTCGGTCGGAAAATCGCCCTTCATCCGGACGTCTGCGATGAGGAAGCGGTCCTCGAACACCTCGCCACGGAAATCGAGACCGAGCATGCCCCGGAGGGAGGAGCGTGCCCCGTCAGCGGCGATCGCCCAGTCGGCCTCGATGTCGTAGAGACCGTCCGGGGTCTCGACGGTGAGCGTCGCGCCGTCGTTGCGGCGACGCAGGGCGACAGCCCTGTTGCGCCAGCGGATGTCGAGGTTCGGGAGCTCCGCCGCGCGCTCGACCAGGAAGTGCTCGAGATAATATTGCTGCAGGTTGATGAAGGCGGGCATCTCGTGCCCCTCCTCGGGGAGGAGGTCGAAGGGGTAGAGCAGATCACGGCCCTGGAACACCTTGCCGATCTTCCAGGTCACGCCCTTCTCCAGGCAGCGCTGCGCCACGCCGAGGCGATCGAGGATTTCGAGCGTGCGCTTGGCATAGCAGATCCCGCGCGAGCCCTCGCCGATCCGGTCGGCATCGTCGAGGAGCACGACCTGAACGCCGCGTTGCGCCAGGTCGATCGCGGCACACAGTCCGACCGGGCCGGCACCCACAACGACGACCGGATAGCGGACGGGACCGGCCCGGTCCTGGTCAGGCGAGCGGCGGTAGCCGAACTGGTAGAGAGCCTTGCGGTGGTTCATGGCTTGACGTCCACAGCCTCTCCGCTTCCGCGACGTATGTCTCTCCCCGAGAGGAGCGAGCCCCTACCCCTGCAGCGCCGCCCACATCTCCCGGTCGCGCTCGGCCGTCCAGATCACCGGGTGATCGATGCCCGACGCCTCGTCATAGGCGCGGCTGACATTGAAGGGCAGGCAGTGCTCGTAGATCGCGAAGGATGCAAACTTCGGATCCATGACCTCGCGCGTGGCCGCCATCGTCTCCTTGAGCGACCGTCCGCGGGCGACGGAGAGCTCGGCGGCACCGTACAGCGTCGTGAGGAAGTCGCGGGTCATGGCGATGGCCTCCCGCACCTGGCTGCTCCCGGTGAGGGCATCGCCGCGGCCGGGCACCAGCGCCTCCGGGGCGAAATCCCGGATGGCCTCGAGGGTCAGGGGCCATTCCCTGAGATGGGCGTCGCCGCAATAGCAGGCGGAGTGATATTCCACGAGGTCGCCGGAAAACATGACCTGGGCATCGGGCACCCAGGCCACGATATCGCCGGCCGTGTGACCGGCCCCGAGGTGGAACAGCTTCACCTCGCGCTTGCCGAGGAAGACCGACATGCCCGTCTCGAAGGTCATCGTCGGCCAGGTCAGCCCCGGCGGGATGCTCTCCTCGCCGCGGAACAGGCGCGGGAAGCGCCCGATCTCGGAAGCCTTGTCCTGTACGCCCCGCTCGACGATGAGCTCGTAGGTGCCCTGCGAGGCGATGATGCCTTGCGCACGGTAAGCGGAGGCCCCGAGCACGCGTACGGCGTGGTAATGCGAGAGCACCACGTACTTGATCGGCTTGTCGGTGACGGTGCGGACGCGCGCGATCACGTCCTCGGCCATGGCGGGCGTCGCCTGCGCGTCGATCACCATGCAGCCGTCGTCGCCGACGATGATGCCGGAGTTCGGGTCTCCCTGCGCCGTGTAGGCGTAGAGGTCCGGACCGACCTCGGTGAAGGAAACGGATTTCTCAGAGAGATCGCCCGTCGAGGCAAAGCCTTTCGCTGTCATGATCATGTCTCCCCGGCCGCACAACGATCCTCGCTCAAGAGAGGGAGGGCCCAGCATCCCGCGAGTGCGGATATCCGTCATCGCTCATAGCGCACCACCTCCTGCTCGATGGCGCCGAAGATCGAATGGCCGGCCTTGTCCTTCATCTCGATGCGAATGCAATCGCCAAAGCGCATGAAGGGCGTTCTGGGTTCCCCGCCGACGATCGTTTCCACGGTGCGCTGCTCGGCGATGCAGGAATAGCCGAGGCCGCCCTGTGTGATCGGCTGCCCGGGTCCTCCGCCGCTGTCCTTGTTCGACACCGTGCCCGAGCCGATGATCGTGCCGGCTCCCAAGGGCCGGGTCTTCGCCGCGTGGGCGATGAGGGTCGGGAAGTCGAACGTCATGTCCTCGCCCGCGTTCGGGCGGCCGAAGGGCTGGCCATTGAGGACGGACAGCAGCGGCAGACGCAGACGGCCGCCGTCCCAGGCATCCCCGAGCTCGTCGGGTGTCACGGCGACCGGCGAGAGGGCCGAGGAGGGCTTGGCCTGGAAGAAGCCGAAACCCTTGGCGAGTTCTCCCGGGATGAGGTTGCGCAAGCTCACGTCGTTGACGAGCACCACGAGGCGGATCGCGGCGGCGGCCTCCTCGCGCGAGGCGCCCATCGGGACATCGGCGGTGATCACTGCGACCTCGGCCTCGAAATCGATGCCCCAGGCCTCGTCCGCAGCCGGGATCGGGTCGCGCGGGCCGAGAAAGGAGTCCGATCCACCCTGGTAGATGAGCGGGTCGGTCCAGAAGGATTGCGGCATCTCGGCGCCGCGGGCGCGCCGCACCAGCTCGACGTGATTCACGTAGGCAGAACCGTCGGCCCATTGATAGGCGCGGGGGAGCGGCGAGGCGCAATGGTGCTCGTGGAAGCGGAAGGACGGGACGGCGCCGTGCTCCAGGCTCTCCGCGAGAAGTGCGAGGCGCGGCCCGTAGCGGTCCCACTCGTCGAGGGCAGCCTGCAGGGTCGGCACGATGATGAAGGCATCGGTGGCGCGGGTGAGATCCCGCGACACGACCACGAGCCGGCCATCCCGGCCATGTTTGAGCGACGCGAGCTTCATGATTCCTCACCACCTTTTTGCTTTGACTCTGTTCTATGGTTCACTAGGGCTTTCAGCGCAAACCGACGAGGGGAGACGCCGACGATGACCGTACCCAATCTGAAGAGAAGAAGCTTCCTGAAAGGTGCAGGCCTCGCGGCAGCGGCCGGCACAGTGGCGGCACCGGCGATCGCCCAGTCGATGCCCGACATCCGGTGGCGCCTGACCTCGAGCTTCCCGCGCCAGCTCGACACCATCTTCGGCACGGCGCAGACCTTCGCCAAGTATCTGGCCGATGCCACCGACAACAAGTTCCAGATCCAGACCTTCCCGGCCGGCGAGCTCGTCGGCGGCCTTCAGGCGCTCGACGCGGTCCAGACCGGAGCGGTCGAGTGCGCCCATACGCCGACCTACTTCTATTTCGGCAAGGAGCCCGCGCTCGCGCTCGGCACCGGCATCCCGTTCGGGCTCAACGCGCGCCAGCAGCATTCGTGGTGGCACTTCGCCGGCGGGAAGGAAGCCATCAACGACGTGTTGGCGAAATTCAACGCGATCTCGTTCGCCTGCGGCAATTCCGGCACCCAGATGGGTGGCTTCTTCCGCAAGGAGCTGCAGACGCCGGCGGATCTCAACGGGTTGAAGTTCCGCATCGGCGGCCTCGGCGGCATGGTGCTCGCCAAACTCGGCGTCGTGCCGCAGCAGATCGCCGGCGGCGACGTCTACCCGGCCCTCGAGCGCGGGACGCTCGACGCCGCGGAGTTCGTCGGTCCCTACGACGACGAGAAGCTCGGGCTCTCCAAGGTCGCGAAATACTACTATGCGCCCGGCTGGTGGGAGGGCGGCGCGATGCTCCACCTCGTGGTCAACCTCCAGAAGTGGAACGAGCTGCCGAAGCATTATCAGGCCATCCTGTTCAACGCCGCCGAGGCCGCGAACAACTGGATGCTCGCCAAGTACGACGCCGTCAACGCCCAGGCCCTGCGCCGGATGATCGGGTCGGGCACGGAGCTGCGCACCTTCCCGCAGCCCATCATGGAGGCGTCCCTCAAGGCCGCGAACGAGCTCTACGGCGAGCTCTCCGCCAAGAGCCCGGACTTCAAGAAGGCCTACGACTCGATGGTGGCCTACCGCGCCGACGTCCTGCCCTGGTGGCAGCTCAACGAGTTCGCCTACGACACCTTCATGGTGCGGACGCGCGGGCGTTCCTCGTAGCACCATCAAACGGTCCGCACCTCGATCCCTCCCGACTGGTGAGGGATCGAGGGCTCTCGCTATTGCGGCTCCCGCCGGCTCGGATCGAAGTGCTTCTTCAGGCCGGCCCAGCAGTCGATATAGGTCTCCTGCAGGGACTCGAGCTCGGACGCGTAGCGCGTCACCCGCTGGGGGAAGCGCGTCTCGAACATGAAGGCCATGGTGCCCGTGAGCTTCACGGGCTTGAGCTCGACATTCGAGGCGTGTTCGAAGGCTTGGGCGTCCGGGCCGTGCGGCAGCATCTGGTTGTGGAGGCTGAAGCCGCCGGGCACGAAACCCTCGGGCTTGGCGTCGTAGACGCCGTAGATCAGCCCCATGAACTCGCTCATCAGGTTGCGGTGGTACCAGGGCGGGCGGAACGTGTTCTCGGCCACCATCCAGCGTTCGGGGAAGATCACGAAATCGATGTTCGCCGTGCCCGGCGTCTCGGACGGCGCCGTCATGACCGTGAAGATCGAGGGATCCGGATGGTCGAACAGGATCGCGCCGACCGGTGAGAAGTGGCGCAGGTCGTATTTGTAGGGCGCGTAGTTGCCGTGCCAGGCCACCACGTCGAGCGGGGATTGGCCGATCTCGGTCTCGAAGAGCTCGCCGCCCCACTTCACGAAGAGCTTCGAGGGCTCCTCCTTGTCCTCGTAGGCCGCGACCGGCGTCAGGAAATCGCGTGGGTTGGCCAGGCAGTTGGCGCCGATGGGGCCGCGGTCGGGCAGCGTAAAGGCTCCGCCGTAATTCTCGCAGACATAGGCCCGAGCCGGACCATCCATGGGCTCCACCTTGAAGATGATGCCGCGCTGGATGACCGCGATCTCGCCCGGCTCGATCTCGATCACGCCGAACTCGGTGCGGAACCGCAGGCGGCCCTCCTGGGCGACGATCAGGAACTCGCCATCGGCGTTGAAGAAATACTCGTTCTCCATCGCCCGGTTCACGAAGAGCAGGTGCGCCGCCATCCCGACCTGGGTGTCGGAATCGCCCGCGGTCGTAATCGTGCGCAGGCCCGTCACGAAGGTCAGGGGCTCCTCCGGGATCGGGACCGGGCTCCAGCGCAGCTGGCCGATCGTCATCCCGCTCTCTTCCCGCGCCGCCGGAGCGGTCCGGATCAGCCCCCGATCGACCCGGCGATAACGGCCGGAATGCTTGACCGTCGGGCGGATGCGGTAGAGCCAGGAGCGCTGGTTCGTGGCCTGCGGGGCCGTGAACGGGGACCCGGAGAGCTGCTCGGCATAGAGGCCGTAATTGAGTTTCTGCGGCGAGTTGCGCCCGACCGGCAGGGCGCCGGGAAGGGCTTCGGTCTCAAAGGAATTGCCGAAACCCGACATGTAGCCGGGCACCAGAGCGGCCTGGCCTGTCCGGGCCTGCTCGACCTGAAAACCGGATGGGTTCTGGACGTTCATGGGACAGCCTCCTGTCCCGGCCCGCTGGCGGCACCCCGCGGTGCCTCGAGGGCCGGCCCCCGGACCGCGTCTTCGGGGGAGTTGCTAACGCAAGGGAATCTGTCATATTAGTTGCACGAGCAACAAATTCTGTCAACGCATGACGGCCCAGTCGACCGCCCGCCGAGAGACGCCCGCCGAACCCCGGATCGTGCTGGAGCAGTTCCTGCCTTACCGGCTGAACGTGCTCGCCACGGTGGTCTCCAATGCGCTGGCGCAGATCTATGCGGAGCGTTTCGGCCTCACGATCCCGGGCTGGCGCATCGTCGCGACCCTCGGTCAGTATGGGGTGCGCACGGCGCGGGACATCGCGCTCCATTCCGTGATGCACAAATCGACCGTGTCCCGCGCGGTCTCGGCCCTGGAGGAGCGAGGGCTGGTCGCGCGCCGGCCAAACCGGGACGACCGCCGCGAGGAGCTCCTCGAACTCACCCCGGCGGGGCGGCAGGTCTACGAGGCTCTGACCCCGGAGGCCCTGGCCTTCGAGGAGGGTCTCCTCTCCGTTCTCACCCCGGCCGAGCAGGAAGCCTTCCTGGCGCTCGTCGGGAAGCTTGATCAGCGGGCGCGGGCGCTCGCACCCAACGTGATCGCGGAGGCCGCCTCGTGAGCCCAAAGCCGAAGCTCTATACGTATTTCCGTTCGTCGGCGGCGTACCGGGTCCGGATCGCGCTCGCTCTCAAGCGGGTCGCGTATGATTCCCTGTCGGTGAACCTGCTCAAGGGCGAGCACAAGAGCGAGGCTTATGCGGCCGTGAACCCGCAGAAGCGCGTCCCGTCTCTCGACATCGGCGACACGGTCCTCCTGCAATCTCCGGCGATCCTGGAATATCTCGACGAGGTCTATCCGGACCCGCCGCTCCTGCCCTTCGGCGCGGTTCAGCGCGCGAAGGTGCGGGCGGTCTGCTCCATGATCGCCTGCGACATCCATCCGCTGAACAATGCCGGGACGCTCGCATACCTCAAAGGGGTGCTGGGGCAGGATCAGGCGGCGGTCGATGCCTGGTATGCGCACTGGATCCGGGAGGGGCTGAGCGCCGTCGAGCGGCTGCTGGAGCCGGGGCCCTTCGCCTTCGGCTCCCGCGTGACGATGGCCGATGTCTATCTCGTCCCGCAGGTGTTCAACGCCCGCCGCTTCGACGTCCCGCTCGATCCCTATCCAAGGGTCGCGGCCGTCGATGCGGCCTGCGCCGATATTGAGGCTTTCCGCGCCGCTGCGCCCGGCAATCAGCCGGACGCAACCTGAACCCGGCCTGTCCGCTCGGATCACGGATGGACCGATCGACACGCTTTTGCCCGCCCGGCGACAGCCGGCGGCACAACAGGAGGACTCCATGGGACCGTTTCCGCACGACGCGCCCCCGCCCGCGATCTCCGACGAGAACCCGATGGGCACCGACGGCTTCGAGTTCGTGGAATACTGCCACCCAGAGCCCGAGAAGCTCGATGCCCTGTTCCAGCAGTTGGGCTTCACGCCCGTGGCGCGCCACAGATCCAAGAACGTCACCCTCTATCGCCAGGGTGACATCAACTTCATCCTGAACGCGGAGCCCGGCTCCTTCGCGGCCAATTTCGCCGCGGCCCACGGGCCGAGCGCACCCGCCATGGCGTTCCGGGTCGTCGACGCCAAGCGGGCCTACGAGCGGGCGCTGGCGCTCGGCGCCAAGCCGGCGCAGACGCAGGTCGGCCCGATGGAGCTCAATATTCCGGCGATCGAAGGCATCGGCGGGCTGCAGATCTATCTCGTCGACCGCTACGGCGCGAAAGGCTCGATCTACGACGTGGATTTCGAGTGGCTCGGCCAGCGCGACCCGAAGCCGTTCGGCGTCGGCCTCCACTACGTCGACCATCTCACCCATAACGTCTATCGCGGCCGCCTGAACGAATGGGCCGGCTTCTACGAGCGCCTCTTCAACTTCCGGCAGATCCGCTACTTCGACATCGAGGGCAAGCTCACGGGCCTGCATTCCCGCGCCATGACGAGCCCGGACGGCAAGATCCGCATCCCGATCAACGAGGATGCGGGCGAGACCGGGCAGATCGAGGAATACCTGCAGGAGTACAAGGGCGAGGGCATCCAGCACGTGGCGCTCGGCTCCCACGACCTCTACGACTCCATCGAGGCGCTGATCGAGCGCGGCGTCGAGTTCATGCCGGCGCCGAACGAGGTCTATTACCAGCGCATCGACCGGCGCCTGCCGAAACACGGCGAGCCGATCGAGCGGCTGCAGAGGAACGGCATCCTGATCGACGGGGAGGGCGTCGTGGAGGGCGGCTTCACGAAGGTGTTGCTCCAGCGCTTCGGGAAGACAGCGATCGGCCCGATCTTCTTCGAATTCATCCAGCGAAAGGGCGACGACGGGTTCGGGGAAGGCAACTTCAAGGCGCTCTTCGAATCGATCGAGGAGGACCAGATCCGACGCGGTGTCCTGAAGGACAAAGTGGCCTGAGCCGGCTCAGCCCGCTGGCTGGCGGCGGGCCTCCAGCGCGCAGGCGTTTCGCCGGTCTTGCTGCCAAGGAGCCGTCGAGGGCGGGCGCGTCCGCCCTCGATCCGGAATGCGCACGGGCGACGCGTGCCTACGGCGTCAGGCTCGTGTCCGTCGCCGCTGCCGATGCACCGGTCCCGCCAGGGCTCCCGCCGGCCGGCAGACGCTCGGCGAGCTTCCGGTCCTCCAGGCGGCGGCGGTAGATCTTCAGGTTCTCGAGCACCCGCTGCACGTAGTTGCGGGTCTCCGAGAAGGGGATCCGCTCGACCCAATCGACCGGATCGACGCCCGGCATGCGCGGGTCGCCATAGGCCTTGATCCATTTCGACACGTTGCCGCCGCCCGCGTTGTAAGACGCGAAGGCGAGGATATGGGAGCCGCGCCAGTCTTCCATGAGTTCGCCGAGGTGAGCGGCGCCGATCCTGGCGTTGTAGGCGGGATCCTCCACGAGGCGCTTCACGTCGAATCCGACGCCGAAGCGCTGCGCCGTCCGCTTCGCGGTCGCGGGCATCAGCTGCATCAGTCCGCGGGCTCCGGCGGTCGAGAGAGCTTTCGCGTTGAACGCGCTTTCCTGCCGCGTGATGGCGTAGACCATCGCCTCCTCGACGGGATCGCCGACCGTCTCGAAGCTCGGGATCCCGAAGGTCGGATAGGCATGCGCGTCGAGCGGGAAACCGCGCTGCACCGCCGCCTTGCCGACCGCGAGCAGCGCCCGCGCGTTGCCCTGCTCGGCGGCAAGGGATGCGAGCGCATCGAGATGCGCGACATCCGAGAGCTTCTGCGCGAGATCGCCGTAGAGGCTGATCGCGAGGTCGTCCGCCTGGACGCTCTGCAGGAGCTTCAGGGCTTTCACAGGCCGCAGGTTCTGGAACGCGGAACGGGAGGCCTCGTCGAGTTGCTCCGGGCGGCGCAGTTCCACGGGCGGGTAGCCGAGCTTGTCCCGGGCGAGCTGCCCGTAATAGGCAATCGGGAAGGCGGCAGCGCGCTGGTAATGGCGCTGCGCTTCGTCCGCGGATCCCAACGCTTCGGCAGCCCGCGCCTGCCAATAGGCGGCGCGCGCAATGGAAATCGGCGTCTCGGCGACGCGCGCCGCTTCGGCAAAATGCTCGCGGGCGGCCGCGGCATTGTGGAGGAACCGCAGGGCGATCCAGCCTGCTTGGAACTCGGCCTCGATGCGCTGGGCGTCCGATTCCGCCCCATGCCGGCTCGCAACCTGGTAGGCGAGGGCGGCTTCGCCCTTGTCGAGGAGCTTGCGGGTGATCATGCGGCGCTCGGCCCACCACCCGTCGCCGTCGACGAGCAGGGCGGGGTCGCGGGTGACGTCGGCCATAGCCTGTGCGGCGTCGTAGATCTTCTCCTTGCGCCGAAGGTAGAGGGCGCGCGAGAAGCGGTAGGACGGGTCGGAGCGGAGATGTCCCGGGACGGCGGCGAGCGCCTTCTCGGCTTTCTTGCCGCCGCCATCGGCGGCCATCCGCGCCTTGGCGAGAAGCACGTAGTCGTCGCCCGCGTAGGCCGCTGCCCGCAGCGCCGACACCCAGCTCTCCCGGAACAGGAAACGCTCCATCCGGTAGCGATGGTCGGCAGTTGCCAGGGCATCCGGGAAGGTTTCCAGGATCCGGGACTCCATATCGCGGCCGAAGGCATCCTCGCGCCAGGCGCTCCGCACCAGGGGAAGGGCGGCTCCGATCTCGCCGTCCGCCTTCAGGGCAAAGGCAAGAGCGAGCTTGCCGGAGCCCGTCACGGGCGACTCCTTGGCGAAATAGGCCCGGACGAGCGCCGACGGCTTGCGGGCCGCCAGGAGGGCCTCCTCCGCCCGGCGGCGGATCAGGGTCGTCACGGGCCAATCGGGGTTCTCCGCCTGGAAGGCGGAAATCCGCTCGAAGCTCATCGCTACGCCGTTGCGCATCGCCAGCCAGTCGAGCAGAGCGGCCGCAGCCGGATCACCGATGGTCGGTCTCAGGGCATCTGCGGCTGCGATGTTGCCCTCGCGCAGAGCCTCGATGGCATCGCGAAGGGCCGCCACCTGGATCTCGGAGAGGGTCTGGGCCTCGGGAGTAGCAACTTTTGTCGCTGAGGGAACCTGAGGCTCGGAAGGCGGGGCCACTGCCATCGAGGGTGCCGCCACAGTCGCTGAGGCCGCTGCCTGGGGAGTCGGGTTTTGGACGCTCTCCGCCACCGACGGTTGGAGCACCGGAGGAGCCGGAGGCTGAGAGGCTTCCGCCGGCGTTATCGGGCTCGTCTGTGCGGCAGGTGGTCGGCCCGCCTCCATGGCGAACGGCGGGATATCCACTCCCGATGCCTCGTGCGGACGATTGGAGCGGGCATCGTCGGTCATCACGAAATGCCCGACGCCGGGCGGTGCGGTGATGCGGGGGGAGAAAAGGTCCGCGGCACTCGCCCCCGCCGTCGAGAGCGCGAGATGCGCGGCGGAGGCCATCAATAGCGACACGCGAAGCGTCTTGAGATCCATGGTCGGTCCCCCCTGCGGTCCAGGATCATTGAAGGTTCAACCCTTCCGGTTGAGGAAACATTAACTATGCGGTTCATGCAACAAGGAGGCGTGATCCGCCGTTTGCGCCGAAGGGACGCAGCCTTTATGTCTGGGCCCGATCGGACCGGACGTTCGGAGGGTCGCAGGAGCGACCGGACGGCCGCCGGCCCTGGCCAGGGGTCCCGATCGGGGCAGCCCGCCCGCACCGTTCAACAAGAAGCGCCCCGATTGGGAGCGGTCCCGGACCGCCGAGCGCGAAAAGCCTGAGGAATGCCCCGATGACGACTCGCTTCAGAGGCTCCATGACGGCCCTGGTGACCCCCTTCAAGGACGGCGCCGTCGACGAGGAGGGGCTGCGCTCCCTGATCAACTGGCAGATCGAGAACGGCACGCAGGGCCTGGTCCCGGTCGGCACCACGGGCGAGAGCCCGACCCTATCCCACGAGGAACACGACCGCGTCATCGAGATCTGCGTCGAGGAGACCAGGGGCAGGGTGCCGGTGATTGCCGGCGCGGGCTCGAACAATACGGTCGAGGCCCTCGATTACGCGCGTCACGCGGAGGCGGTCGGGGCGGACGCCGTCCTCATCGTGACGCCCTACTACAACAAACCGACGCAGGAAGGCCTCTATCAGCACTTCAAGGCGATCAACGACGCCATCGGGATCCCGATCATCATCTACAACATCCCGCCGCGCTCGGTGATCGACATGTCGGTCGCGACGATGGCGCGCCTCTACGAGCTGAAGAATATCGCGGGCGTGAAGGACGCCACCGGCAACCTGGCCCGCGTGTCGCAGCAGCGCCATGCGCTCGGTCCGGACTTCATCCAGCTCTCGGGCGAGGACATGACGGCGCTGGCCTACAACGCCGCCGGCGGACACGGCTGCATCTCGGTCGTTTCGAACGTGGCGCCGGGCCTGTGCGCCGAACTGCAGAACAAGAGCCTCAGCGGCGATTACGCCGGCGCCCTCAAGGTTCAGGACCGGCTCGTGCCCCTGCACGATGCGGTCTTCATGGAGCCGGGCCTCGCGGGAGCGAAGTGCGGCCTCGCGCTCCTCGGGCGCGGGACCGAGGAGGTCCGCCTGCCCTTGATGCCCGTCACGGCTCCGACCCGGGAGGCGATCCGGTCCGCCATGGCATTTGCCGGACTGATCAACGCCTGATGCGCGCCTTCGGGAGCCCCGGCCTGGCACACCGGGGCCGGGGCTCCCATCTCTCGTGATCCGCCCGCGCGGCGCTCCACCGGCTTCCGATCCCATGAAGAACGACCCCAAGAACGCCCATCGCACCGTCGCCGACAACCGCAAGGGGCGCTTCAACTACGAGATCGTGGATACGCTCGAGGCCGGCATTGCGCTGACCGGGACCGAGGTGAAGTCCCTGCGGCAGGGCAAGGCGACGATCGGCGAGGCCTATGCAGGGCCGTCCGGCGACGAGATGTTCCTCTTCAACGCCTACATCCCGGAATACCTGCAGGCGAACCGCTTCAATCACGAAACCTGCCGCCCGCGCCGGCTCCTCCTGCACAAGCGCCAGATCAACAAGCTGATCGGTGCGACCCAGCGCGAGGGTTTCACCCTCATCCCGCTCAAGATCTACTTCAATGATCGCGGGCGCGCGAAGGTGGAGCTCGGGCTCGGCCGGGGCAAGAAGCTGCACGACAAGCGCGAGGCCGAAAAGGAGCGGACCTGGAACCGCGAGAAGGCGCGCCTCATGCGCGAAAAGGGCTAGACCCACTGCTGGCCGGGTTGCGCGATACCGCGACCGTCCGGTCCCCGCTCCGGGAGGAGAAGCCATGTACGACCCGACTCAGCTGCCGGCCGATCTGCCCCGTCCCGAAGACGACGGCGCCATGAACCATCTGCCGGGCACGCGCCTGCCCGGCGTCGCCCTGCCTTCGACGGACGGAAGCACGGTCTCCCTTGCAGGGCTGCCGGGCCGCACGGTCCTCTACGGCTATCCGCGCACGGGCGAGCCCGACAAGGATCCCCTGACGCCCGATTGGGACCTGATCCCGGGCGCACGGGGCTGCACGCCCCAGAGCTGCAGCTTTCGCGATCACTTCGCCGAGTTGAAAGGTCTCGGCGTCCGCCAGGTCTTCGGGATCTCGACGCAGAGCACGGCCTATCAGCAGGAAATGGCCACGCGCCTGCACCTGCCGTTCGCGGTGCTCTCCGATGAAGCGCTGGCCTTCACCCGGGCCGCGCGGCTGCCGACCTTCACGGTCGCCGGGCACACGCTCCTGAAGCGCTTCGCCCTCGTGATCGACGAGGGGCGGGTCAGCCAGGTCTTCTATCCGGTCTTCCCGCCCGACCGGAGCGCGCAGGACGTAATCGACTGGCTGCGGGCGCAGCGGGTCTGAAGGGCGGATTCAGGGCCTCAGGTCTCCACGACTCCGTCGTCTTCCTGCGGCTGCCGAATGCCGTAGCGGCGTTCGAGCCCGGGCGACGGAGCGCGCGACCGGTCGCCGGCGTCTCCCGAGGGTCGCTGCGGCCGCTCGGACGGGTCGCGGCCAATCTTCTGGATCAGGTGCGCGAGGTCGATGAACTCGTCGGCCTGCCGGCGCAGCTCGTCGGCCACCATCGGGGGCTGGCTCGTCACAGTGGAGACGACGGAGACGCGCACGCCGCGGCGCTGCATCGCCTCGACGAGCGACCGGAAGTCGCCGTCCCCGGAGAAGAGCACCATGTGGTCGATGTGAGGCGCGAGCTCGAGCGCGTCGATCGCGAGCTCGATGTCCATGTTGCCCTTCACCCTCCGGCGGCCCGAAGAATCCGTGAATTCCTTGGTGGGCTTGGTAACGACCCGGTAGCCGTTATAGTCGAGCCAGTCGACGAGAGGCCGGATCGAGGAATATTCCTGATCCTCGACGAGAGCAGTGTAGTAGAACGCTCGGACCAGATAGCCTCGCGTCTGAAATTCCTTCAGCAGTCGCTTGTAGTCGATGTCGAATCCGAGGGCCTTTGTCGTGGCGTACAGATTGGCCCCGTCGATGAAGAGGGCGATGCGTTGCTGGCCTATCATAATCTCTCACGTCGGATCTCTGGTGGATCCGATCTCCTGAATAAATAAGGCAATGAACTGCCGAACACCAATCCAGAATAGAGCGTCAGGAATAGTCTATACTGAGTTGAAACAGCCCGGCCTGCTCCGACACGGCGCAGCCGGTGGCCTTTTGAAAAGTGAACGCCAGCTACTCTGCAGGCAATAAATGAGCCCGGCTTAGCAAAGTCAAGCCAGGGCGCCGGCGGTGGCTCAACTCAACTCCCGGCTGCCCCGCCGTCGCCGGGACGGACGCTTCCGCTCGCCGCGAAAAGGCGCTGCGGCGGTGGGCGACAGGCATCGACAAATGCGTCGAAGATCCGGTTTCCGGGATGGTCCGAGCCGGCGAACGCCTCCTGGTGCCATTGCAGGCCGAGCGCGAAGCGGCGGGAGGGGATCTCGACGGCTTCGACGATGCCGTCCTCCGCATGGGCGCTCGGCAAGACGGCATCCGCGAGATCGGCCACGGCCTCCCGGTGGAAGGTATTGACGGTCAGGGACCGGAGGCCGACGATTCGCGCGAGTATGGAGCCGGGCGCGAGTTCGACCGCGTGCAAGGTCCCGCGCCGGTCGTGCTCGCCGATCCCGGGCCCGAGGGCGCGGAGGTCGGGGACCAGGCGGCAACCGTGGAGGCAGGCCAGCATCTGCATGCCGGCGCAGAGTCCGAGCACCGGCTTGTCCCGGCTGAGGAAGCCCTCCATCAGGGCACGCTCGACGGGAAGGCGCTCGGACGGGCGCGAAGGCGAGATCAGGCCCGGACGGTACCAGGCATCCGGATAGGCGAAGCGCCCGCCGACCGCGAGGAAGCCGTCGAAGCCTTCGGCCACGCACTCCGCCATGTCGCTGAAATAGGGGATTCCGTAGGGCTCACCCCCCGCATGGTGGATTGCGGCGAAGTACGCTTTCGTCATGTCGTAGCGGCTGCCATCCCCGCTGGTGTTCTCGTCGAGCAGGACGGCGATCCGGGGCCGGCGCGTCACGACAGTCCGTCGGCGCGAACGAGTGGCGGGCGCCGCATCAGCCCGTCACCCGGTCGACTTTGCTGACGACCCGCTTGGCGCGCAATTCACCGATGATCGCGTTGAGGTGCTTGAGGTCCCAGACCGAGAGATCCACCGTCATATCGGTGAAGTCCTGGGACCGGCGCTTCATCGACACGTTCTCGATATTGCCGTCGTGGTCGGCGATCACTTGAGCGATCTGGGCCAGGGAGCCGGGCTCGTTCAAGGATTGCAGGGCGATCCGCGCCGGGAAGCGCTGCGAACGACTTGGCTCCACGTCCCAGCGCACGTCGAGCCATCGATCCGGTTCATTGTCGAAGGCGGCCAACTCCGGCGACTGGATCGGGTAGATTGTCACGCCCTCGCCCGGTGTCATGATGCCCACGATCCGATCGCCTGGCACGGCGCCGCCGTTCGGGGCGAAACGCACCGCGAGGTCCGCGCTCAGGCCGCGGATCGGAATCGGGCCGGCGGCGCTGCCGTCGCCGTCGGGGACCTTCACCTTCAGGGCGGCATCGGGCGACAGGCTCTGCCAACCGGCGCCGTTGGCCTCCAGCCCCGCACCGCGACGCTCGTCCTTGTAATCGGGATAAACCGCGCGGACCACGTCGCCGGAGAACATCTCGCCCCGGCCGACCGCCGCCAGCACGTCCTCGAGGGACAGGCGCGCGAGGCGGGGGAGGGCGCCCTTCAGCTTCTCGTCGTTGAAGGGCTTGCCGACCCGCTCGAAGGCCCGCTCCAGGATCTGGCGGCCGAGACCCGTATATTGCCGCCGGACCGCGGCCCGGGTCGCGCGCCGGATGGCGGCGCGGGCCTTGCCGGTGACCACGAGGGATTCCCAGGCCGCCGGCGGCGTCTGGCCCTCCGCGCGCACGATCTCGACCTCGTCGCCGTTCTGCAGCTCGGTGAGGAGGGGGGCCATGCGGCCGTTGATCTTGCATCCCACCGCCGTGTTGCCGACGTCGGTGTGCACCGCATAGGCGAAGTCGATGGGCGTCGCCCCGCGCGGGAGAGCGATGAGGCGCCCTTTCGGGGTGAAGCAGAAGACCTGATCGTGAAAGAGTTCGAGCTTGGTGTGCTCGAGGAACTCTTCCGGGCTATCGCCCTCGGCCAGGAGCTCGATCGTCCGCCGCAGCCATTGGTAGGCCCGGCTCTCGCTCACCAGGCGGGCTTCGTCGTTGACGCCCTCCTTGTAGAGGGCGTGCGCCGCGATGCCGAACTCGGCGATCTCGTCCATCTCCTGGGTGCGGATCTGCAGTTCGACGCGCTGGCTGCCGGGCCCGATCACGGTGGTATGGATGGAGCGGTAGTCGTTCTGCTTCGGGGTCGAGATGTAGTCCTTGTAACGGCCCGGCACCATGGGCCAGGTGGTGTGCACGACGCCGAGCGCGCGGTAGCAGTCGTCGATCGAATCCACGATCACGCGGAAGCCGAAGATGTCGGAGAGCTGCTCGAAGGCGACGGATTTGCGCTCCATCTTGTGCCAGATCGAGTAGGGCCGCTTCTGCCGGCCCTTCACGACCGCCTTGAGGCCCTTGGCCGCGAACTTGGCGGTCAGGTCGCGTTCGATCTCGTCGACGAGCTTCTCGCTCTTGGCGGTGAGTTCCCGCAGATGCCGCGAGATCATCTCGTAGGCCTCTGGATGGAGGTTCTGGAACGAGAGGTCCTCGAGCTCCTCGCGCATCTCCTGGATGCCCATGCGACCGGCGAGCGGCGCATAGATGTCGAGCGTCTCCTCGGCGATGCGCTTGCGCTTCTCCGGCGACATGAACTGGAGCGTGCGCATGTTGTGGAGCCGGTCGGCGAGCTTCACGAGGAGCACCCGCACGTCGTCCGCGATGGCCAGCAGCAGCTTGCGGAAGTTCTCGCCCTGCGCGGCCCGCTTCGAAACGAGGTCGAGCCGCTTGATCTTGGTGAGGCCGTCGACCAGGGACCCGATCTGAGGCCCGAAGGTCTTGTTGATCTCCTCCAGCGTCGCTTCCGTGTCCTCGACGGTGTCGTGGAGCACGGCCGCCGCGATGGTGGCGTCGTCCAGCTTCAGGTCCGTCAGGATTGCGGCTACTTCGAGGGGATGGCCGAAGAACAGGTCGCCCGACGCACGCTTCTGGCTGCCATGGGCCATCATGGCATAGACATAGGCCCGGTTGAGCAGCGCCTCGTTGGCGGCGGGATTGTAGCGCTTCACCCGCTCGACGAGTTCATACTGGCGCATCATGAAGCGGCTGTTCCTTCGCGCTTTAGCCGTCCGGTCGATAGAGGATTGAGCGACAAGGATATTGGGCGTTGAGGCCCGACCGCAAGCGTAGAGGCGGCGGCGGAGCGGCTCGAATGCAAAAAGCCCGGCGCGGGGCCGGGCTTTTCGTTTGGGCTCGGAACGGCCGAGCTTATTCGCGCTCGTCTTCGTCGTTGTTGGCCGGCGGCACGAGGCCCTCGAGGCCGCGCAGCAGGTCTTCCTCGCTCATGCGGTCGAACTGGACATCCGCGTCGGCATCGCCGCCGGCAGCCGGTGCCGCGGCGGTGTTGCCGAGCAGCGGCACGGTCTCGGCTTCGGGCTCGTCGACCTCGACATACTTCTGGAGCGAATGGATCAGCTGCTCCTTGAGATCGTCCGGGGTGATGGTCTCGTCCGCGATCTCGCGCAGGGCGACGACCGGATTCTTGTCACGGTCGCGGTCGATCGTGAGGGGCGAGCCCGCCGAGATCAGGCGCGCCCTGTGGCTGGCCAGGAGAACGAGCTCGAACCGGTTCTCGACCTTGTCGATGCAATCTTCGACGGTCACGCGAGCCATGGTCGGCTCCTTTTACAGGTTACAGAGGGATGGAAAGCGCGGTCGATACACTGAAAAGGCCGGGGAAACAAGGGTGAAACCCATGCCCGACGGCGCCGGGAAGGCAGCCTCGGCCGCCCGGCGCGCCGGGCGGCTGCGCGGGCCATGCGGTTCGAATGCGGGCGCAACCTTGACTTCACCCCTCCCGAGTGCCAGTTCCGCCCGCGCTTTCGCGAGGGTTCTACGGCAATGAAGCGCGCATTCGTCTTTCCCGGGCAGGGGAGCCAGAGCGTCGGCATGGGCAAGGCCCTGGCCGATACCTTCCCACAGGCCCGTGCCGTGTTCGACGAGGTCGATGCGGCACTCTCGCAGAAGCTCTCGACCATCATCTGGGAGGGGCCGTCGGAGGAGCTCACGCTCACGGCCAACACCCAGCCGGCGCTGATGGCCGTCAGCCTCGCGGCCTTCCGGGTCCTCGAGGCCGAGGCCGGGCTCGACCTGAAGCGCCATGCCGCTTACGTGGCCGGCCACTCGCTCGGGGAATACTCCGCCCTGGCCGCGGCCGGGAGCCTCTCGATCGCCGATACGGCCCGCCTGCTGCGCATCCGCGGCAACGCCATGCAGAGCGCGGTGCCGGTCGGCGAGGGCGCCATGGCCGCGCTTCTGGGGCTCGAGTTCGACGCTGCCGCCGAGGTGGCGCGGGAGGCCGCGCAGGGCGAGGTCTGCGATGCCGCCAACGACAACGGGGGTGCCCAGGTGGTGGTCTCCGGGCATAAATCGGCCGTCGAACGGGCCGTGACAATCGCGCAGACGCGGGGCGCCAAGCGCGCCATGATGCTGCCCGTGTCCGCCCCCTTCCACTGCGCCCTCATGGCGCCCGCCGCCGACGCCATGCGAGAGGCGCTCGCCGGGGTCACGATCCAAAGCCCCGCGGTCCCGATCGTCGCCAATGTGGAGGCCGGCCCCGTCACCGATCCGGACCGCATCCGCGAGAACCTGGTCCGCCAGGTGACCGGAACCGTGCGCTGGCGCGAGAGCGTCGCCTTCATGGCGGGCGAGGGCGTCGGGGGCTTCGTCGAGGTCGGATCCGGCAAGGTCCTGACCGGTCTCCTGCGGCGCATCGCGGCCGGAACCACCGGGAGCGCGGTCGGCACGCCCGAGGACGTCGCCGCCTTCAAGGCCGCGCTGAACGCCTGACACCGCTGGCCGGGACCTCGTCTCCGCCGCACCTGATGAGAGGAAGCGCCATGTTCGATCTCACCGGCCGCAAGGCCCTCGTCACCGGCGCCACGGGGGGAATCGGCGGCGCCATCGCCCGGGCGCTCCACGCGCAGGGCGCGACGGTCACGCTCTCCGGGACCCGGCGCGCCGCCCTCGACGAGCTGGCGTCCTCGCTCGGCGAACGGGTCCACATCGTCGAGGCGAACCTCGCCGACAAGGACTCCGTGGAAGCGCTCCTGCCGGCGGCCGAGACCGCCATGGAAGGGCTCGACATCCTGGTCAACAATGCCGGCGTCACGAAGGACAACCTCTTCCTGCGGATGCGGGACGAGGAGTGGGACACCGTCATCGCCGTGAATCTGACGGCCGCCTTCCGCCTGTCGCGGGCCGCCGTGAAGGGCATGATGCGCCGCCGTTCGGGGCGCATCATCAATATCGGTTCGGTGGTGGGCTCGACCGGCAATCCGGGCCAGGGCAACTACGCGGCCTCGAAGGCAGGGCTCATCGGCATGACCAAGGCGCTCGCCGCCGAGGTGGCGGGGCGCAACATCACCGTGAACTGCGTGGCGCCGGGCTTCATCGAGTCGCCCATGACGGATGCCCTCAACGAGAAGCAGCGCGAAGCCATCCTCAAGACCGTTCCCATGGCCCGTCTGGGCAAGGGCGAGGAGATCGCCTCGGCCTGCGTCTACCTCGCCTCCGACGAGGCCGCTTACGTGACCGGGCACACGCTTCATGTGAACGGCGGCATGGCGATGTTCTGATGTCCGGCCGGGTTCGAAGCCGGAACAGCGAGGAATGAGAGGCGTTTAGCAGCCGAACCGAGCCGCTGTCCGGAGCTGGGCCGCCTCTCGCCAGGGACGGGGCCGTTGTGATAAGCAACAGTCCAAATGGATCGGAGGGGTTGACCAGCGCGCAAATTGCGGCTTTGCACGGCGCGAGGCGGCTCTTTGCACGTTGCATCGCCGAGCAGCCGCTCCGATATGGATCCAAATCCGTCCGGCCGGTGCCGGGTGGCAGCCTTCGACGAGTGAGGAAAGAAAACGATGAGTGACATCGCTGATCGCGTGAAGAAGATCGTGGTCGAGCACCTGGGCGTTGAGGCCGAGAAGGTGCAGGACAACGCGAACTTCATCGACGACCTCGGCGCCGACAGCCTTGACACCGTCGAGCTCGTCATGGCGTTCGAGGAAGAGTTCAACGTCGAGATCCCGGACGACGCCGCCGAGACCATCGTGACGGTCGGCGACGCGGTCCGCTTCCTCGAGAAGAACGCCGCCTAAACGTCCCGGCGGTTCTGTGAGCCGGGCGGTCCACGCCTGGCTCCCTTCCCAAAGTTCAAGAGCAGGAAGCGTGATGCGGCGTGTCGTCGTCACCGGCCTCGGCATGGTGACCCCGCTCGGGAGCGGGGTTGAGCCGACCTGGGCCAATCTCCTCGCCGGCAAGAGCGGCGCCGTCCAGATCACCGACTTCGAGGTCTCGGATCTCGCCTGCCGCATCGCCTGCCAGATCCCGCGCGGCGACGGATCGGACGGCACCTTCAACGCCGACCAGTGGATGGAGCCGAAGGAGCAGCGCAAGGTCGATCCCTTCATCGTCTACGCGATGGCAGCGGCCCGGCAGGCGCTCGACGACGCCGACTGGCATCCGAAATCCTATGAGGACCAATGCGCCTCGGGCGTTCTGATCGGGTCCGGCATCGGCGGCATCGGGGGCATCTACGAGGCGTCCGTGACGCTCCTGGAGCGAGGCCCCCGTCGCGTCTCTCCCTTCTTCATCCCCGGCCGCATCATCAATCTCGCGGCCGGCTACGTATCGATCGAGCACGGCCTCAAGGGGCCGAACCATGCCGTCGTCACCGCATGCTCCACCGGGACCCATGCGATCGGCGATGCGGCGCGGATCATCGCGCTCGGCGATGCCGACGTGATGGTCGCGGGCGGTGCGGAATCGCCGATCAACCGCATCTCGCTTGCGGGCTTCGCGGCCTGCCGGGCCCTCTCCACGGGCTACAACGACGATCCGACCCGCGCCTCGCGTCCCTACGACCGGGACCGGGACGGCTTCGTGATGGGCGAGGGCGCCGGCGTCCTGGTGCTCGAGGAGTACGAGCACGCCAAGGCTCGCGGCGCCAAGATCTACGGCGAGGTCATCGGCTACGGCATGTCGGGCGACGCCTACCACATCACCTCGCCCACCGAGGATGGCGACGGCGCCTACCGCTGCATGGCGGCTGCCATCAAGCGGGCGGGCATCTCGCCCTCCGACATCGACTACGTGAACGCTCACGGGACCTCGACGCCGCTCGGCGACGAGATCGAGCTCAAGGCGGTCGAGCGCATCATGGGCAATGCTTCGGCAAAGCTCTCCATGTCGTCGACGAAGTCCGCCATCGGCCATCTCCTCGGCGCCGCCGGGGCCGTGGAAGCGATCTTCTCCCTGCTCGCCCTGCGGGACGGCGCCGTGCCGCCGACCATCAACCTCGACAACCCCTCCGTCGAGACGGCCATCGACCTCGTGCCCCACAAGGCCAAGCAGAAGCAGATCGACACGGTGCTTTCCAATTCCTTTGGGTTCGGCGGCACCAACGCTTCGATCATCTTCCGCCGCGCGGCCTGAGGGTCATTGCGGTCCCGATTCCGGCCGGCCCGCATTCCGTGAGCGGGCCGTTACGGCTTTTCGCCACAATCGGCCTTACGGTGTGCCCTGCACGACCGTCGGGATGGAAGCGTTCCGGCCGACGGGCGGCGCCCGAGGGACGCGGCCCTTCGACTATCCCCGCGTTACCATTGGCCCTACTCTGCTCGTCCCCCGATTGGCGGATGGGGTGCTCCTGAAGGCCCGTCGGCGCGTCCGGCGGGCGGTTGGCCCTCTCCGCACCAGATAAAGCGACCTGATGTTCGGCAGAAAGAAAGCGCCCCTTCCGGCCCCCACCGAAAGTCAAGCTGCGGAGACGCAGCCGCGCTTCGCGCCCCGCTCGCCGAGCGAGGCCATCAAGCCCATGGCGGCCCTGCCGCCGCCTCCGCCGCGGGTCCGTCGCCCCCGGGGCGGGATGCTCTCGGCCATCAGCGGTCTCCTGACCCTGTTCGTGATCCTGTCGGGCGTGGCCTTCTTCGGCCTCGGCGTCCTCTACCGGGAGGTCACGAGCCCCGGTCCGCTCCAGGCCGACAAGGTGATCCAGATCCCGCGCAACTCCGGCACCGGCGAGATCGCATCGCTGCTAGCTCGGGAGGGTGTGATCGAGCGGCCCTTCCTGTTCGAGGCCTTTGCCCTCGTCAATCGGCAGCGCGGCAGCCTGAAAGCCGGCGAGTTCCTGTTCAAGGCCGGCACCAGCGTCAGCGACGCGATCGACACCCTCGTCCAGGGCAAGGCGATCCTTCATTCGATCACGATCCCGGAAGGCCTCACCAGCGAGCAGATCATGGCCCGCCTTGCCGAGAACGAGATCCTGTCCGGCGAGGTCACCGAGATCCCGCGGGAGGGCACGCTCCTTCCCGATACCTACAAGTTCGAGCGCGGCATGACGCGCCAGCAGCTCATCAACACGATGCAGAATGCGCATCGGTCGGTGCTGAACCAGGTCTGGTCGCGCCGCTCGCCGGATCTGCCTATCAAGACGCCGCAGGAACTCGTGATCCTCGCCTCGATCGTCGAGAAGGAGACCGGCCGCGCCGACGAGCGGACGCGGGTCGCGGGCGTCTTCATCAACCGCCTCTCCAAACGGATGAGGCTGCAATCCGACCCCACCATCGTGTACGGCCTTGTCGGCGGAAAAGGCACGCTCGGACGCGGCATCCTGCGCACCGAGATCGAAAAGCCGACCCCTTACAACACCTACGCGATCGAAGGCTTGCCGCCCGGACCGATCGCTAATCCCGGCCGCGCCGCCCTGGAGGCGGTCGCGAATCCCTCGCGGACGAAGGACCTCTACTTCGTGGCCGACGGGACCGGCGGACATGCTTTCGCGGAAACGCTGGAGCAGCATAACCGCAATGTCGGCCGGTGGCGCCAGATCGAGCGCGGACGGGCCGAGGAAGCGGCCGTGGACCGGGTCGAGCCGCAGGCGCCCGATGCGCCGGCGATCGCCGGCGACGCCTCTCCCGCCAATGCCTCAGCCTTTGCGCCGAATCAGCCGCCCGCGACAGCCGGAGGCGCAGCCACCCCGGCCGCGCCGGGACGGGCCGGCACCCGGGCGGGGGCGCGGGGACGCGCCTTAGACGCGAGCGAGGGCACCCCGCGCGATCCGCTGCTCAACCGCAGCTTCGATCTCAACACGCCGAAAACCGTCCCGCCGATACGCTGATCCCGAGGCGTGAGGCCAGACGACGGGGCGCGTCGGGCCATGGGGCCGTTGATGCCGAACCTGCTGGACGGCACCGCAGGCGCAGGCCGTCCGCTTGTGATCCCTGACTGCGGGCCCTATGGTCCGCCGCGCATTTCAAGCGGGACGGCTCCACAATGGCGATTGCGAGCATGACCGGCTTCGCCCGCGAAGCCGGAGTGACCGGTCCATATCAATGGGCCTGGGAGATCAAGACCGTGAACGGGCGCGGGCTCGAGGTGCGGGTCCGCAACCCTTCGGGTTTCGAGGCCATGGCCGAGGAGGCGCGGGGCCAGATCCTGAAGGCTCTCACCCGCGGCCAGGGCCAGCTGAACCTGTCGGTTTCGAAAGCCTCGACCGCGGCAGCCGTGCGGGTCAACCGGGAGGTGCTGCAGTCGCTTCTCGATGCCCTTGCGGGACTCGACCTGCCGGCGAGCGTCAAGCCCGCCTCCCTGGACGGGCTGCTCAACGTGCGCGGCGTGGTGGAGGTCGAGGACGAGGCGGTGGATCCCGGCCGCGATTCGGATCTCGCCACCGACCTGCGCGGTGGCATCGGCCGGCTGATCGAAGCTTTGAAGGCGGCCCGTCTCGGCGAGGGGCAGGCGCTCGCGAAGGCCCTGTCGGGCCAGCTCGATACGATCGCCCGGCTCGTGGACGAAGCCGAAGCTCACCCTGCTCGCCAGCCCGAAGCCATCCGGACCCGCCTGGAAGCACAGATCGCGCAGATCCTCGAAGGGAAGTCGGGCCTCGAGCCGGCGCGCCTCCACCAGGAGGCCGTGCTGATCGCCGCCCGCGCGGATATCCGCGAGGAGCTCGATCGTCTGCGCGCGCACAATCAATCCGCGCGCGAGCTGCTGCAGCAGGGAGGCCCGGTCGGCCGGCGTCTCGATTTCCTGGCCCAGGAGTTCGGCCGCGAGGCCAACACGCTCTGCGCCAAGGCCAACGACGTATCCCTGTCGCGGATCGGCCTCGACCTGAAGGCCGTGGTGGAGCAGTTCCGCGAGCAGGTCCAGAACGTGGAGTAAGTGCGTTGCCGACCCTGAAGCGCCGCGGCCTCCTCCTGATTCTGTCCTCCCCGTCGGGAGCGGGGAAGTCGACCTTGACCCGCAACCTCGTCCGCGAGGACCGGGGCATCCGCCTGTCGATATCCGTGACGACGCGGGCGAAGCGTCCCTCCGAGATCAACGGGGTGCATTATCAGTTCATGGAGAGCGTCGCGGATTTCGAGGAGATGCGCGACCGCGGCGACCTGCTCGAATGGGCCAAGGTCCATGGAAACTACTACGGCACGCCGCGCAAGCCCGTGGAGCAGGCCCTCGCCCGCGGCGAGGACATGATGTTCGACATCGACTGGCAGGGGACGCGCCAGATCGTCGAGAAGATGCACAGCGACGTGGTCAGCGTCTTCATCCTGCCGCCCTCGATGGCCGAGCTGAAGGCGCGCCTGGAGCGGCGGGCCGAGGACACGCCCGAGGTGATCGAGCGCCGCCTGCGCAACGCCCGGGACGAGATCGCCCAATGGCAATCTTACGGCTACGTCCTCGTCAACGACGATCTCGACCGCACCTTCGGCGACCTCAAGGCGATCCTCGCCGCCGAGCGCCTGCGCCGCGAGCGCCAGACGGACCTCGAGGGCTTCGTGACGACCCTGCTGGACAGCCCGGCGCAAGGAGCCTGACCGGAGCGCCCGGCTCTACGAACGGCTTGCGCAAGTTCGGCACAAGGGGCCTGACCGGAGCGCCCGGCCCTGCGGACGGCTTGCGCAAGTGCAGCTCGCTGCTTGCACGTCGGTCTCTAGGATCCTCCGCCGTTCGCCCATACATGGGCGGGCATGGGCCGACCTTCCGGATGAAGGCGGCTGTCCCGGAGGTCACCCATGTCCGCTCCCGAAGCTCTCGTTCCCCTGAAGGAGGCGAAGCTCGCCTCTGCGTCCCGTCCGATCGACGCGGGAGTCCGCATCGGGCACGTGCACCTCAAGGTGGCGGACCTTGACCGGGCGCTCGCCTTCTATTGCGGCGTGCTCGGCTTCGAGCTGATGCAGCGCTACGGCACCCAAGCCGCCTTCATCGCGGCCGGCGGCTACCATCATCACATCGGGCTCAACACCTGGGAGAGCAAGGGCGGCTCGCCGCCGCCTCCGGGGACGACCGGGCTCTACCACACCGCCATTCTCTACCCGACCCGAGCGGCTCTGGCCGATGCGCTGCGTCGCCTCGTCGAGGCGGGCATTCCGCTCGACGGTGCAAGCGACCATGGGGTGAGCGAGGCGCTCTACTTGCGGGATCCGGACCAGAACGGCGTCGAGCTCTATTGGGATCGACCCGCCGAGCAATGGCCGCGCACGCCGGACGGCCAACTCGCCATGCACACGGGCCGGCTCGACCTGAACGGTCTGCTTCAAGAGCTCACCTAAAGGCAACAGAATTAGGCCAGGCGCGCTCGCCCAAGCCAAGGCTTCAGCCGCGCGCCTCGTCCCAGGCATTGGCGAGAGCGACGTAGCCCTCGACCGGAACGTCCTCGGCTCGAACGGTTTCGACAAGTCCGGCCGCCGCGATGATGGGGCCGGGGTCCGGCATGACCGACTTCAGGCTCTGCCGCAGCATCTTGCGCCGCTGGCCGAAGGCCGCGCGCGTCATTGCCTCCAGCGCCCCGATCCGGCAGGGCAGGGGCGTGTCGCGAGGCGTCAGGTGCACCACGCTCGATGTGATCTTCGGCGGCGGCACGAAGGCGGAGGGCGGCACGTCGAAGAGGATGCGGGCTTGCGTCCGCCAGCCGCAAAGCACGCCGAGCCGCCCGTAATCCTTCGGATCGTTTTCATCCGCCACGATGCGCTCGGCCACCTCGCGCTGGAACATCAGGGTCAGCGAGCGCCACCAGGGCGGCCAGTCCTCGCCGGTGAGCCAGCCGGTGAGGAGCGCGGTCCCGACATTGTAGGGCAGGTTCGCGATGATCCGGACAGGGCCCTGGCCCACGAGCGGGCGGGGGTCGAAGGCGAGCGCGTCGGCCTCCACGACCTGAAGGCGTCCGGGATAGCGCTCCGCGATCTGTGCCAGTGCGGGCAGGCAGCGGGCGTCGCGCTCGATCGCGATCACCTGCTTGGCCCCGGCGGCCAAGATCGCCCGGGTGAGTCCGCCGGGTCCGGGCCCCACCTCGATCACGGTTGCATCCTCCAGCGAGCCCGCCGAGCGGGCGATCCGGCTCGTGAGATTGAGGTCGAAGAGGAAGTTCTGGCCAAGCGACTTCTTCGCCATGAGGCCGTGGGTCTGCACGACCTCGCGCAGAGGCGGCAGGTCGTCGATCTGGCTCACGGCAATTCTCGCTGCGGGAATGCCTTCGGGCGGAGGATCCCGCTCACGACGCTCGCGCTCCGAGCCTATGGGCAAGCTTCAAGGCCGCCATCAGGCTGTCGGGCCGCGCGATCCCTTGCCCGGCGATGTCGAAGGCGGTGCCGTGGTCCGGAGACGTGCGCACGAAGGGCAGGCCGAGCGTGACATTCACGGCCTCATCGAAGGCGATGGTCTTGATCGGGATCAGGGCCTGGTCGTGGTACATGGCGAGAACTGCGTCGTAGCGGCGTCGCGCCCGGACGTGGAAGAGCGTGTCGGCCGGATGCGGCCCGTCGGCGTCGATCCCCTCGCGACGCAGCTGCGCGACGGCGGGTTCGACCACGTCGCGATCCTCGAGCCCCATGGTGCCGCTCTCGCCTGCATGGGGATTGAGCCCCGCGATCGCCAGGCGCGGCGAAGCGAGCCCGAACCGCTCCCGCAGGTCCCGCGCCACGATCCGCCCGGTCGCCACCACGAGATCCGTGGTCAGCGCCTCGGGCACGCGGGCGAGCGGGATATGCACGGTAACGGGCACCACCGCGAGCCCTTCGCTCCACAGCATCATCACCGGATGAGGCGGCTTGCTCCCCGGTTTCGCTGCGAGCGCCGCCAGAAACTCCGTGTGGCCCGGGTGCCGGAAGCCGGCTTCGTAGAGCACGTGCTTGGCGATCGGATTGGTGATGAGTGCGGCGGCCTCGCGGTTCCGGACCAGCTGGACCGCCGTCTCGATCGCCTCGATCGTCCCGCCTGCGGTCGCAGGGTCCGGGCGTCCGGGCCTCGCCGCCAACCGGTGGTGCAACGGCAGGACGGGAAGCGCCGAATCGAAAATCCGGGGTGCATCAGCCACGGCACTCTCCGCGACTGGCACATCCCAGCCGAGGCTCTGCGCAAGGCCACGGAGGTGGACGGGGTCTCCGATGACGGCAAAAGCCGGAAGCCCGGCCTCGCGCCGCATCAGCCAGGCCTTGAGCGCGAGCTCCGGCCCGATGCCGGCCGGGTCGCCCTGCGTCAGCACCAGCGGCCGGTGGTCGGTCACCGGTCGGCGATCCCGTCCTCGGCAATGGCGGTTCCGATGCTCTGCCGGTAGGAGGCCTGTCCCAGAGTCCGGAGCTCCAGCCTGAAGAGAAGGGACTGGTTGGCGTCGCGCTCGCCCGATGTCACCGTGAGGTCCTGCGGGGCCACGACGTAGTTGATGCTGAACACCGTACACTCGTCCATGTAGCCGATCCCGAGGGACATGGCGCTCACCGAGAACCCGTCCTTCGACCCGTACTTGGTGCCCGGCGCAGGATCGAGGGAACGGTTGATGAGGAACCGGTCGAGATCGACCAGGACGGATCCCGAGAGGTACCAGTTGGCGTTCAGGTTCACCTGAGCGGTCGCTGCGAGGCCTTCCCGCCGGGCCTGGTAGCCCAGCTCCGGCTGGGCTGCGTAATTGGCGTAGAGCAGAGAGGCCGACACAGGCAGCCAGGGGCTGAAGGTTCCCGAGATGCCAGCCTCGATGCGCTTGGCCGCGAAACTCTGCTGGTCGAACCGGCCGCGGGCCACGAAGGACAGGTTGCGGTTCGGCGACACCTGGAACCGGCCGACATAATCGGAGGCACTCGATTCGAGCCCTGAGTCGCGGCCGACATTCGCGATGTCGGCGCGCTCGAAGGAGTTGAGGCCCGCGAGCTGGATCGACTGGCCGAAGAGCGCATTGGCATAGAAGCCGTTGGCGCCCGTCATCGTATACTGGGCGCCGAGATTGGCGCGCACGCCGCCCTCGACCCGGTCGTAGCCCGAGAACTTGTCCCAATCGAACAGGGACGTGTCGTCGAAGATCAGGCTCTGGGCGTCCTCGTTCGGCAGGCGGCCCGCGCGGGTCTCGTTCGGCCTGACGATCACCTGCGCGATCGGCTCCAGCACGTGGGTCATGGTGCCGCCGGTGCGTGCCAGGAGCGGATAGCGGTAGTCGAGCCCGACCGCCGGCATGAGCCGCCCGGCGGTTTCCTGCTCGCCCGGCAGAAAGTTCGCCAGGTGCTGATTCTGGGAGCCCGCGAAGTCGGCGTCAACCCAGAACCCGTCCGCCCGCGCATAGGCGAAGGGTGTCCAGGCCTGACCCACGGGATCGATGTAGCGACGTCGCCAGGAGACCTCCGCGGAGGCCCGGCTGGTCGTGCCGCTGATCCCGCGCACGATGCAGGTGGAGCGGTCGAACACCGCGCAGGTGTCGTAGAGCCCCATCAGCTTGGTGACCTGCCGTGGGATCTCCTCGTACTGAGCGGTTTGGCGCGTCAGGCTCGTGATGTTGAGATCGACGCCGATCTCGCCGCCGAGCATCGCCGGGCCGTCGAAGCGCCGGTTGTAATCGAGGACTGGATGCACCACCGGCTGATGCTTCTGGAAGTCGTAGCTCGACAGGCCCTGGAAGTAGTAGCTCCGCAGGTCGAACCACGACCTGTCGCCCTTGCCCTGGAGGAAGAGCGTCGAGACCGAGTCCTTGAAATACAGCGAACTCAGCGATTGCTCGGTGAGGTTGTAGTTGGATGGGAACCATTTGTCGGAGAGGAGCGTGACGTCCCAGCCCCATTTCCAGCGCTCGTTGATGTAGAACAGGCCCTTGGATTCGAGCGATCCCCGCGCGTCCCGGTCACCAGGCCCGCGCGGGCTGGGGAGGAACGCACCGCTGTCCTGCTGCAGGATGCCGGCCGCCCGGACGTTGTAGGACCCGTCGACGAGGCGGTGGCGCCACTCGGCCTCGCCGAGAACGCCCTGCCGCGTGAGAAAGGTCGGCGTGATGGTGAGATCGTAATTCGGTGCGATTGCCCAGAAGAGGGGGATCGAAACCCCGACGCCCAGGGTGTTGGACGCGACGTAGCGCGGCGCCAGGAGCCCGGACTTGCGCTGCACCGTCGGATCAGGTGTCCAGAAATAGGGCACGCGGGCGATCGGGACGCCGAGGAACTCGAGCGAAGCATCCTCGAAGTAGACGGTGCGCTCGGTGTCGTTGTGGATGATGCGGGCCGCCTTCACCTGCCAGAGGGGCGGGCGTTCCGGATTCTTGGCGCAGGGTTCGCAGGCTGTGTAGGTGCCGCGTTCGAAGACGGTGGTGTCGCCGTTCACCCGTTCGGCCCGGGGGGCGGAGAAGCGGCTGGTGACGGCCGTCCCGTCCTCGACCGTGGTCTGGGCCACGCGCAGCGAATCGATGAAGCCGTTCCGGAAATCTTCCGTAAGTTCGAACCGGCTCCCGGTCACCACGGCGCCGCTCGCGTCCGTCAGGCGGGCATTGCCCTCGGCATAGACCCGGCCGGACTTGCGGTCGTAGGTCACGCGATCGGCCTGGAGCGTGCGGCCCTGGTAGTTGAGCTGCACGTCGCCCACGGCCGACACGGTGTTGCGGTCGTTGTCGTAGACGAGTTCGCGGGCGTCGACGAGAAGACGGTCGGAGCCGGACCCGGTCTGCGCCCGCGCCGCGATTCGCTCGTTGAGGGTCGCCTGCGCCCAAACGGGCGACATCCCGACAGCCGAAGTCGCCGTCGCGATCGCAAGCGCAGCGATCGATGCCTGGACTCGCCTCATACCCGTTCCCTGTTGGAGTCCGCCCGGAGAACCATCAGCCGTCCTCCTGGTACAACAAAGCCAGCGTCCCCAACGAACTCCCCACCACAACAGGAAACCAGGCGGCGACCGCCGGACTCACGAGCCCGGATGCGCCGAGGTCCCCCATCAGCTCCGTCGCGACATAAAGCATGAAGCCTGCCGCAACGCCACTCAGAACCATTTTCGCGACGCCACCAAACCGGAAGAATCTTAACGAAACGGATGCCGCCACGAGCACCATGGCCACGAACAGGAGGGGCCGGGCGAGGAGCATATCGTATTGCAGCCGGTAGCGAACGGCATCGAGCCCGGCCCGCTCCGTCTGTGCGATCGTGTCGCTCAGGCTCCAGAACGGCACCGCCTCCGGGGGCGTGAACGACTGGCGCACCTGGGAGGGCTCCAGGTTGGTGGCGACCAGGTAGGTGCCGTAGGTCGCCGGCTCTTCGCCGGGGCTCTGGACCTGCGCATCCTTGAGTTCCCAATATCCGGGGCGCAGGGTCGCTTCGCTGGCCTCGATCCTGTCGACGAAACCTCCCGCCTCGTTGAAGGTGAAGACGGTGACCCGCGAGAGCGTCGCGGTGCCGCCGATGGCACCTTCTGCCCGGATGATCGACTGGCCGTCCACGCTCTTCTGCCGGAGCCAGATCTCCTGGTCCGAGACGGCTCGTCCCTGGCCGAACACCCGGGCCTCGATTGCGGAGGCCTGCTGCTTGAGAAAGGCCGAGACGGGATTGAAAGCGACGACTGCGAGGCATCCGATCAGCCCTGCAACGACCACACCTGGTTGCAGAAACTGCCAGGCCGAGATCCCGACCGAGCGCGCCACCACAAGTTCGAGTTTGCGACTGAGCTGCAACATGGTGGCCATGCTGCCGAACAGAACGGCAAAGGGGAGGACCTGCTCGGCATAGGATGGGCTGCGGAACAGCGCGAGACGTGCCATGAGGCTCGCAGACGCGCCCTGAACGTCGCCGGATCGGCGCATGAGCTCAACGAAATCAATGACATAGATGAGCGTGAAGATTGTCCCGAACACCAGCAGGGTCGTCCTGGCGAATTGGGCCGAGAAATAGCGCCCCAAAGTTCCGAACAGTAACATCCTGTCAGGCCCTATGGACTGCAGGCAGGCGGGGCAGCAGGTTCCGGCGCACCCAGACGCCGGTGCGGGTCGCGATATGTCGGACCACGGCGCTTTGAGACATCGCGGCGAGCGGGAGGACGATCCCCAAAATCGGGACGGCGTAGAGAGCCGCGGCGCCTATAGGTGAGCGGACAGCAGCGCTCACCGCCGCGAAGCCTCCGATCCGCAGGATAACGACCCCGACAATTGCAGCCGCGATGCCGCCGCCACGCCCCTGGCGCGTGGTTTGCGGCGTGCCGAGCGCCGCGAAGGCGATCATCACCATCGCGAACGGGTACAGCCAGGAAGAAAACCGGTCGTGTAACTCAGCCCGGAAGCGTCCGACCTGGGACTTGTAATAGGGATCGTCCGTGTTCGGAAACAGGAGCTGCATCGTCCCTCGTTCGCGGGGTTTGTAGACGACCTCGCTCGCTTCCTGGGCGAAAGCCGCGAGATCAACCGCGTAACGCTCGTAAGTCACGATAGAGGAATCCCGCTTGGCCAAGTCCTGGCGGTGGATGCTGCCCTTCTCAAGGACAAGGAAGCTCTGCCCGTCGGCCTCGGTGGCCCGGCCGCGCTCGGCCATGTAGACGATCGGCTTGTCACGCTCACGCCGGTCCTGGATGAAGATCCCGAGCAGGGTGTCCCCGGCCCGCTCCCGGAAGTGGAAGGTAATGTCCTTGTCGACCTTGGTGAATTGGCCCTCCTTGACGACATTGGCGATGAAATCAGCCCGAACCTTCGTGACGAGCTCCCGCAGCTCCTGGAAGCTTGCGGGCGTGAGATACAAAGCCGTGACTGCCGCCATTAGGGACACGACGGCGGCCAGCGTCAGGAAGGGGCGCAGGACCTGGCGCGGCCGCATGCCGGCAGCGCTCATGACGATGAGCTCGGAGTCGCTGTTGAGCTTATTGAGCGCGTAGATCGTGGCGATGAAGAGCGCCACGGGCGAGATCACGGTCACCAGAGCCGGGAGCGAGAGGCCGGTGACGGTGAGGAACACCAGGAGCGTCTGGCCCTTGGCGGTGAGGAGATCGAGCTGGCGCAGGGCCTGCGTGATCCAGATCACGCCGGTGAGCGCAATCAGGGACGCCATGAAGGCGTTGAATGCGATCTTCAGGATATAGCGCTCGATCAGCGTCATCGGGGCCTCGCGCCGGAGGCGCATGGGACAACAGGCCCCGCGACCTTAGCGGACGGAGGCGCGTCCTTCCAACGGCTTGCGATGTGGGCGCTTTCGCGGCAAAGCCAGAGAAAGGGAGCAGCTGTCCAGCTTCTGTCACTTATTTGCCGCAGGCGCGGCGCCTGCCCTCGAAGCGAACGGGAAGAAGGGGCCCCATGGCCGATACGATCAAGATTGATTTCCAGGCGCCTGGGGATGTCTCGGGCGGCGACCTCGTGGTCTTCGTGGGCGAGGACCTGAAACCCGCACCGGCCGTCGCGAAGCAGCTGGGGCCGGAGGCCGCGGACCTCATCGCCCGCGCCGCGGCGGCCGAGCGCTTCAAGGGCAAGGCCCAGTCCTCCATGACGATCGCCGCGCCGGCGGGGCTCCCCGTCGATCGCCTGATCCTGGTCGGCGTCGGAGGGGAGAAGGACAGGCCGAAGCTCGACGGCGCCGCCCTCGGAGGTCTCCTGGCCGGCAAGGTGGCCGGGCGCAAGGCCGTCGTCGCGGCGGACCTTCCGGGCGTCGAGGGCGGGGCGGAGCTCGTCGCCGACATGGTCCTCGGGGTCCGGATGCGGGCCTACACGTTCAACCGCTACAAGACCAGGAAGGATGCCGACAAGGAGGAGGGCGCTACCCGCCTGACCTTCGCGGTCGCCGATCCCGCCGCCGCACGGCGGGCCGCCAAGGCGCGCGACGCGGTGGCGGCCGGCGTGGTGATCGCCCGCGATCTCGTCAACGAGCCCCCGAACGTGCTGGGGCCCGAGGAGTTCGCGAACCGGGCGGCGGACCTCGCCAAGGCGGGCGTCGAGATCGAGATCCTCGACGAGAAGGCTATGCGCAAGCTCCGCATGGGGGCGCTCCTCGGGGTCGGGCAGGGCTCGCGCCGGGAGAGCCGGGTCGTGATCATGCGCTGGAACGGGGGCCGCGCCGGCGAGCAGCCGATCGCCTTCGTAGGCAAGGGCGTCGTGTTCGATTCGGGCGGCATCTCGATCAAGCCCGGCGCCGGCATGGAGGACATGAAGGGCGACATGGCAGGGGCGGCCTGCGTGGTCGGGCTCATGCATGCCCTCGCGGCCCGCAAGGCGAAGGTCAACGCGATCGGCGCCATCGGCCTCGTCGAGAACATGCCCGACGGCAACGCCCAGCGGCCCGGCGACATCGTGACCACGATGTCGGGCCAGACCATCGAGATCATCAACACGGATGCGGAGGGCCGGCTCGTCCTCGCGGACGTGCTCTGGTACGTACAGGACCGCTTCAAGCCGCGTTTCATGGTCGATCTCGCGACCCTCACGGGTGCGATCCTGGTGGCGCTCGCCCAGGAATATGCGGGCCTGTTCTCGAACAACGACGAGCTGGCCGAGCGCCTCCTGAAGGCCGGGCAGGCGACGGGCGAGCGGGTCTGGCGCATGCCGTTGGGGCCGGAATTCGACAAGATGATCGAGTCGAAGTTCGCCGACATGAAGAATTCGGCCGGCCGCAACGGCGGCTCGATCACGGCGGCGGCGCTGCTCCAGCGTTTCGTCAACGACGTGCCCTGGGCCCATCTCGATATCGCGGGCACCGCCATGGGGTCGCCGCAGAGCGAGACCAACCGCAGCTGGGGCTCGGGCTGGGGCGTGCGCCTGCTCGACCGTCTCGTGCGCGACCACTGCGAGGGCTGACCAGCAGATCGAGGCGTGGGCCGGAGCGTCGATCTCCGGGCCGCCGGGAGCGAGAGAAAGTCCGATTGGCCGAGGTCCTGTTCTATCACCTGCAGCGGCAGCCTCTTGAGAGCGTGCTGCCGACGCTCCTGGAGCGCTCGCTGGAGCGCGGCTGGAAGGCCGTGGTGCAGCTCGCGTCCGAGGAGCGGCTGGCGTCCCTCGACGACCAGCTCTGGACCTTCTCGGACGAAGGCTTCCTGGCGCACGGCACCGACCGGGAGCCCCACGCCGCGGACCAGCCCGTGGTGCTGACGCTCTCGGCCGACAACCCGAACGGAGCCTCGATCCGCTTCCTGGTCGAAGGCGCGCCGCTGCCCGAGGATATCTCGGCCTACCAGCGCATGGTGATCCTGTTCGACGGCACGGACCCGCACGCGCTGGCCCTCGCCCGGGACCAATGGAAAGCAGTCAAGGCCGCCGGGCACGAGGCGACCTACTGGCAGCAAGACTCGCGGGGGCGGTGGGAGCGGAAGGCGTAAGGTCGACCTTCCAACGATCACGTGATCGGCCCCGCCTCGGAACGGCCGCATCGGACCCTAGTTTGAGCCAGGACGCTCCAGGATAGGTCCATGCTGCGCATCTTGCATCCGCTCATCGCTCTCTCGCTCGCCCTCACCCTTTCCGCCGCAGCCGTGGCGCAGGCCCCGAACGAGGGGCGGCCGGAGCAGGGCGCGGCCCGCTCCCAGGGTCCCGGCCGGGGAGGGGAGCAGCGGGCGGGCGAGCGCCGGCTGCCGGCGGATTCCGTGACCCGCCACGCCCTGGAGCTGCCCGGGCGGACGCTCCGCTTCACCGCAACCGCCGGGGCGCTGCCGCTCGTCGACGGGAACGGGGGCCTGCAGGCCGAGATCGGGTACGTGGCCTATACCCTCGACGGGGCCGACCGGGGCTCGCGGCCGGTGACTTTCGCGGTCAACGGCGGACCCGGCGCTTCCTCGGCCTATCTGCACCTCCTGGCGCTCGGGCCCTGGCGGCTGCCCCTCGACGGCGCGGCGATCAGCCCCTCGGCACCGCCCGCAATCGTCCCGAACGCGGAAACCTGGCTCGATTTCACCGACCTCGTCTTCATCGACCCGCCGGGCACCGGCTACAGCCGGGTTGCGGGAGGGGACGAGGCGCGCCAGCGCTTCTTCTCGGTCGATGGCGACATCGACATGCTGGCCGCGATCGTGATGCGCTGGCTGAAGGAGAAGGACCGGCTCGTCTCGCCGAAATTCTTCGCCGGCGAGAGCTACGGCGGCTTCCGGGGGCCCCCGCTCGCCGCGAAGCTCCAGGAGGACCAGGGCGCGGGCCTCAGCGGAGTCATCCTGGTCTCCCCGGTGCTCGATTTTGGCTGGTTCAGCCAGCCCTCCTACGCGCCCTGGGTCCACACCACGCGCCTTCCCTCATTGGCAGCCGCGGCGGCCGAGGCGCGAGGTCCGGTCACCCGGGAGTCCCTGCGCGCCGCCGAAGCCTATGCCTCGGGCGAGTACCTCACGGACCTCATGCGCGGTCTGCAGGACAAGGCCGCGGTCGAGCGGGCGAGCGCGCGGGTCGCCGAGCTCACCGGCCTCGACCCTGCCCTCGTGCGCCGGCTCGCGGGGCGCATCGACATGGCGACCTACCAGCGCGAGGCGCGGCGCGGCAGCGGGCAGGTGGTGAGCGCCTACGACACCGGGGTGGCGTCCTACGATCCGGAGCCCACCTCCGCGATCAGCCGCTTCGAGGATCCCGTGCTCACCGGCATGACCGCTCCCCTGACGAGCGCGATCCTCGACCACCTGCAGCGCACGCTGAACTACAAGGTTGAGGGCCAGCGCTACGAGCTCCTCAACGGGTCCGTGAACGGATCCTGGCGTTGGGGCAGCGGCCGCGGCCAGGCCGAGAGCGTGAGCGAGCTCAAGCAGGCGCTGGCCCTCGACCCGCACCTGCGCGTCCTGATCGCGCACGGCTTCACGGACCTCGTGACGCCCTATTACGGGTCCCAGCTCCTGTTGAACCAGCTTCCGGATCTCGGGCCGACGCCCCGCGCGGCTCTGAAGGTTTACCCCGGGGGGCACATGTTCTATTCGCGCGACGGCTCCCGCCAGGCCTTCCGCGACGACGTGCGGCGCCTCTTCGAAGAGGCGCTCGCGGCTCGGGCGCCGGCTCCCTGAGCCACGAAGGACAGGAACCGATGATCTCGCGCCCGCTCATGTCTGCCCTCGCCGTGATCGCTCTCGCGGGCTGCGGCCCGCGCTCCGAGCCGGTGGCGATTGCGACCGTTGCGCCTCCGCCGGCGCCCCGCGCCGCGGCGACTCCGTCTTTCGCGGGCCCGATCCTGGGGCCGGACGGAGCCTGCACCGGCCCGGCGCCGGCGAGTGCCGCATCGATCGCGCCCGGGATCGGGGAATGCGAGCTCGTGCGCCTGAAAGGGAAACCGCCCACCGATGTGCTCGTGGGCGAGAGCGGGAAAGGACAGCGGGAGGTGCAGGTGCTCTATGCGGAGCCCGGCGGCCGCGAACTCTACTTCTTCGTCGACAATCGCCTCGACCGCATCGTGAAATAGCCTGCCCGGGGCGATCGCCGCCTGCCTCGGCGCCCCCAATCCATCGCGCCTGGAGCGCACCCGGCGCCCGGCGCGCTCAGGCGTTTGCTGCCTCGATCTCGCTGCTCAAGGTCAGCCACTCCTCCTCGACCCCGACGAGCGCCGAGGCGGCCTCGGCGCGCATGCGGGCAAGCTCGCTCGCCTTGGCGGGATCCTTCAGAAAGGCGCTGCCGTCGCCCAAAGCCGCATCGACCTTGGCGATCACGTCCGAGAGCTTCGTCATCCGTGCCTCGAGTGCTTCGAGCCGCTAGCGCAGGGGGGCGAGCGCCACCCGCCGCTCGGCCGCCGCCCGGCGCTCGTCGGTGCGCGACGGGCCGGCCGGCGCGCCTGAATCCTCGCGCCGGTTCGGATCGAGTTCGCCGGAGAGCACGAGCTGGCGGTAATCGTCCATGTCGCCGTCGAAGGGCTTCACGGTGCCGCCGGTCACGAGCCACAGCCGGTCCGCGCAGGCCTCGATGAGGAAGCGGTCGTGGCTCACCAGGATCACGGCGCCCGTGTAGTCGTTGATGGCTTCCATCAGCGCCTGGCGGCTGTCGATGTCGAGGTGGTTCGTGGGCTCGTCGAGGATCAGGAGATGCGGCCCGTTGAAGGCCGCCAGCCCCATGAGGAGCCGCGCCTTCTCGCCGCCCGAGAGCTGCGACACCGGCGTGTCGGCCTTCGAGCCCGGGAAGCCGAATTGCGCAGCCCGCGCCCGCGCCTTGGCGACGGGCGCATCCGGCATGCGTGCGGCGATATGGTCGAAGGCGCTGCCGCGCGGATTCAGCTCGTCGAGCTGGTGCTGGGCGAAATAGGCGACCTCCATCTTGGAGGAGCGCTTCACCTCGCCCTTCACGGGAGGAAGCCGCCCGCCCACGAGCTTACAGAACGTGGACTTGCCGTTGCCGTTGGCGCCGAGCAGCGCGATGCGGTCGTCGGGCTGGATCGAGAGGCTGAGCCGGTCGAGCACGACCCGATCGCCGTAGCCGGCTCCGACCCCCTCCAGTGCGAGCAGGGGAGGGGCGAGCTGACGCTCCGGGCCCGGCAGCGAGAAGGCGAGCGTTTCGTCTTCGACCAGAGCCGCGATCGGCTCCATCTTGGCGAGGCGCTTGACGCGCGACTGCGCCTGCCGGGCCTTGGAGGCCTTGGCCTTGAAGCGGTCCACGAAGGCCTGGAGGTGCTTGCGCTCGGCCTCCTGCTTCTCGCGCATCTTGGCGGTGAGTTCCCGCTTCTCGGCGAGCTGGCGCGCGAAGGAGGTGTAGCCGCCGCGATAGAGCGAGAGCTTGCCGCGGTCGAGGTGCAGGATGTGGTCGACGCAGGTGTCGAGCAGCTCCCGGTCGTGGCTGATGATCACCACCGTATGGGGGTAGCGGGCGAGATAGTCGTAGAGCCAGAGGGTGCCCTCGAGATCGAGGTAGTTCGTCGGCTCGTCGAGGAGCAGGAGATCGGGCTCCGTGAAGAGCACCGCCGCGAGCGCCACCCGCATGCGCCATCCGCCGGAAAACTCGGAGCAGGCGCGCGCCTGCGCCTCGGCATCGAAGCCGAGCCCGTGCAGGATCGCGGCCGCCCGCGCCGGGGCCGAGTGGGCGCCGATATCGGTGAGGCGGGTCTCGATCTCGGCCCGGCGAAAGCCGTCCGCCGTCTCGGCCTCCGCGAGGAGGCGGCTCCGCTCCGTGTCGGCGGCGAGCACCACCTCGATGAGGGTTTCGGGCCCGCCCGGAGCCTCCTGCGCCACGGTGCCGACGCGCGCCTGGCGGGGCAAGGTGACGCTGCCGCTCTCGGTGCCGAGTTCGCCCCGGATGATGCGGAACAGGGTCGTCTTGCCCGTGCCGTTGCGGCCCACGAGCCCGACGCGCGCCCCGGTCGGGACGGCGAAGGAGGCAAGGTCGAGAAGGACCCGCTCGCCGATGCGGTAGGTGAGGTCGTTGGCGTGCAGCATGGCGCCTTGTGGCGCGTGGAATCCGCCCTGGCAAGGCGGGCCCTTCCGCTCCGAGGCGCGTCGGATCCGCCCGAATCGAGCGTGATGCCGCCGCTGCGACCAGAGGTCATGCGGCGGGGGCGGGCACCGGCCGCTAAGGCTCGGGCCTTCCGCGAGGGACCTGACATGGATGAACGCGTGCACCTGCCCCGGCCTTTCGTCCTGGCGGCCGCTGTGGTGATGGCCAGCGGCCCGGCCTTGGCGCATCACCCCGGGAGCCATGCCTATCGCCAGCCGGACGGGCGCGTGCGCGTCGAGGTGGCGGCCCAGGCCACGGATTCCTGCACGCGGGTGGCCGCGATCCTTCCCGGAGCGCCCGCCGGTCTCGCGTCCGTACCCGGGAGTGCCCCGGTGACCGCCCGCCTGGAGCGGCAGAATGCGGAGCCCTGCGCAACAGTCGTGACGGCCGTCAAGACGGAAGCCGTGCTCGATCTCGGCCCGGGCGTGCGCCAGATCCTGCTCTATGTCACGGCGCCCGACGGTACCGTCGCCGCGACCGAGCGCCTGCCGATCCGCTAGAGCCGTTCGGGCGCAGCCGGCAGCGGCTCCTGGTTCGATCGAGCGCCCCCGAATTACCGCCCGGGAAGAAGCTCCCGCAAGACGACTCCGACCGCTCGGCGCCGTTCTCCACCGCCTGCGGTGCAATAGGCCTTGACCCCCCATCGGCTCCCGTCCGACGATGGCACCCGAAAACTCCTTGGCCGGCAACGCCAAAGCGGCCGCCTGGGAGGGTCGAGACGAGAGGGGGTGGGTTCCATGGGACGCCTAGGCGGCATCGCGCTGTTCAAGGACGTCGCGGTCGATCTGGCGCCGTTCGAGGCCCGGGCCAACTGGCGCCGTTTCGAGCCCGACGAGATTCTCGTCGACTTCGACGACCCCTCGTCGGACGTCTATTTCATCCTCGCCGGCGAGGTCCGCATCCTCATCCGCACACCGTCCGGCAAGGAGGTGATCCTGAGCGAGATGCGCGCCGGCCAGATGTTCGGCGAGCTCTCGGCCATCGACGGAGTGAAGCGCTCCGCGAACGTGACGGCGCTCACGCGCGGCGAGGTCTGCGTGATGTCGTCGGCCGTCTTCCGGGAGCTCGTATTCTCCTCGCAGGCCGTCGGCGAGCGCCTGTTCAAGCTCCTCACGGCACGCATCCGCGAGCTCAATGCGCGCCTCATGGAGCAGACGGTGCTCGACCTGCGCCACCGGCTTTATTCGGAGCTGCTGCGTCTGTCCGTCCCGCGCGGCGGCAGCGGCGAGCGCATCGTCTCACCACCGCCCTATCACCACATCCTCGCGGCCCGGATCGGTTGCCGCCGGGAGCAGGTGACCCGGGAATTCACGATGATGACCCAGGAAGGGCTGGTGGAGCGCACCCGCGGAGCGCTCGTGCTCAAGCAGCCCAACGTGCTCCAGGCCCGCGTCGCCGAGGCCCTGCGCGAGGACGCCTGAGAAGACCGGCCTGGGCCTTGCCCCCGGGCCGGCGGTTTCGCTAGATCGTGATCGCTCCGGGTGGGGCGATCAGGCCCGCTCACCCTTTCATCCGCGGCATGATTGTCTCCGGGGCATCCGCAGCGCTCCGGCATCATGCTTCAAGCGAAAGCCTCGTCCCCGAAGGGAGGCCGCATACATCTTGACCACATCCGCGCCGCGCGTCCGCCGCCCGATTGGTACCGTCCGCCGCTCCTTCGCGCCCTGGAACGACCCCGCCGCCCGACCGCTGATCCGGTTCGAGACCGTCACCAAGCGCTTCGGCGAAACGACGGCGGTGCAGGACGTTTCGCTCGACATCCACGAGCGCGAATTCTTCTGCCTCCTCGGCCCCTCCGGCTGCGGCAAGACCACGCTCATGCGCATGCTGGCCGGCTTCGAGGAGCCGACCGCCGGCCGCGTGACGCTCGCGGACCAGGATCTCGCGGGCGTCCCGCCCTATCGGCGGCCGGTCAACATGATGTTCCAGTCCTACGCGCTCTTTCCCCACATGACCGTCGAGCGGAACATCGCGTTCGGGCTCAAGCAGGACCGGCTCCCGCGCCACGAGATCGCCGATCGGGTCGCGGAGATGCTGCGCCTCGTCCAGCTCACGCCCCTGGCGCGGCGTTACCCGGACCAGCTTTCCGGCGGCCAGCGCCAGCGTGTCGCCCTCGCCCGCGCGCTCGCCAAGCGGCCGAAGGTGCTCCTCCTCGACGAGCCCCTGGGCGCGCTGGACAAGAAGCTGCGCGAGGAGACGCAGTTCGAGCTCATGGATATCCAGCATGAGCTCGGCACCACCTTCCTGGTCGTGACCCACGACCAGGAGGAGGCCATGACGATGGCGGACCGGATCGGCGTCATGGACCATGGCCGCCTCGTCCAGGTCGCCACCCCGGGCGAGATCTACGAGCAGCCGAAATCCCGGTTCATCGCCGAGTTCGTGGGCGACGTGAACATCCTGGAAGGCCGGGTGTCGGGCCAGGAGGGCGGTCTGTGGTGGGTCGCCACGGCATCCGCGGCGGCCCCGCTCGTAATCGACGATCCCGACGAGGTGCTGGCCCCGGGGCAGTCCGTGGCGGTCGCGGTGCGCCCCGAGAAGATGCAGATCCATCACGGTCCGGCACCGGACGGGCTCACCAACGTCCTGGAAGGCGAGGTCTGGGATATCGGCTATCTCGGCGACTGGACGATCTACCGGGTCAAGCTGCCCTCGGGCGCGATCCTGCGGGTCTCGTCCGCCAATGCCAGGCGCTTCGTCGATCATCCGATCGGTTGGGACGAGCCCGTCCATCTCACCTTTGCGCCCGACGCAGCCGTGATCCTGACGGCCTGAGACGATGGCCGCCTACACCCCGTCCCAGCGCGCCCTGAGGCGCCTCGTCCCGGCGGTGCCTTATCTTTGGCTCGCGGTGTTCTTCCTGATCCCGTTCCTGATCGTGCTGAAGATCAGCCTGTCTGATCCCGCCACCGCGCAGCCGCCCTATACGCCGGTGTTCCAATGGAGCGAGTGGCGCGACTTCCTCCTGGCGCTGGATCTGGAGAATTTCGAGACCCTCCTCGGGGACGACCTCTACTGGAGCGCGGCCCTGTCGTCGGTGCGGATTGCCGCGATCTCGACGGCGCTCCTCCTCCTCGTCGGCTTCCCGGTGGCCTATGCGATGGCGCGGGCGCCGGCGGGCTGGCGGCCGGTGCTCGTCGCACTCGTGATCCTCCCGTTCTGGACGAGCTTCCTGATCCGGGTCTACGCCTGGATCGGGATTCTCAAGCCCGAGGGCCTGCTCAACCAGGCGCTCCTCGGCCTTGGTCTCGCGGACGAGCCGCTCGAAATCCTCAACACCGAGGCTGCAGTCTATATCGGCGTCCTCTACGCCTACCTGCCCTTCATGGTGCTGCCCGTCTATGCGACGCTCGAGAAGCTCGACCACTCGCTGATCGAGGCCGCGCTCGACCTCGGCTCGCCGCCATGGCGCGCCTTCTGGAGCATCACGGTCCCGCTCGCGCTCCCGGGGGTCGTCGCGGGATCGCTCCTCTGTTTCATTCCGGCCGTCGGCGAGTTCGTGATCCCGGACCTCCTCGGCGGCTCGGAGACGTTGATGATCGGGCGAACCCTGTGGAGCGAGTTCTTCTCGAACCGCGACTGGCCGCTCGCTTCGGCCGTCGCGATCGTGCTCCTCGTGATCCTGGTCGTCCCGATCATGATCTACCGCGAGGTCGAGGCCCGGCGCCTGGAGGCGCGGCCATGATCGAGCAGAGCGCCACGGCAGGCGCGCCCGTCGCGCGCCGCTGCGCCCAGTTCCCGGCAGCGGGGAGCACCTGCCGATGATCCGCCGCTTCACCTGGTTCAACGCCACGAGCCTGGCCGTCGGCCTGGCCTTCCTGTACCTACCGATCCTGCTGCTCGTGATCTACTCGTTCAACGCCTCGCAGCTCGTGACCGTGTGGGGCGGATTCTCGACCCGATGGTACGCGGCGCTCCTGCGCAACGAAGCCCTCATGGATGCGGCGTGGGTGACGGTGCGGATCGCCTTCCTCTCGGCTGGCTTCGCGACCGTGCTCGGGACCCTCGCGGCCATCACGCTCGCGCGCTTCGGCCGCTTCCGCGGGCGGACGCTGTTCACCGGCATGGTCTATGCCCCGATGGTCATGCCTGAGGTGATCACAGGGCTCTCGCTCCTGCTGCTCTTCGTCGCCATCGGCTTCGACCGCGGCTTCTGGACCGTCACCCTCGCTCACACCACGGTCACGATGTGCTTCGTCACCGTGGTGGTGCAGGCCCGCCTCGTGGGCTTCGACCGGTCGCTGGAGGAGGCCGCCATGGACCTCGGCGCGACACCGTGGCGGACTTTCACGGCCGTGACCCTGCCTCTGATCGCTCCCGCGATTACGGCGGGCTTCCTCCTCGCCTTCACGCTCTCGCTCGACGACCTCGTGATCGCGAGCTTCACCTCGGGTCCGGGCGCCACCACGCTGCCGATGCGGATCTACAGCCAGGTCCGTCTCGGGGTGACGCCGGAGATCAATGCGGCCTCGACCATCCTGATCGGGGTCGTGGCGCTCGGTGTCACGGCCGCAACCCTGATCAGCAAGCATTCGGCCATGCGCGCCCGGCGCAACGCGCATTAGCCGCGTTCGCCGGTACCGTTCGCCGCCTGATCCGGTCCCGGGATTCTGTCGTGCTGACGGCTCTGGACGCCGGATGGGTTCGGCCTACTGGGCCAGGGGGGCTGCTGCGGCGCCCCGGGAGGCGGCGCCCGGGATCCGATCGCGTCCGAAGAGGGCCTTAGCGGCGCCCGAGCGCTCGATGAGCGAGCGCGCATCGGGCACGACCGAGATGTCGTCCCAGCTGCCGAGGACATCGAGGACGACCGAGGAGTCGGCCTTCGGCTCGGCCGGAAGGGCGCCGACATGGGCGCGGATCGCCACATCCCGGTCGATGAAGGATATGCGCCCCTGCAGGGCGGCCCTCAGCTTGGGCGCGGTCAGCGCTCCTTCGGTGATCTCGGCCAGGCCGGCGCCGATGTTGAGGTGGACATGGGCCTCGTCGAACGGCGTCCGCCCGCTGCGCCGGTCCAGGAAGGCCAGGAGGGGATGCTTCTCGAGGCGCAGGAGGACGTCGTTCAGGCCGACCCCGACGAGTTCTCCCTGCTTGACAGCGAGCGTGGTGCGTCCGTGGCTCTGCCGGACGATATCGGCCGGTGTCGCGCCGGTGCCCTCCAAGGTGAACTGCCCGTGCGCCGACCCTGTGATCCAGCGGTGCCGGCGGGCATCGCTCAGGAAGGAGCCGATATCCACGCCGCTGAACGTGCCCTGGAGTTTGAGATCCAGACCAGCCTCCAGGGCGGAAAAGGCGATGCGTCCCTTGACGGTGCCGCCGTTCAGGCTGGCGCGGCCGATCGAGGCCTCGATGCGCCCCGGGCGTACCATCACGTTGGCGGCCATCTCGCCGAGCTTCACGCCCCCGATCCAGGCGTCGCTGGCCGAAACCCGGAGATCCAGGTCGCCGCCGGCCGTATGCTGCAGAGAGACCTCCTCTCCGCTCCACAGGCCGGACGTCGTCCTAACCTGCGCGAGCGGCGCCAGGAGGTCGGACAGGTTGAGCCGCTCTGCCGCAAGCGTTCCGGTCACCACCGGGCGCTCGCTGTCGAAGCCGATCCCGAGGGTTCCCTCGAGTTGGTCCGCGCCGAAGGTCACGAGCGCCGACGGCCAGGAGATGCGATGCCGGTCCGCGGTGAAATCGCCCTCGATGGAGGCAGCCTGGACGAGGCTGCCGAGCGGCAGCGCGATCCCCGTCCAGCGGGCGAGGTCCCGCACCGAACGGGCCTCGATCGTGCTGTGGCCGGTCACGCGCGGGTCGGCGCCGGGTTGAATGTCTCCCATGACGGTCAGCCGCACGCTCGGCGCGTCAACGGCCGCCGCGAAAGGGCTGAGCTTGCCGGTGACGATCGCATGGGGATCGAGACTGACCTGGGTAATCCCGATGGCTTCGCCATTCCAGGTGAAGGCGCCGCTCCCCTGCAGCGGCCCGTCCGGCTTCGGCCAATCCAGAGTCAAGGTCGCTTTCTCGACCGGAGAGCCGCTGGCGAAGTGGATCGAGGAATTCACCAAACGGACACGCCGTATCTGCGGCAACTCGGTGGCGCGCTCCGGCCCGTGGGCCCGCAAAAATTCGGCGATGCCGCTGTCCGCGAGGCCGGAGGGTGCCGCCGCTACGGTGATGCGCGAATCCGACAGCGACATCTCGGACAGTTCCGCCCGGCCGAGGAGGAGCGGGAGAAGTTCGAGCTGCCCCCGCAGGGTGCCGCCCTCAGCCACCACCATGCCGGCCGAGGATCGGACCGTCACGTCCTGGAACTTGACCCGCGGCATGGGCAGAAGCACGATCGTGCTCCGGCCGTGGACCTGGAAGCCGAGGCCGTAATCTTGGCTGAGATGGCGCGCCACGGCGGCCGCGAACCCACCCGATAGGGTCCAGGGCGCTACTGCGGCGATCAGGAGCGCAAATCCGAGGAGGGCGAGGGTCAGGCTGACGCGGCGGGACATGACGGAAACGGGTGAACGACCTTCCTCGCGACGGCCCCTCGGGGAGGGTGCGAATGGTGCCAGCGGGGCGAACGGCCGCGCTTTCTGGGTCTTACATCCATCCGATTGGCTTGTCTAAAATGAGGCCGCTGGGCGCTCGGCCTCCGTCTGGGCTCCTTGCACCGGGACGGCTCGACGCTCTACAGAAGCATGATTGGCATCGAGGCCTCCACGCCCGCGCCCGGGCGTCGCGATGCATCGACAACCCTGATGGGGAACGGGATGAGCAAGGTTTATTCTGACGCTCGGTCGGCTTTGGCTGAGCGCGTCAAGGACGGCATGACGATCATGTGCGGCGGATTCGGGCTGTGCGGCATCCCGGAGACCCTGATCCTTGCCATCCGCGATTCGGGGGCCAAGAACCTGACCTTCGTCTCCAACAACGCAGGCGTGGACGGGGCAGGTCTCGGCCTCCTGCTCGAGACGCGGCAGATCCGCAAGATGATCTCGTCCTATGTGGGTGAGAACAAGCTGTTCGCCCAGCAGTACCTTTCGGGCGATCTCGAGCTCGAGTTCAACCCGCAGGGGACCCTCGCCGAGCGCATCCGGGCCGGCGGCGCCGGCATCCCGGCGTTCTTCACCAAGACGGGCGTGGGCACCATCATTGCCGAGGGCAAGGAAGTCCGCGAGTTCGACGGCGAGCTCTACGTCATGGAGCGCGGGCTCTTCGCCGACATCTCGATCGTGCACGCGCATACCGGCGACACCGAGGGCAACCTCGTCTACCGGAAGACGGCGCGGAACTTCAATCCCATGATGGCGACCGCGTCCCGCTTCACCGTGGCCGAGGTCGAGAACCTCGTGGAAGCCGGCACCATCGACCCCGATCACATCCACACGCCCGGCATCTTCGTGAAGCGCCTCGTGCACGTGCAGAACCCGGTCAAGCGCATCGAGCAGCGCACCGTGCGCAAGCGCGAAGCAGCCTGAGAGGACATCACCCGGCAGCCCGGATCCCTGGAGAGACGGCCTCAGGTCTGTCCCCAGGAGTCCGGAGCCGGTCGGACGTAACTTGTAGAGATTGCAAAGGAGGCTTTCATGCCTTGGACCCGTGAAGACATGGCGGCCCGTGCCGCGAAAGAGCTGCGCGACGGCTATTACGTGAATCTCGGCATCGGCATCCCGACGCTGGTGTCGAACTACATCCCCGCCGGCATGACGGTGCAGCTGCAGTCCGAGAACGGCATGCTCGGCATGGGGCCGTTCCCGTACGAGGGCGAGGAAGACCCGGACCTGATCAATGCCGGGAAGCAGACCATCACCGAGCTCCCGACCACGAGCTACTTCTCGTCAGCGGATTCCTTCGGGATGATCCGCGGCGGCCACATCGACCTGTCGATCCTCGGCGCCATGCAGGTGGCGCAGAATGGCGATCTCGCCAACTGGATGATCCCCGGCAAGATGGTGAAGGGCATGGGCGGCGCCATGGACCTCGTCGCCGGCGTCAAGAAGGTCGTGGTCGTGATGGAGCACGTCGCCAAGGCCAAGGACGGCAGCGAGGAGCCCAAGCTCCTGAAGACCTGCACGCTCCCGCTCAC
>JAESFH010000081.1_pt1 | contig 97126 bp, 89 predicted proteins | sample 9269381 | NCBI WGS metagenome assembly JAESFH01 (sample SAMN14504062, study PRJNA617094) | algae metagenome | isolation source: Aphanothece sp. CMT-3BRIN-NPC111 and co-occurring heterotrophs from well... | place: USA: Clark Mountains Wilderness, California | collected 2010-04-18
TCGTCGTCCACGACGATGACGGGTCCAGGTGCGGCGAACATGGTCTCGGGTCCTTCGGGTCCTGGCCGGGATCGGACGAGGCATACCTCTCCCCGGGGGCTCCACGCTTGATATGGCGCAAGCGGGCCCCGTCTCTCCAGTCAGGAAAAACCCTTAAGGGCGTGAGGAGCCGCGGATCCTGCTCTCGCTCTCAGGGCTCCGGCGAGGCGCCGACGCCCTAGGCCCCAGCCAGCAGCGCCATGCGGACAAGCTCCGACAGGCTGCCGGCCCGCATCTTGGTCATCACGTTTGCCCGGTAGATCTCGACCGTCCGAGGGCTGATCCCGAGATCGTAGGCGATCACCTTGTTGGCCTTGCCGGCCACGAGCCCGTCGAGGACCTGGCGCTCGCGTTCGGAGAGCGCGGCAAGCCGCTCGTTCGCGTCGGCGCGCTGAGCCTCCTGGTGGGCGCTGCGCTCCTGGCGCTGCAGGGCGCCCCGGACGGCGGCGAGGAAGAGGTCGTCGTCGAACGGCTTCTCGATGAAGTCGATCGCGCCTTGCTTCATGGCCTCCACGGCGAGGGGCACGTCCGCGTGGCCCGTCATCACGATCACCGGCAGGGCAATGCCGCGCCCGCGCAAGCGGCGCAGAAACTCGATGCCGTCGATGCCCGGCATGCGCACGTCGGTCACGATGCAGCCGGATGCGGCTTCCCTGACGGCATCCAGGAAGGCGACGGCTGACTCGTGCAGGCGCACCGGGAGCCCATCCGAGGCGAGGAGGAAGGACAGCGATTGCCGCACTGCCAGGTCGTCGTCGACCACATGGACGACCGCATCACTCGCCATTCTCGCGCTCCTTTCGTGGAATCCTGTCCGCGGCGATAAGCCTGTTCCCCGTGGCTGAACGCCAAACGGAGGGAGGAAAGCGTCCGTTCCCCGACGCCGCGGCTTCACTCGGCACGCGCCAGCTCCTCCCGGTCCACGGCCCGCAGGGTGAACCGGAAGATCGTGCCTCCGCCGGGTCTGGTCTCGGCGACAATCCGGCCGCCGTGGGATTCCACGATCGTGCGGCAGATCGAGAGCCCCACTCCCATGCCGTGCTTCTTCGTGGTCACGAAAGGCTGAAAGAGCTGGGCTGCAACCTCCGGCGCGAGGCCGGGACCCGTATCCTCCACGCTGACCTCCACCTGGCCCTCGTCCGGCAGGGCCCGCGTGGCGACCACGAGCTCCCGCCGGTCCACGTCCTGCATGGCCTCGATGGCATTGCGGATCAGGTTGAGGAGCACCTGCTGAATCTGGATCCGGTCCGCGAGCACCAGCGGCGCGTCGCGGTCGAAGCGGAACGAGACCCGCACGCCCTTCTCCTTGGCACCGACGAGTGCCAGGGCGCTCGCCTCCTGGACGAGCTTGGGCAAGCTCTCGATGTGCCGCTCGCTCTCTCCCCGGGAGACGAACTCGCGCAGGTGCCGGATCACCTGCCCGGCGCGCAGGGCCTGCTCGGCGGCCTGGTTGACGGCCTCGCGCAGCATCGGGACCTGCTCGCCCTCCATCCGTTCCAGGATGCGCCGGCAGCCCTTGAGGTAGTTTGCGATCGCGGTGAGTGGCTGGTTGATCTCGTGGGCGAGGGTCGAGGCCATCTCGCCCAGCGCCGTGAAACGCGACATATGCACGAGCTCGGATTGCAGCTCCTGCAGGCGCGTCTCTGTCTTCTGCCGCTCGGTGAGATCGCGGACGAAGCCCGTGAAGTAGCGCCGGTCGTTGGAGCGCATCTCGCCGACCGCAAGCTCCATCGGGAAGGTGGAATCGTCCTTGCGCTGGCCGACCACCACGCGGCCGATCCCGATGATGCGGCGCTCGCCGGTCGTGAGATACCGGGCCATATAGCCGTCGTGTTGCGAGCGGTAGGGCTCGGGCATCAGGATACTGATGTTCTGCCCCACGACCTCCTCGCCGGCATAACCGAACAGGCGCTCCGCGGTGGCGCTGAAGGACTGGATTCGGGCCTGCTCGTCGATGACGATCATGGCATCCGGCACGGTCTCGAGGATCGAGCGCAGATGCGCCTCGTTCGCGCGCAGGGCTTCGTCCGCGGCGACCCGCTCGGTGATGTCGCGCGTGACCTTGGCGTAGCCCCTGAGTTCGCCCGTTCCGTCCCTCAACGGCGTCATGGTCACATGGGCCATGAAGGTGGAGCCGTCCTTGCGCAGGCGCAGGCCCTGCTCCTCGTGGCGGCCCGTCCTGCGCACGAGTTCGAGGTCCCGCTCGGGCCGGCCCGCCGCGATCGCATCCTGCGGATAGAAGACGGTGAATGGCTGGTTGAGGATGTCCTGCGCGCTCCAGCCCGTGATGCGCTCGGCGCCCACGTTCCAGCTGGTGATGCGGCCGGCCGGATCGAGCGTTATGATGCCAAAATCGGTCACGGCGTCGACGAGAAGACGGAGCTCCTCGTGACGCTCCGGCACTGCCGAGATGTCCCTGCTGGGTGACGCCACAAACCTCTCCTGCGGCCCTGCCGGCTGCCCCCGGCCGGGCTCATTCTCCACAAGGGTCCTGTGAAACGCGTGATAGCGTCGGACGGTCCAAGACGCAAAATGGGGGCGCTATCTCGGATCGGGCATGGAATGCGGCCTTGTGCCGCCCGGCCAGTCCACGGCGGGCGACGGGCAAGCCTACTCTGCCGCGCGAATCACCCTGTCCGACCCAGGCGAGGGGCGGAGTGGTCGCCCTTTCGACGGGGCGTGCGGCTCATGGCGGCCGGGCCTGTTTCGACGGAGGGCGCCGAGCCCAGCCGCGCTGGCGATCGGCAGCGGATCTTTGCAACCTGAAGGGGATTCGCTCCTTTCATGAACCCGGACGGCGAAGGGGAATGGCTGGTCCTCGAAGCACGTTTTGGGGATAGTAACCGATCGCCGGATCTCTGGGCGAAGCCTCTTTATTTCGCTTTGGAACTCCGTCACGATGGTGTCGGAAACGCCCTAAGGCCCGAAGAGAGGCTGAAACAACGATGCAACGTGAACAGGGGACCCACGAGGCACCCAACCTCGTGGATGCCGCGCCGGCTGCTCAAGGCCTCCCTCCGACCGACATCCGCAACCCGGACTACTTCCACAAGGTTGTCGACTGCCAGTGGGCCTGCCCGGCCCACACGCCCGTTCCTGAATATATCCGCCTCATCGCGGCGGGCCGCTACACCGACGCCTACCTCGTCAACTGGCGATCGAACGTCTTCCCCGGGATCCTCGGCCGGACCTGCGACAGACCCTGCGAGCCGGCCTGCCGCCGCGGGCGCGTCGAAGTCGAGCCTGTTGCGATCTGCCGCCTGAAGCGCGTAGCCGCCGACAACAAGGACGATGTCTCAGCGCTCCTGCCGCGGGCCTCCCTCGACAAGAACGGCAAGCGTGTCGCCCTCATCGGCGCCGGTCCGGCCTCTCTGACCGTGGCGCGGGACCTCGCGCCGCTCGGCTACGAGATCGTGGTCTTCGACCGCGAGCGGAGGGGCGGGGGCATGATCCGCAGCCAGATTCCCCGCTTCCGCCTGCCCGAGGAGGTGATCGACGAGGAGGTCGGCTACATCGTCGGGATGGGCAACATCGAGACCCGCTACGGCGAGCGGGTCGAGAGCCTCAAAAGCGTGCTGGCCGAAGGCTTCGACGCCGTGTTCGTCGGAACCGGCGCGCCGCGAGGGCGCGACCTCGACATCCCCGGGCGCCGGGAGGGTGCCGCCAACATCCATATCGGCATCGACTGGCTCTCGAACGTCTCCTTCGGCCATATCGACAAGGTCGGCCGCCGCGTCGTGGTGCTGGGCGGCGGCAACACCGCCATGGATTGCTGCCGCACCGCCCGCCGCCTCGGCGGCGAGGATGTCCGGGTCGTGGTCCGCTCCGGCTTCGAGGAGATGAAGGCTTCTCCTTGGGAGAAGGAGGATGCCATGCACGAGGGCATCCCGATCCTGAATTACCTGGTCCCGAAGGAGTTCACCCATGCGAACGGCCGCCTCACCGGAGTCGTCTTCGAGAAGGTGGCGGCGCAGGTGGATGCGAGCGGGCGCCGCCAGTTGCTGCCGACGGGCGAGCCGGACGTGCATATCGAATGCGACGACGTGCTCGTCGCCATCGGCCAGGAGAACGCCTTCCCCTGGATCGAGCGCGACCTCGGCCTCGAGTTCGACCGCTGGGGCCTGCCGAAGGTCGATCCCAAGACCCATCAATCGACGCTCCCGAGGGTGTTCTTCGGGGGCGATGCGGCCTTCGGGCCGAAGAACATCATCTGGGCGGTCGCCCACGGGCACGAGGCCGCGATCTCGATCGACCGCTTCTGCCGCGGCGAGCGCCTCGACGACCGGCCGCCGCCGATGGTGAACCTCGTGTCCCAGAAGATGGGCATCCACGAGTGGTCCTACGACAACGAGGTTTCTCTCGATCTGCGCTACAAGGTGCCGATGCGCGACCAGGCGATCGCGCTCAGGGACATCAAGGCGGAGGTTGAGCTCGGCTTCGACCGGGCGCTCGCCTATGCGGAGACGCAACGCTGCCTCAACTGCGATGTCGAAACGGTCTTCAGCCGCAACCTCTGCATCGAGTGCGACGCCTGCGCCGACATCTGCCCGACCGATTGCATTACGTTCACGGTCAACGGGCCGGAGGAGGAACTGCGGCCCCGTCTCACCGCACCGGCCGTGAATCTCACTCAGGAGCTCTACGTCTCGGACGTGCTCAAGACCGGCCGCGTCATGGTGAAGGACGAGGATGTCTGCCTCCATTGCGGATTGTGCGCCGAGCGCTGCCCCACGGGCGCCTGGGACATGCAGAAATTCCTGCTCGACACCGCGCATGCCTACGGGACCAAGACCTGCCATGCCCGCGCCTAGCGGCACGGTGCTTCTCCCTCCCATGAAGGGAGGGTCGGGGTGGGGTATGCCGCGGAGCGGCATCGACGACCGCCCTCGGCGCGAACTGGTTCTTCATCGATCCGGGCGGCGCTCGGGCGCCGCACCCAACACCTGCGCCTCCCCTGATGGGAGGGAGGTTGCGTCTCCAACATGGCGGATGGACTGATGCCGACGAACCGTCTCGAAGCAATCAACGACTTCGTCATCAAGTTCGCGAACGTCAACGGGTCTGGCTCGGCGAGCGCCAACCGGCTCTTCGCCCGCTCGTTCCTGCGCATGGGCGTGCCGATCGCCTCCCGCAACATCTTCCCCTCCAACATTCAGGGCCTGCCGACCTGGTACGAGGTCCGGGTCACGGAAGCGGGCCATCTCGGCCGGCGCGGGGGTGTCGACCTCATGGTCGCCATGAACCCGCAGACCTGGGACAGGGACGTGAAGGAGATCGAGCCCGGCGGCTATCTCTTCTACGATTCCACCCGGCCGATGCCGCCCTCGAAGTTTCGCAGCGACATCAACGTGGTCGGCATGCCGCTCACCGCGATCTGCAACGAGCGCTACTCGGATCCGCGCCAGCGCCAGCTGTTCAAGAACATCATCTATGTGGGCGCGCTCGCCGCGCTCCTCGGCATCGACACCGCCGAGGTCGAGAAGCTCATCGCAGAGCAGTTCCGCGGCAAGGACAAGCTGATCCCGCCGAACTACGAGGCCCTGCACATGGGCCGAGATTATGCCGAGACGCACCTGAAGGATGCGATCGGGCTCAAGGTCCGCCGGGCCGACGCGGTCGGCGACCGCATCTTCCTCGAAGGCAACGACGCGGCCGCGCTGGGCGCGGTCTATGGCGGCGCCACAGTGGCGGCCTGGTACCCGATCACGCCCTCGACCTCGCTCGCGGAGGCCTTCGCCAAGCATTGCCGGCGCTTCCGCACCGATCCCGAGACCGGCCAGGGCCGCTATGCCATCGTTCAGGCCGAGGACGAGCTCTCCTCCATCGGCATGGTGATCGGCGCCGCCTGGAACGGGGCGCGGGCCTTCACGGCGACCTCGGGGCCCGGCATCTCCCTGATGCAGGAATTCATCGGGCTCGCCTATTTCGCGGAAGTCCCGGCGGTGATCTTCGACGTGCAGCGCGGCGGGCCCTCGACCGGAATGCCGACCCGCACCCAGCAATCCGACCTCCTGATTTCAGCCTACGCCTCCCACGGCGACACCAAACACGTGCTGCTCCTGCCCGAGGATCCGCGCGAGTGCTTCGAGTTCGGGGCGGCAGCCTTCGATCTCGCGGACCGGCTGCAGACGCCGGTCTTCGTGATGCTCGACCTCGATATCGGCATGAACGAATGGCTGTGCGATCCCCTGTCCTGGGACGACACGCGCAGGCTCGACCGCGGCAAAGTCCTGACCGCCGAGGAGCTGGAGGCAGGCCGCGAGTTCGGCCGCTACCTCGATGTGGACGGCGACGGCATCCCGTTCCGGACCTATCCCGGCACGCACCCCACGAAGGGCTCCTTCTTCACCCGCGGGACCTCGCGCGACCGATACGCGCGCTACACCGAGGAGGGCGCTGCCTACGTCGACAACATGCAGCGCCTGCTGCGCAAGTTCGAGACCGCAAAGAGCTTGGTGCCGAAGCCCGTCCGCCGCGACGCGGCCCGCCCGACGCGCTTCGGGGCGATCTATTTCGGCTCCACCTCTCCGGCCATGAACGAAGCCATCACGGCTCTGGAGGCGAAGGGAATAGACCTGGACTTGCTTCGGGTGCGCGCCTTCCCGTTCTCCGAGGAGGTGATCGACTTCGTGCTCGACCACGATCAGGTCTTCCTCATCGAGCAGAACCGCGACGGGCAGCTGCGCACGCTCCTCATCAACGAGGGTGCCCTGGATCCCGCCCGCGTGATCTCGGTGCTGCATTACGACGGCACGCCGATCACGGCCCGTTTCATCATCGACGAGATCGACCGCCGCTGGGCCGTCCTCACGGGCAAGGCCAGCAGGGAGGCTGCGGAATGACCTATCTGACCAAGCCCAAGCTCCACCATCCCAAACTGCCCGAGAATGCGCTCGGCTACACGCGCCGGGACTATGAGGGGGCGATCTCGACACTCTGCGCCGGCTGCGGGCACGATTCGATCTCGGCCGCGATCATCCAGGCCTGTTTCGAGCTCGCGATCCCGCCCCATCGCGTCGCGAAGCTCTCCGGCATCGGCTGCTCGTCCAAGACGCCGACCTATTTCCTGAGCGCCAGCCACGGCTTCAATTCCGTGCACGGGCGCATGCCCTCCGTGCTCACGGGCGCCGCGCTGGCGAACCGGGACCTGATCTATCTCGGCGTGTCGGGCGACGGCGACTCGGCCTCGATCGGCCTCGGACAGTTCGCGCATTGCATCCGGCGGGGGGTCAACATGACCTATATCGTCGAGAACAATGGGGTCTACGGGCTGACCAAGGGCCAGTTCTCGGCCACCGCCGACAAGGGCTCCAAGTCCAAGAAGGGCGTCGGCAACCAGGATTCGCCGATCGACCTCATCAGCATGGCGATCCTGCTCGGCGCCACTTACGTCGGCCGCAGCTTCTCGGGCGACAAGGCGCAGCTCGTGCCGCTCATCAAGGGCGCAATCGAGCACCGGGGTGCCGCCTTCATCGATTGCATCAGCCCCTGCGTGGCCTTCAACAACCATCCCGATTCGACGAAGAGCTACGACTACGTTCGCGCCCACAACGAGGCCGTGAACGCCCTCGACGTCATCGAGGGCCGGGACGAGATTACGGCTGACTATGCCCCCGGCACGGTCGAGATCGTGACCCAGCACGACGGCTCGCTCCTGCGGCTGCGCAAGCTCGCCTCCGATTACGACCCGACCAACAAGCTCGCGGCCATGACCTACCTCCAGGAGCGTCAGGCCGCCGGCGAGATCGTCACAGGCCTCCTCTACGTCAACCCTGACGGCGAGGATCTGCACGACCGCCTCGGCACCGTGCCGACGCCGCTTAACGCGCTGAGCGATGCGGAATTGTGCCCGGGTGGCGCTGCGCTCGAGAAGCTGAACGCGAGCCTGCGCTGAGCGGAGGGCGCGGGTCAGCGCAGGGTGTAGAGATAGGCCGCCACGTGCCGGGCTTCCCGATTTGAGATGCCGGTGACCGGCATGGCGGTCTTGGGATCGATGGAGCGCGGATTCTCGATCCACTGGATCAGGGTATCGGGCGTGTTGGTCGCGACCCCGCCGACATAGACCCGCGCCGCGAAGCCCTGGAGCGAGGGCCCGACCTGCCCCTTCGCGCTGGGCACACCCGGGATCGTGTGGCATCCGGCGCAGCCGTAGCGGCGGGTCAGTTCACGGCCGAGATCCGGGTCCCCGGCCGTGAGCGCGACGGCGCGCGAGCGCTGTTCCCGGTCCAGCTTGACCGCGTAGAGCGCGTAGACTCCGCCACCCGCAAGGAGCACGAGAGCGAGCGTCGCAAGGATGGCGCTGCGCCACAGCCGCGTCGGGCCGCGCCTGCGCATACCCGACGCGTGCAGCTGAAAGGTCTCACGATCCGCAATGGGCGCAAGGCGCCGGGACGGGGCGCGTCGCCCCAGACCGAGGCCAAGGGCGGCGAGGCCGGCGAGAAGCGTCAGCGCTATGGGGGCCAGCGCCCTAGCGTGCGGCATAGGCATGGCGGCCTCCTGTCCGAAGATGCGACCCGGATTTCGCGATCCAGAGCCCGGCGAGCGCGAGCGCTGCGCCCGTGTAGACGAGGCCGGCGGGAATCCACATCACGAGGCCCGCGAGCTGCTGATCCTCGAGCGGCGTGAGCCCCCATTCCGGCGCGGTTCCGGTCTGGAGCGGGTAGATCGGCTGGCGTGCCACCGCGAGCAGGATGCCCAGGAAACCGGTGTGGAGTGAGGTCACGAACAGATAGAACACGGCGGCGCCATACGCTCGCTCGCGCTCAGGCCCCTGCAGCAGGGCGCGCCAGAAGAGGAGAGCGGTTGCAAAGAAGCTCAGGTGCTGGAGCCAGTGGAGCCAAGGATCGGTCAATGCGGCCTCGTAGAGAGCCGGAATATGCCAGACCCAGAGCGCAGCGCCGTGCAAGATCGTCGCGATGGGGGCATTGGTGAGAATCGACCAGGAGCGAGCCAGCGCAGGCACCCGTCCCAAGGAGCCGACTTTGCGACGCCAACGGGCGGGGAGTGCCCAGAGCATAGCTCCGACCGGGCGCGCCACGATCAGGAGCGGGGCCGAGACCGCCATCAGGATCTCGTGCTCGACCATGTGAGCGACGAAGAGCCGTTCGCCGAGCCAATGGAGGGGTGTGACGAGCGCCCCGGCGAGGAGGAGCCAGCCGAGAGCGAAGCAGCCGGCTTGCCAAAGACGCACGCCGCGCCCGACCCCGGCGCGCCGCCACAGGCGAAAGGCCCCGGCGGCGTAGAGGCTGCCGGAGAGGGTCAGCGGGAGCACCACCCAGGGATCCCACGTCCAGGTCGTGCCGATCTCGGTCCAGTGCAGGTGGCCGGCATGGGCGAGCGCTCGCCCCGGCAGCAGCAGTGCAAGGAGAAGCGCGAGCCCCCTCATCGTTCGCACCCGTGGAAGACCACCCCCGCGATCCCGTGGACGATGATGATCGCCGTGAACAGGAGCGCGATGCCGACGCCGATGAGCGCCACGAAGCGGTGTGGCCGGCCGGCTCCCGTGGAATCCGGCTCCGGCGTCGGTGCGGCCCTGACGTAGCCGCGCCAGGACAGGAGGCCGCCGAACAGGCTGAAAGCCGCCATCACGACGGCGACAATGGGAATGACCTGGACCTGATGCGCGCAGACCCAGGGCACGAGCGCGTAGTTCGCCTGTGTGCTGATGAGCCATGCGGCCGGCCCGGCATAGATGCCCGCAGAGGGAAGGCTCCGGACGAACCAGCCTAGCGCGGTATGCCCCTGGCGAGAAACATCAGGCTTGCGATCCCGGCGTTCGACGGCGTCCATCTCACCACCTCGGGAACAGGAAGACGACGATATAGAGCGGAATCCAAGCGGCAACGACGAAGGTCCAGTAATCGGCATTCTGGCCAACGTTGGGGAAGCGCTTGCCGTGCCCATGCCGGGTATACATCAGGACCGTGAGCACGATCGTGTCGACCACGTCCGTCAGGAGATGGAGAGTGTGAAAGCCGAGCAACAGCCAGACGATCGAGCCGTAGGCATTGTGGTCCCACTTGGTGTGGAGCAGTGCGATCTCGAGCACGCGCAGCGCCAGGAGCCCGACGCCCAGTACGCTCATGATCACGAGATACCGTCGGACCTTGCCGAGATCCTCGCGTTTGCTGGATCGTTTGGCGAGGTGGTTCGGCCAGAGGCTCGCCAGCATCAGGACGGTATGCAGCGTCGAGGTGTAGATGTCCGGCGGCTTGGAGGAGAGCGGCCAGACGCCGTTGACGAAGACGAGGTAGAAATAAGCCCCGAAAGCCAGGACGAAGCCAATGCCCTCGGTGGCGCAGAAGCCCATGGTGCCCCACCATTGGGTGCTGCGGGTCCCGTGGCTGTAGCTCGGCAGCCGCCGCACGTTGAGGACCACGCGATGCTGCAACGGCGTCGAGAGCGGGTGGAGCGGGCCCGAAGTCATGGTCCATCTTCCCCAGAGATGTGCGGCGGGGGGCGGAGCATCATCTATCGCTCTCCGTGTCGGACTTCGGCCAGAACCAGCCCAGCAGCGTGATCATGGTGGGCAGCCCGCCCCAGACGATGGCCCAGGGAGTGAAGATCGAGCCCACGAAGGTGATCGTGGTCGCGATCGCGGCCAGGAACGGCCAGATCGAAGGTTCGGGCGATGTCTCCTTGAGGTCCGCGCGGCCAGCCGTCACTGTCGAGACGATAACTTCCCGGTTCTCGACGCTCAGGCCGGCGACGACCGGCAGCGTGTCCCGGTGGGCCCACAGGGGTTCCCGGTTGGTGACGACGGGGATACGGTCGAAGTTCTGCGGCAGGGGCGGGGAGGCGGCTGCCCATTCGAGGGTCCCGGCGCCCCAGGGATTCGGGCCGGCGAGCGCCCCGCGCCGGGCGCTGGCTACCACGTTGTAGAGGAAGAGCACGAAGCTCCCGAACAGCATCACGCCGCCGATGGTGGAGATCAGGTTCAAGGTCCCCCAGCCCATCTCGGGGAGGTAGGTGTAGACCCGCCGCGGCATCCCCATCAGCCCAGAGATATGCATCGGGAAGAAGGTGATGTTGAAGCCGATGAAGGCGAGCCAGAAGTGCCACTTGCCGAGGCGCTCGCTCATCATGCGACCGGTGAACTTCGGGAACCAGTAATAGACGGCTCCGAGCAGCGGGAAGACATTGCCGCCGATAAGGACGTAATGAAAATGCGCTACGACGAACATCGTGTCGTGGACCTGCGCATCGATCGGCACCGAGGCCAGCATGATGCCCGAGAGCCCGCCGGCCACGAAGATAAAGAAGAAGCCGATCACGAAGAGCAGCGGAGTGCGGAAGACGGGCCTGCCGTCCCAGAGCGTCGCGATCCAGCAGAAGATCTGGATTCCGTTTGGGATCGCGATCAGCATGCTGGAAGCCGTGAAGAAGCTCGCGCCGAGCTGCGGCAGGCCCGTCGTGAACATGTGGTGAACCCACAGGCCGAAGGACAGGAACCCCGTCGCGATCATCGACAGCACAAGCGGGATATAGCCGAAGGCCTGCCGGCGCGAGAACGTGACCACGATGGCAGAAACCCAGCCGGTGGCTGGGATGAAGATGATGTAGACCTCCGGATGGCCGAAGAACCAGAACAGATGCTGGTAGAGAAGCGCATCGCCGCCCTCTGCCGGGTTGAAGAAGTGTGTCCCAACGAGCCGATCCATGATCAGCATCACCGAGGCCGTCACCACGGCGGGCAGCGCGAAGATAATGATGAACGCGTTGACGAGCTCCGCCCAGACGAAGAGCGGAATCCTGTCCAGCGTCATTCCCGGTGCGCGCATCTTGAACACGGTCACGACGATCTGGACCGCGACCGCGATGCCGGCGACCTCCGTGAAGGTGATCATCTGAGCCCAGAAATCGACCCGCTTGCCGGGCGAGTATTCGGGGCCCGAGAGCGGCACGTAGGCGAACCAGCCTACGTCCGGGCCGATGTTGAGCATGAAGGCGACCCAGATCATCGCCCCGCCGAAGAGATAAACGTAGTAGGAATAGGCGTTGAGGCGCGCAAACGCGATGTTGCGGGTGCCGAGCATCAGCGGCAGGAGAAAGACCGCGAAGGCCTCCCCGATCGGCACGCCGAAGAGGAACATCATCGTGGTGCCGTGCATCGTGAAGAGCTGGTTGTAGAGGTCCGGCCCAATCAAACCGCTCTCGGGCCGCGCCAGCTGCAGGCGCATCACAACGGCTGAGAGGCCACCGAGGAAGAGGAACACAAACGCGGTGATGATGTAGCGCCGGCCGATGATCTTGTGATCCACGGTCGAGAGCGCGCCGATGATGCCTTTCGCGGTGCCCCAGGTCCGAGCGAGACGGGCCGTGAGTTCCGGTCCGTCGATCTGATCGTCGCGCAGCTCCTTGGGATTGGGAGGCGCGTCGGCCTCGCTCCGAATCCCGCGCATGCCGCCGGGCTCACCGGTGAGGAGGCGGGACGGCTCCGGCACCGCGTCGAGAGCGGCGTCATGCGGGGCAAGCGTGCGGGTCACCGGGACGCCTCCGGAGCCGGGTGCGCGGGAGCAGGAGCAGGGCAGACGCGGGTCATTTCAGCCCCTCCAGGTAACTTGCGAGCGGCTGAACCTCGTCGGGTTCGAGCTGGATCGTAGGCATGTTCACGCCCGGCTTGATGCCGTGCGGATCGACGATCCAGGCCGCGATGTTGCCACGCGTGGTCTCGAGCGTCCCGGCTGCGATGTAACGGCGGCTGCCCACGTGTGTCAGATCGGGCGCGACCTTGCCGCCCGCATCGGTGCCGCGGATCTGGTGGCACATCACGCAAGGCTTCGAAAGGAAGATCTCCATGCCGCGCTGCCGCTCCGGATCGGTGGGGGCCTTGGCCGAGGAGATCTGGTCTTTGCGCCAGCGCTCAAAATCCTCCTTCGGCTCCGCGATCACGAGCAAGCCCATATGGGCATGCTGCAGACCGCAGAACTCCGCGCATTGGCCGCGATAGACGCCTGGCCGATCAGCCTGGATCTGGATCTGGTTCTGGCGTCCCGTGATGGCGTCCATCTTGCCCGTGAGGTTCGGGACCCAGAACGAGTGGATCACGTCGGCGGATTCGAGCTTGATCAGCACCGGCTCGCCCACAGGGATGTGGATCTCGTTGGCTGTGGTGAAAACCTGGTTCGGCTGTGGATCCTCATAGGTGATTTGCCACCACCATTGCCGACCCGTGACCAGCAGGGTCAGCGCGCCGTCCTTACGGCTATAGAGCGCCTTCTGCCCGCCATAGCTGATCCCTGTGAGGGCGAGCACGGTCACAAGCGTCAGACCGATTGCGGCCGAGACCACGATCGTCATACGCCGCTCCGTCGCCGGGTCCGTGGCGAGCGGGTCGGCGCCAGCAACGCGGCGCTTGCGGAGCGCAAGGAGCAGAGCCCCCATGGTGAGAACCCACACCGTCGCAAGCACGGCGGTGAAGATCCAGAACATGGAGGCCAGCGTGCGGGCGCCCGGTCCATGCGCATCGAGTGCCGATTGCCAGCCCTGGCAACCTGCCAGAAAGGGGGCGAGGATCAGGACGAGAGGTGCAATCCGCTTCATCGCCGTCTCATTGCGGCATCGAAGCGGAGGGCGGAATCTGGCCACCCTGGATCACTTCACCCGGCGGCCGGCGCTGCTCGGCGGGAGCGGGGTGCATGTCGTCGTTGCGGCCGGGCGCCACGTCCTTGCGGACATTGCGGCCCATGGAGCGCACATAGGCCGCGATCTGCCAGATCTGGTCGTCCGGGATCTTGCCCCGGAAGGAGGGCATGCCATTCGGACGACCTTCGCGGATCGTCTGCACGATGTTCTCGATCTGACCGCCATAGGTCCACATATCGTCCATCAGCGGCGGGCCCGATCCGCCGCCGCCATTGGCGTGGCAGCCGTTGCAGTTGAACCAGACGTAGAGCTTCTTGCCCTGGGAGACGTGGAAGGCGTTTTCCTCATATCCCTTGCCCATGCCGGTGCGCACCTCGAGCGGCGGAGAGGGACCGGCGGAAAGCGGGGAGAGGGCGATCTTTTCCTGGGACTCGGCGGTGACCGGGTTGGCGCGGTACTCGCGATCCTCGCGCTCGCAGGAGCCGAGGAGGAGAGCCGCGACGGCGACGAGCGGCAGGGCTTTCATCGGACGGCATCCGCCTGCTGTGGGGGGCGATCGAGCCGCGGCACGCCGTAGTCAGCCAGGATCCGGTCCACCTCGGCCCGCCGGCGGGTCAGCGCGGCGTCGACCTCCTGACGCAGGGCCTCGTCCTCCTTGCGCACGGCCATCGAGATGTCGAACACCATGGGGAGTTTCGGCCCGTCGAACGACGGCCGCACCGGGGTGACTTTCAGACGGACCGGTTCCCGTGTCGCGAAATAGCCTCCGAGCGGGCCCCAGACCACCGCGACATCGATCTCGCCCTGGGCGAGGGCATCGATAATCCGGGCCGGCGGGTTCGGTTCGGCGTAATCGCCATAGATCATGTAGCCACGCACGTTGTCGACGACACCGCGGCGGGCGAGCGCGTGCGCCGGCGGCGTATTCGACCCATCGTCGCCGATGAGGTGCACCCCGATCTTGAGGTCGCGCAGGACGGGATCGTTGAACGAGGCGATCTCGGGCCCGTCGGCACGGGTCACGAAGACGTAAGTGGAGCGATAATAGGGGGCGGTGGTGCGCACGCCCTCGTAATTCGCCGGCAGACCCGTGACGAGGTCGCAGGCTTCCGCCTTCAGGGTGTTGCGCAGGAAGCCCCGGCGCTGGGCCCACCAGGTATAGCGAAGGTCCGCCCCCATCTCCTCCGCGAGGAGGGCTGCAATCCTGTTCTCGAAGCCCTCGCCGGCTTCGTTGGAGAGGGGCAGGTTGTTGGGGTCGGCGCAGACCCGAAGTTCCCTGGCTCCCGCCCCCGTCGCGGCGAGGAGAAGGCCTGCCAATGCGAGGCCCCTAAGGGAGCTTGAACACATAGAGCGTTCCTCCCTTGGTGGTGACATTCTTGAGGTCCCGCATGGCGTTGACGAAGCCGAGTGCCGCAGTGGCATCGCGCGGATCAAGATCGCCCGACACAATGGCACCGGCCCAGCCGCCGACGCCGGAGAGGATCGCCACGTATTGCTTGCCGTCCGGACCGCGATAGGTCGTCGGCTGGCCGATGATCCCCGACGCGGTCTTGAACTGCCACAGCACCTCGCCGGTGCGGGCGTGGACGGCTTTGAACCAGCCCTCCATGTTGCCGTAGAAGACCACGTCGCCTGCGGTCGCGACCGCGCCGCTCCAGATCGGAAAGCGCTCCTTGATGGTCCAGAGCTCCTTGCCCTCGCGGATATCCCAGGCCGAGAACTCGCCCATGTGGCCGCCGGGGCCGGGGAACATGCGCACTTCGGCGCCGACGTATGGCGTGCCAGCGATGTAGTTCGCTTCCGAGCTCTGCCAGTCCATGCACATGTTCATATGCGGGATGTAGAGAAGGCCCGTCTTGTGGGAGAACGCGCTTGGATTCCAGTCCTTCGCGCCAGGCGCCGTTGGGCAGATGTCGCGGATCACCCGGTTGTTCACGGGTTCCTTCTCGGGATTGATCTGCATCCGCGCAGTCTTCATGTCGAAACCGGTGACGGCGGTCATCGCGTGGAAGGGCTTCGCCGAGAGCACTTCTCCAGTGATGCGATCGATCACGTAGACGAAGCCCGTACGCCCCGGATGCACCAGGACTTTGCGCGGGCGCCCCTCCCACTCCATGTCGAGCAGGATCATCTCGTTGACGGTGTCCCAGTCATGGATATCGTGCGGCGCGGTCTGGTAGAACCAGCGTGCATCGCCGGTGTCGGGATCGCGGGCGAAGATCCCGGCGGTCCATTTGTTGTCGCCAGGGCGCTGGTTCGCGTTCCAGGGACCCGGATTGCCGGTGCCGTGATAGAGCAGGTTCAGGTCCGGATCGAAGGACAGCCAGCCCCACACCGTGCCGCCGCCCGTCTTCCAGGCATCCGCCGGCCAGGTCGTGACGCCGAGGTCCTTCCCCTTCTCGCTGTCGTAGAAGGGCTTGAAATTCGGGCCGATCTTGACGTCCTGGTCGGGACCGGTGTTGTAGGCCTTCCAGACGCTCTTGCCATCCTCCTCGTTCAGCGCGTGGATCCAGCCGCGCACGCCGTATTCGCCGCCCGAGATGCCGACGAAGACCTTCCCCTTGGCGACAAGGGGGGCCATCGTCATGGTCTCGCCGCGGTTGATGTCGCCGAGCTTGGTCTTCCAGACCTCTTCGCCCGTTTCCGCATTCACGGCCACGACATGGGCGTCGAGGGTGGTGAAGTAGACCCGACCGTTGGCATAGGTCGGGCCGCGGTTGACCACATCGCAGCAGGCCACCCCTTGGGCCGCAGCGGCGGGCTTCGGGTTATACTGCCACTTCATCGGCGCGCCGGGCTGGGTGAGATCGAGCGCGTAGAGAATGTTGGGATAGGGCGAGAGCACGTACATCGTGCTGCCGACCACCAGGGGAGCGGATTCCTGGCCGCGGTTGACCCCGGTCGAGAACGTGAACGCGACCTGCAGGTTCTTGACGTTCTCGGTGTTGATCTCGGCGACGTTGCTGTAACGCGTGTTGGCGTAGTTCTTCTGCGGGATCTGCCATTGCCCGTCTTCGGGCGTGCTCGCGAAGGGCGGTGCTGCCGGCTGCTGAGCCTGCGCGGGGGGGCCAACCAGGACGCTCAGCAGAGCTGCGAACGCAAGAGCGATTCGACGTCCACCCACGATGTATTCCCCCGAACGCAATAACCTCCCGCCGGAGCCGCGGTGTGACTCAAACTGTCACGGTTCAACAATGTTCCCGAAAATGTGATCGATCGCGGACGGTGCGGCAAAAGGGCTGGCGCCCGGAACCGGTCACACATTGGCGCGCCTCGCCCAGAAGCCGCGACCGGGGTCATAGCCCAGGACGGCAAGTGCCAGAAAGGCCGGGAACGCCACGCCACAGACTGCGAGCGCGACCGGCTCGAAGCGGAGATAAAGCGCGAAGCGGACGAGCTCCACCGCGTGGGTGAAGGGATTGAGCGTCGCGGCCAAAGCAAGGGGCGGGCTCACCTCCTCGAGCCGCCACAGCGGATAGAGTGCCGTGGAGGCGAAGAAGGCCGGGAAGATCACGAAGTTCATCACGCCCGCGAAGTTCTCGAGCTGCCGGATCAGGGACGACAGGGCGAGCCCGAAGGCACCGAGCATGAGTCCGGCCAGCGCGAGCGCCGGCAGGGCCGCGAGGTAGCCGAGCGCGGGCGGGCGCACGTCCCAGAGACGGGCAAGGAGGAAGAAGACGTAGACCAGCGGAATGACGGAAAGGGTATTGGCGACGAGCCGCGCGGTCAGGAGCCACCAGCGCGGAAGCGGAGCGGTGAGCAGCACCCGCATGGAGCCCATCTCCCGGTCGTAGACCATGGCGAGGGAGCTCTGCATGCCATGGAAGAGCAGCATCATGGCGGCCAGCCCCGGCACGATATAGACCTCGTAGAGGATGTAGGTCTCGTAGGGCGGGATGATCGAGAGGCCGAGCGCCGACCGGAATCCCGCGGCGAACAGTGCAAGCCACACCAGCGGCCGGATGATTGCGGCGGCAAGCCGCCCGTGCTGGCGCAGCACGCGCAACGACTCTCGGCGTGTGATCCCGGCGAGCGCCACGAGGGCATGGCGCCCCCTCATGCGCCGTCCCCGGTAAGATGAAGGAACGCATCGCGCAGGGTGGCGCCGGCGGCAAGATCGGCGGCACGACCCTGCCAGCGGATATGACCCTCGTGCAGGACGAGAAGCGGATCGTCGGGCTCGACCTCATCGAGCATGTGGGTGGCCCAAAGCACGCTCAAGCCCTTCTCCCGGCACAAGGCGCGCGTATGCGTGAGCAGATCCCGGCGGGTGGCGACGTCGAGCCCGGCGGTGCCCTCGTCGACGAGGAGGAGCCGGGGCTCGGGCAGCAGCGCGCGGGCGATCTCGACCCGCCGCCGCAGCCCGCCCGAAAGGGCGCGGACCGTGTCGCCGACCCGATCCAGGACGCCGAGCCGGTGGAGTTCGGCGTGCGCACGCTCCAAGGCGGCGCGTCGGGGCAAGCCGTGGAGTGCGCCGTAATAGGCGAGATTATCTGCGATCGTGAGGTCGAGATCGAGAGTCGCTGGCTGGAACACGACGCCGAGCCGCGCCAGCGCGGCGAGCGGCTCATGCCGGAGCGGGTGTTCGAAGATCCGGATCTCGCCCGTCCGTGCGGCGTAAAGGCCTGTCACGAGTGAGACCAGCGTGGTCTTGCCGGCGCCGTTCGGGCCGAGAAGCACCGTGAACGAGCCGGCCTCCACGCGGAACGCCACATCGGCGAGGACGCGCCGGCGACCGAAATCGTGGCTCAGGCCGTCCACCGCAAGTGCCGTCGCGGTGCTATCCGTACCGCCAGCACTCACGGACCGACCACGACGCCCCAGGGGGAGCGGCCGACGCCGAGGGACTTCACGACCTCGCCACGCGCGAGATCGATTACCGACACGTCGCTCGAGTTGCCGTTGGCCGTGTAGAGCCGCCGCTCGTCGGGTGAGAGTGCGACGTGCCACACGCGCTGGCCGACGAGATAGGTGCGCAGCACCTTGAAGGTCCTCGCATCCACTTCGGCGACCCGGTTCGCGGGACCGAGCGCCACAAACGCCCGCGTGCCGTCCCGCGTGAGCTGGAGGCCCACCGCCTGCACGAGCTCGCGTGGCACACCCGGCACTTCGAAGGCGATCTTCGCAACGGATTCGAGCGTCGCTGCGTCGAACACTTCGACGCTTCCGCGAAGCTCGGACGAGACCCAGATGCGGCGGTTGTCGGGCGACACCTGCGCGACCCGCGGCCGCGTGTCGACGAGCACGCTGTCGAGAAGTTCGAGGGTAGCGGCATCGATCACGTGCAGCATGCTCGTGGTCTCGGAGGTGTTAACGACGATGCGTCCGTCAGGGCTTACCCCCATGCCCTCCGGCTCGACCCCGACCTCGACTTCCGTGAGGATCTTGGCCGACGGAATGTCGACCACCGAGACCATGTTGTCGTTCTCGTTGGCGACGAAGAGGCGGCGGCCATCCGGGTGGAGAACGAACAGCTCCGGATCCTCGCCGGAGGGAAGCGCACCTTCCACCTTGCGCGTCGCAAGATCCACCACGTCGATGCGGTTGTCGTCGCCGACGGCCACGTAGAGCTTGCGACCGTCGGCGCTCAGCCCGAGCCCGCGCGGGCGGCGTCCGACCGGGATGGTGGCCGCCACGGTGAGCGACGCGCCGTCGATCACGGATACGGTGTTGTCCTGCTCGTTCGAGACATAGGCGGTCTCGGCCCGGGCCGGCGGCGCGAGGAGGACCGCCGCGAGGGCAAAAAGTCTCAGAGCTTGCATCGGCTCTCCTCGCGATCCACGCCCAGCGTGTCGAGTTCCGAGCCCCGGTGCAGGAAGCCGGCCTGTGGCGAGACCGAGACCAGCATGCGGGGACCGGCGATCAGGATCGGCTGACGCATCTGCCCGTCCCAAGGGCGAAAGCTCTGGCCCTGGCCTTTGAAGCCTGAGAGCAGGAACTCGGGTCCGCGCAGATAGGCCGCGATCGTTGCGGGATCGCTGCTCCGCGACCGCACAGCCGCCTCGCCGATCGCGCGCACCGCGGCCCAGGCGGCGTAATCGTGGTCGCCCATGCGCCTGCCGGCGAGCTTCTCGAAGCGGGCATGGAGCTGGGTTGCGCCCCACTGCTCCGAGACCGGGCTGAAGCCCGCGGCCGTGAGCCCGTGCGTGCCCGCAACCGGGCGGGGGCGCGCGGTGCGTCCGGATAGATACTCGCCGAACTCGTCGGCCTCGTCGGCGACCACGAGTACGTCGTGGTCGGGTCCCTGCGTGACGGCGGGGATCTCCGTCTGCAGCGCCACGTGACCGGTATCGGCTCGGGCCTGTCCCAGCCGGAAGGTCCATTCCCGGTCCGTGACGATCGTGGCCCCGAAACGCTTCGCGGCCCGGCGATAGGCGTCCGCCAGCAGCTTGTCGCCAGGGTGCCGGCCCACGACGAGGAACCAGCGCCGCCAGCCCTTCACCGCAAGATATTGCGCCAGCGCATCGGCCAGCATGGCTCGGCTCGGGACCACATGGAGCAGGTTCGGGCGGCAGGATTCGCCGCGCAAGGCGTCGTCGGGCGCGCGGCTGTTGAGGATCACGAGGTCCGGCACCGTCGTGGCTTTCAGCAGAGCAGGCATGTCGAGGTCGGCGACCGCGAACCGAACGCCGTCGACGGCAAGTGCCCGGGTGACGGCTGCCGGATCCTCGCCCTCGGCCAGCACCCGCTCGACCAGGATAAAGCGCTGGCCCGTGAACCGCCCCGTGGTCGCGGTGTCGGCGGTCCCCAAGCGCGCGCCAGCCAGGCCTTCGTCATGGATCTCCCGGTCGAGAGGGGAGACCGGCTGCACCGGTGCACGGACCTGAGTCAGGAAGGCAATGGGAATTCCGGGCTCGCTCACCGCCTCGGTCGCGGTGACCAGCAGCAGGAGGAGCGTAGCAAGGGTTCTCATGCAGCGGCCATCGCTCGCGGCAGGAGACGGTTGCTCGCGAGGCGTGCCGGTGCGCCCTCTCGGGTTACGACGCGGGCATGAAGCACCAGGGTCTTCGACATCTGAAGCGTCATAAGAGAGGTAAGGCGACCGCGCATAGGCGCTCCCGGAAAAGGGTCGGAATCAACGGCCAAGCTCGGCATTTGTTCCCTCCTGCCTTCGCGCGCCCGCATGACGTCGACGGCGGGCCGAGCCTCTCATGGTGGGATGCCTTTACTCGGATCCTCGGGATCAATATGGCCCGGTATGGGCGCCGGCAGCGCGCCTCCCGGATCGGGCAAAACGAGGACATAGGGAATGGAACTCCAGCGCAACGCGTTCAAGGCGGCTCTGAAGGCGGGCAAGCTCCAGATCGGGCTCTGGAGCAGCCTGTGCAGCAACATCGCGGCCGAGGTCATCGCCGATAGCGGCTTCGACTGGATCCTCCTCGACACCGAGCACTCGCCGAACGAGGTGCCGGATATCTTGTCCCAGTTGCAGGCCTGCGCCCGCGGCACCGCGACCCCGATCGTGCGGCCGGCCTGGAATGATCCGGTCCTGATCAAGCGCACCCTCGACATTGGGGCCACGACCGTCCTGATCCCGTTCGTCCAGAATGCGGATGAAGCCCGGCGCGCGGTGGCGGCCTGCCGTTACCCGCCGGCGGGCATCCGCGGCGTGACCACCATGGGGCGGGGCAGCCGCTACGGACGCGTGTCCGATTACCTCAAGCGGGCCGACGACGAGATCGGCGTGCTGGTTCAGATCGAGACGGGAGCGGCGCTCGACGTCCTGGAGGAGATCGCCGCGGTTGACGGCGTCGACGGCGTCTTTATCGGCCCTGCCGACCTGTCGGCGTCGCTCGGGCAGATCGGCAACCCCTCGCATCCCTCCGTGCAGGAGGCCATGAAGAGCGCGGTCGACCGGTTGAAGGCCGTGGGCAAGCCGGCCGGCATCCTCGCCCCGCGGGAGGACGACGCCCGCCGCTACATCGAATGGGGTTACGGCTTCGTCGCGGTCGGCTCCGACATCGGCCTGCTCGCCAAGCACGCGGACGCGCTGGCCCGGCAGTTCCGGCCCGCCTGAGCCGCCGCGAGGACGCATCGGAGCGACAAGCCGGGCACGACAGGGCGTTGCCCGGCGAACGGCATTTCCTGCTAAATCAGACCGATGAAGCGGGCGCTCCACAGGCCCACGACGATAATCCACAGGACGGCGACCACGATGGCGAGCCACAGAAGCCGTGCGGTCTGCGCTTCCGTTCGATCCACGTGATCGCTGTCGGCCAAGTCGTGCCGGACCTCCTCGTTCATGGGTCGCTCCCGTTATGCACCTGAGCCGGTCGTAGCCGACGCGGCTGCCGGAAGCCTGTGCTGATCCACACATGCCGACGGCCCGATGCGGCCGGGCCGTCGAGCCCACACGCTGCCGGCCACAGGGCCTCGGGCCATCAATATGCGGCTGCGGGGTAGCGTGCGGTTGCCCGGCCTGACACTCTGCGGCGCCCCAGACATGGAGCCCTTCAGTGCAGACCCTGATTCAATATGAGGATGCCGGACCGGAAGTCCGCGCGGTCTACGACGACATCAAGCGGACGCGCGGCGTTCCGGACGTGAACAATTTCTGGAAAGCGCTCGCGGTCCACCCGCCGACGCTGAGCCGGACGTGGGAGAGCATCAAGGAGGTAATGGCGCCCGGCGCGATCGACCCGCTGACGAAGGAGATGCTCTACCTGGCGGTCAGCATCAGCAACGGCTGCGGCTATTGCATCGCCTCTCACGGCGCGGCGGCGCGGAAGGCCGGCATGACGGAGGCGATGTGGGGCGAACTTCTGGCCGTGGTCGGCATGGCGAACGAGACCAACAAGCTTGCCTTCGGACTTCAGGTGCCGATCGATCCGGCCTTCCAGGGAAAGCCGCTGTAAACCGGCAGCGCCTCGGCGCCCGGGAGCGCTGGTTTCTGTCAATAGTTGTCAGAATTCAGCAGAACTCGTATCCAGTGCCCCATCACAACGGAAGCGGTCCGGCGGGCCGCTCGGCAGGAGGATACGATGAGGAAGCTACTGACTGCCCTCGGTCTCGCATGGGTCGGTCTTACGGGCGCTGGTCACGCGCAGGAACCAGCCTGGCCGCAGAAGCAGGTCACGATTGTGGTGCCCTTCGGAGCCGGCGGGACCACGGACGTCTTCGCGCGAATTGTCGCCGAGCACCTGCAGGCGAAGTACGGGCAACCGTTCATCATCGAGAATCGGCCCGGCGCGGGCGGCAATGTCGGGACCGCGGCAGTCGCGAAGGCCGCGCCGGACGGACATACCCTGCTGGTCGGGACGGTGAGCACGCATGCCATCAACCCGTTCCTCTACAAGAACCTGTCCTACGACACCGAGCGGGACTTCCAGCCCGTGAGCGGGATCGCGACGCTGCCGAACCTGCTCGTCGTGAACCCGAAGCTTCCGGCCAAGACGATCGACGAACTCGTGCACTACGCGAAAGCGAACGAGGGCAAGCTGAACTACGGCTCGTCCGGTGCGGGCACCTCGCAGCATCTCGCGGCGGAACTGTTCCAGATGATGACCGGAACGAAGATGACGCATGTTCCTTTCCGCAGCTCCAGCGACATCATGAACGGCCTCATGGGCGGCCATGTCGATCTCGCCTTCGACAACATGACGATCGCCTGGCCGCAGGCTCAGGCCGGCACGGTCCGCGCGATCGCGGTCACCAGCCCCGAGCGCAGCCCCTCCGCGCCCGAGGTTCCGGCGGTCGCCGAAACCCTGAAAGGCTTCGATGCCACGTCCTGGAACGGCCTCTGGGCTCCGGCCGGCACGCCGCGTCCGATCATCGACAGGCTCGCGGCCGACGTGAAAGCCATCATGGAACGGCCGGACGTGCGCAAGAAGGCAACCGAGCTGGGCTCGACCCCGGCGCCATCCTCGCCCGATCAGTTCACCGCATTCATCAAGGGCGAGCGCGATAAGTGGCAGAACGTGGTCAAGACGGTGGGCGTTCAGATCGGGCAGTGATCCCTGCCGAGGCGGACCGGCCCCGCCGGTCCAACCTCATTGTTGAGGCCACCAGAGCGGCCGCCGACCTGAGGGGCGCTTCCTCCCGTGCCTGCGGCCGCAATGGCCCTACCAGGGAGGGGCGATCCCGTCAGTGCTGCGGGTCCGGGTTGTGGGGGCGGAACAGGACACCGCGTTCGGCCCACAGCACCGCGGCAAGGCAGAGGCTGCCCAGAAGAAGGTAGCCGAGGCCAAGCGGCAGGACGGTCCCATTGAAGGCCTGACCGATCACGAGCCCGAGCAGGGCTCCCGCCAGCGTGGTGTAGAAGCCGAGGATGGACGAGGCCGTCCCCGCGACCGCCCCGAGCGGCTCCATCGCCATGGCGTTGAAGTTCGACATCGCGATCGCAGCCAGGAACTGGTTGGCGGCGAGCGCCAGACCGAAGAGGGCGAGCGGGGGGCGCCCGTCATAGAGCACGGCGAGGCCGAACTGCAGGATCGCAACCGCCAGGAACCCCAGCGTGGCGGCGTGGGACAGACGCCGCATGCCGAGCCGCCGCACCAGGGTCGCGTTGATGACGGACGCGATGCCCATGACGCCCGCGATGATCCCGAACGCGACCGGGAAAAGGGGACCGAGGCCGTAGACCTCCGTCTCGAAGATCTGCTGCGCCGATCCGACATAGCCCAGCAGGGCTCCGAACATCCCCGCCACACCCGTCGAGTAGCCCATTGCGGTTCGGGACACGAGGGTCAGACGGGCGCCGCCCGCGATCCGTGCGGCCGAGAACGGGAAACGGTACTCGGGATTCAGCGTCTCGGGCATTCGGATCCCGAACCAGGCGACCAGGAGGACGGCGAGCGCCAGCATGACGGCGAAGACGACCGGCCAGTTTCCGACCAGCAGGATGAGGCTGCCGGCGGCGGGCGCGAAGACCGGAAGGATGATGAAGACCGCGAACGTGATCGACATCACGCGCGCCATTTCGCGGCCCGCAAAGCAGTCCCGCACGATCGCGATCGCGAGCACCCGCCCGGCCGCGGCGCCCATGCCCTGGATCAGCCGGGCCGCCATGAGGACCCAGAAGCTCGGCGCCAGGATCGACAGCATGCAGCCGACGGCGAAAAGCGCCATGCCGACGATCAGGGTCGGTCGCCTGCCCACGATATCGGATGCCGGTCCGTAGACCAGCTGCATCAGCGCGAAGCCGATCATGTAGACATAGACCAGCAATTGCAGGTCGTTGGCCTCTGCGACTCCGAAATGGGCCTGGATGTGCGGGAAGGCTGGCAGCAGAATATCGATCGACACCGCCGTAACGGCCATCATCAGGGCGATGAGCGCCACGAACTCGGCAAAGCGCGGGAGCCTCACGCGCCGCATCTCGCTCGGGTCGGATGAGGAGGTCATGGAACTTGCCTGGATTGCATGGGGTCGGTGGGGCGTCGTTCTACGGATCCCACCGCGGCTGCCGCAACCCACCGTCCGGCATGGCAGCTGCGCGGCAAGCGCCTCAGGGATCGGGAGGGAGCCCGAGTCCCCCTTGACCATCCAGTTCACCGCAGGCGACCCGAAAAGAGAGCTGAAGAGGGGCCTTACCGCCGCCTGCCTGCGCCCCACATTGCCTTACCGGCCTTTCACCGGCTATGACCACCCAAAGTACCCATGGCGGCGTCCTGCCGTCGTTCAGGCGCACAGGGGCAAGACTGCAATGGCGAGTTCGGCCGGATCAACGATCCCCACGATTTTGGAAGCTCACGGGCAGGACATCCTCTCGGAATGGCTGCGGCTCCTGAAGGCTTCCGGCGGCTCGGGCGGTCGGATCCGGGACCCTGAACTTGCGACCCAGTGCCAGGAATTTCTCGCACTCTTCCGTCAGGCCGTGGCCTCTGGGAACCTCAAGGACACGCAAGCGGCCGCCTTCGTGCCGGTGCGTGAATTTCTGACAGATCTTTCCCGCTCCCGCGTCGCGTTGGGCTTCAGCCCGGGCGAGACGGCCATGTTCGTGTTCTCGCTCAAGCAGCCTTTGTTCGACCGGCTCCAGCAAGAGAACCGCAAGGACGGCGACGCGCTCGCGAGCAATGTCTGGACCCTGACCCTGCTCCTCGACCAGCTCGGCCTCCACGTCATGGAGGCGTTCCAGCGCAATCGTGAGGAGATCATCATTCGCCAGCAGCAGGAGATCGCGGAGCTGTCGACCCCGGTGGTGAAGCTCTGGGACGGGATCCTGGCGCTACCCATGATCGGCACGCTCGATAGCGCCCGCACACAGACCGTGATGGAGAACCTGCTCCAGACGATCGTGGACCAGAACGCCGAAATCGCCATCATCGACATCACGGGCGTGCCTACCGTCGACACGCTCGTGGCCCAGCACCTGCTCAAGACGGTGGCGGCCGCGCGCCTGATGGGCGCGGATTGCATCATATCCGGCATCCGGCCGCAGATCGCGCAGACCATGGTCCATCTCGGCGTCGAGCTCAACGTGACCTCAAAGGCCACCCTGGCGGATGCGTTGTCCTTGGCCCTTCAGCGCACCGGCAAGGCCGTGGTGTCGGCCAAGGTCGCCGCGGCCAGGATGTGAGACAATGGATCGCATACCGATCCTCAAGCTGGGCGACGCGCTCCTGGTCACGATCCAGGTCGACATGCACGATCGGCTCGCGCTTGCCCTGGAGGAAGACCTCACGACCAAGATCGTAGCTACGCGGGCAAAGGGGGTCCTGATCGACATCTCCGCGCTCGAGATCGTCGATTCCTTCATCGGCCGGATGCTCGACAACATCGCCGCGGTCTCGCGCGTGCTCGATGCCGATACGGTCGTGGTCGGCATGCGGCCTGCTGTCGCGATCACCCTCGTCGAACTCGGGTTGTCCTTGTCGGGCGTCAGAACCGCCCTCAACGTCGATCGGGGCATGGCCCTGATCAGCCGGCGCGCCGGGCCCTTGGAGGACGAGGATGATCGTGCTGAGGGATGATACCCTCCCGATCAAGACCTCCGATGACGTGGTGCGGGTCCGCCAGGAGACGAGGACGCGCGCCGTGGAGATCGGTCTCGGTCTCGTCGATCAGACCAAGATCGTGACCGCTGCGAGCGAGCTTGCGCGCAATACTCTCGATTACGGCGGGGGCGGCACGGCCCGGCTCCAGATCGTTCAGAACGGGATGCGCAAGGGCATCAAGCTCACCTTCGAGGACCGCGGCCCGGGGATCCCGGATATCGACCTCGCCCTGAAGGATGGCTACACGACCGGGAGCGGGCTCGGCCTCGGGCTCAGCGGCGCCAAGCGGCTTTCGAACGAGTTTGAGATCTATTCGAAAGTCGGCGAGGGCACCCGCGTCAGCATCACGCGTTGGAAGTGACGTGATGCAAGCGCTCTCCGTCCAAGACGTGTCCCAAGTCGCCGAGGCCCGACGCGGCGCGACTGCGCTCGCGCACCGGATCGGCTTCAACGAGGAGGAGGCGGGTCGGGTCGCGATCGTGGCGACGGAACTCGCCACGAACCTCGTGAAGCACGCCGCGGGCGGAGAGTTGCTCGTGGGCCCATTCTGGGACGAATCCGGCGAAGGGGTCGAATGCATCGCTCTCGACAAGGGTCCGGGCATGGCGGACGTCGATGCCTGCCTCAGGGACGGCTACTCGACGGCGGGGACCGCCGGGACCGGCCTCGGAGCCGTTGCGCGCCAGGCGCAGTTCGTCGACATCTTTTCCCGGCCCGGGCTCGGAACGGCCACGCTCGCACGCCTGCAGCGCGGGAGGCGGGGGACGAAGCCGCCGGCCGCTGGACCGGCCTTCGGAGCGGTGTCCCTCCCCAAGATCGGGGAGGAGGCCTGCGGCGACGGATGGAGCGCAAGGCCGCACTCCGACGGCATGACCTTGATCGTCGTCGACGGTCTCGGCCATGGGCCGCTCGCCGCGGAGGCCGCGCGCGCGGCCCTTTCGGTCTTCGACAGCTGCCATGAGCGCGCGCTCTCCGAGATCCTGGAGCGCATCCATGGAGCCCTGCGCTCCACCCGGGGGGCCGCCGTATCGGTGGCCAGGCTCGACCTCACCCGGAGCCATGTGCAATTCGCCGGCATCGGCAATGTCTCAGGGACGCTGATGACAGGTCCGGTCGTCCGCAAGATGGTGTCGCACAACGGCACGGCGGGCCATACCGTGAAGCGGATCCAGGAATTCACCTACGACTTCACGGGCCGGCCGCTCGTCCTTCTCTGCTCCGACGGGCTCGGCACCAACTGGTCTCTGGATCGTTATCCGGGACTCGCCGTGCGCCACCCGAGCCTCATCGCGGGCGTGCTCTACCGCGACTTCACCCGCGGCCGCGACGATGTCACCGTGCTGGTCGCCTCGGGAGGCCACGCTTGACCAGACCCATTCATACAGCGGCAGCGCTTGCCGCACCGAGGGGGCAGGGATGAGCCGGCTCCCTGCCCCCTCGGTGCGGGCCGAGTGTGAGGGTTGCGCATGATGTGGCCGATCCTCACGGTCATGATGCAGAACGAGGCCGACGTGGTCGTCGCACGGCAGCGGGCCCGGCGGATCGCCGAACTCCTGAGCTTCGACGTGCAGGACCAAATCCGGGTCGGGACGGCCGTCTCGGAGATCGCACGCAACGCTGTGGGCTATGGCGGCGGCGGCCGTGTCGAATTCCTCGTGGAGAACGACGCCGCGCAGGCCTTGTTGATCCGGATCAGCGACAGCGGCCCGGGCGTCGCAGACCTCGAAGCCGTGCTGGAGGGCCGCTACCGGTCTCAGACTGGGATGGGCCTCGGCATCGTCGGCGCGCGCCGGTTGATGGACCGCTTCGACATCCAGTCGTCGCCGGGGAGCGGCACGGTCGTGACTCTGGGGAAGCGGCTCTCCCGCCGGCAGCCGGTCGTCACCTCCGAGATCATCCGCGACGTGGCCGCGCGCCTGACCCGGGAGCGGATCGGCGATCCCCTGTCCGAGATCCGGGAGCAGAATCAGGAGCTTCTTCGCAGCCTGTCGGAGGTTCAGGTCCGGCAGGAGGAGCTTGCCGCACTCAATGCCGAACTGGAGGACACCAATCGCGGGGTCGTGGCGCTCTACGCCGAGCTCGAGGAGAAGGCGGAGCAGCTGAAGGCCGCCAGCGAGCTCAAGTCGCGTTTCCTGTCCAACATGAGCCACGAGTTCCGGACGCCCTTGAACTCGGTTCTTGCGCTGTCCCGCCTCCTCCTCGACCGGGTGGACGGCCCGCTCACCCACGAGCAGGAGCGGCAGATCGGTTACATCCGCAAGGCGGCCGAAAACCTCACCGAGCTGGTGAACGATCTCCTGGATCTCGCCAAGGTGGAGGCCGGCAAGATCGACGTGCGCGCAGTCTCGTTCTCCCTCGACGAGCTGTTCGGCGGACTGCGTGGCGCGCTCAAGCCGCTGCAGACAAGCGACGCCGTGAACCTCGTGTTCGAGGAGCCGCCGCGCGGCATCCCCGCCCTCCACACCGACGAGGCGAAGGTCTCGCAGATCCTGCGCAACTTCATCTCGAATGCGCTGAAATTCACCGAGGCGGGCGAGGTCCGGGTCGCTGCGGCGCTCGAGGGTGCCTCGGGACGCATCATGTTTTCGGTGCGCGATACCGGCATCGGCATCGCGCCCGAGCACCAGGCCAGCATCTTCGAGGAGTTCGTGCAGGTCGAGCACCGGCTCCAGGGCCGGACCAAGGGCACGGGCCTTGGCCTCCCTCTCTCCCGCAGGCTTGCGGAACTGCTGGGCGGGGAGGTCCGCCTGGAGAGCGCGCCGGGCCAGGGATCCACCTTCAGCCTGGTGATCCCGATGGTTCATAGCGGTGGCGCAATCGATCAGCCGGGCGCCGCACCGAGCGAGCCAGCCCGGTCCAAGGTTCTCGTGATCGACGACGAGGAAGCGTTCCGCTACGTCCTGCGCCAGCTCATCGGCGGATCTGGCTACGAAATCATCGAGGCGTCCGACGGAGCCGATGGGCTGCGGAGGGCGAGGGATGAACATCCGGATGCGATCATCCTCGATCTCCAGATGCCGCGGCTCGACGGTTATGCGGTCCTCGAGGCCCTCGCCGCCGATCCTGCCACGCAGGGTATCGCTGTTGCGATCTCGACCTCGTCGGTGATCGGACCCGATCAGCGCGAGCGCCTCGCAGGCGCGCGCGCCATCCTCCCCAAACATTCCCTGTCGCGCGAGAGCGTCTGGTCCTTCCTGCGCAGCGCGTCGTCTGTTTCCGGTACGGCCTGATGGACCAAGTCTCTCCCACGATCCTTGTTGTCGACGACACCGAGGCCATTCTCTACGCCAAGGTCAAGACGCTGCGCCGGGCCGGCTATGACGTCGTGGAGGCATCGACCGGGCAGGAGGCTGTTGTAGTCGCCAGGCAGACCCGGCCGGCGCTTGCTCTGCTCGATGTGAAGCTTCCCGATATCAGCGGGATCGAGGTTTGCCGGATCCTCAAGCAGGAGTTCCCGGACATTCTGGTGCTTCAGATGTCGGCGAGCTTCATCGAGAGCGAGGACCGCACGCGTGGCCTGGAGAACGGCGCCGATACTTACCTGGTCGAGCCCGTTGAGCCCAGCGAACTCCTCGCCTCCGTCCGCGCGCTCTTGCGCATGCGCGAGGCCAACGAGGCCCTGCGCGCGAGCGAGGAGCGCTATCGCCTGATCGTCGAGAGCGCGACCGACTACGCCATCTTCACCACGGACCTGGACGGGCGGGTCACGAGCTGGAATGCGGGCGCGCAGAATGTGCTCGGCTTCAAGGAGACGGACATCCTAGGCCGCGACGCTCGCATTCTGTGGACGCCGGAGGACCGGGCAGCCGGCGCTCCCGAGGAAGAGATGCGCGGCGCACGCGAGGAGGGCCGGGCCGAGGACGAGCGCTGGCACGTCCGCAAGGACGGCAGCCACTTCTTCGCCCATGGTCTTCTGATGCCGCTCAAGGGCAGCAAGGGGACGCAGGGCTACCTCAAGATCCTGCGCGATCGCACGGAACGGCGGCGGGCGGAGGAGCGCCAGGAGCTTCTCATCCGCGAGCTGCACCACCGGGTCCGCAACACGCTGGCGACTGTCCAGGCCATCGCGAACTCAACGATCCGGTCCGCGGATTCCATGGAGGATTTCAGCGACGCGTTCCTCGGCCGGATCAACGCGCTTGCCAGAACTCACTCGCTCCTGACGGAGGATTACTGGCAGGCGGCATCCCTGCGCGACCTCCTCGCGGCCCAACTCGGGCCCTACCAGGACGGCAGCGCTCATCAAGTGCAACTCAACGGGCCGGCGGTCGAACTGCCGTCCGAGATCGCGGTCCCGGTCAGCATGGCGATTCACGAACTGACCACGAATGCCGCGAAGCACGGCTCCCTTTCGGTGGAAGGCGGACACCTCGCCGTGACCTGGACGGTACAGGGTACGGGAGGAGCCGAGCGCACGATCCATCTCGAATGGCGCGAGCGGAACGGCCCGCCGGTCTCGCCCCCGACCCGGGAGGGATTCGGAACGCGCCTGCTCGAGCGTGTTCTGACGATCCAGGCACAGGCCAAGGTCCGGGTCGAATATCAGCCCGAAGGCCTTTATTTTACGGCCGATATTCCACTGAGGAACGGCGTAGACCCGGCCTCCCTGCCCGGATCGCCGTCCTCCTGAAGGCTGCGGGCGGGAGGCCCGCGCAAGCCGCTGCACCGCCGCCGCAGGTCCCGGCGCTGTCGCCAAGCCATGGTGATGGGCAGATCGTGTGACTTGTATACACACGACTGTCCCGGTGGCATTGCATCTGCGGCTCGACGCGGTCTACGGTCCGGCAACGAGTCGCCAGTACTCGACATGGACGTTTGCCGGGGAGGGTCCCTTCTTGAGGCCAGGGCCGAACCATAATTGCATGCAACGTCAACCGGGGGCACCCCTGTGACGGTCGAGGCTGCACGGCTGCGCACGTGGCGCCGGTGGGATCGCCTGGCCGGCGCGCTGACCTTTCTCGCGCCGCTCCTCGCGCTGGTCGTGATCTGGCAGACGATCGTCATCGTCTTCGACGTGAATCCCGGGATCTTTCCCGGCGTCCCGGCCGTGTGGCGGGCCGGGGTCGATTCCATCCTTGACGGAACGCTGCCGAAGCATGTGGCGACGAGTTTCGCGCGCGTCCTCGTCGGAACGGCGCTGGCGCTCGTGGCTGCGATCCCGCTCGGTATTGCCATGGGCGTGAGCCCGGTGGTCTCGACCCTGCTGACGCCGGTGTTCCGCTTCTTCTCGGTGCTCGCCGGCATCGCCTGGATCCCGATCGCGACGCTCTGGTTCGGGTACGGCTTCGGGGCGATCACCTTCGTGATCTTCAACGCCGTCTTCTTCATCGTGGCCTACAACACGCTGCTCGGCGTCTCGACGATCCCGCGGCCGTTGCGCCATGCGGCCGCATCCCTCGGCGCCGGACGGTGGGCGATGCTCACCGAGGTGCTTCTGCCCGGCGCCCTTCCCAACATCGTGACCGGCATCCGCACGGGCCTCGGGTTCGCCTGGCGCGGGCTCATCGCGGCCGAGATGATCGCGACCGATGTGGGTCTCGGCTACATGCTGTTCCTGGCCCGTGACTTCTACCGCACCGAGGTCATCATCCTCGGCATGGTGGTGATCGGCATCCTGTGGCTTCTCATCGACCGGCTGATCCTTGCCCCCTGGGAGCGGGCCACGATCGAGCGCTGGGGCATGGTGCGCGCCACATGACCGCCGCTCTCGCCGCCTGGGGCACCTACATGCGCTGGACCGACCGCTTGCCGGCTCTCCGCGCGTTCGTGCCCTTCATCCCGATCATCGCGCTCTGGGCGATCGTCGCCGAGCTCGAGGTGTTTCCCCGCGTGTTCTTCCCCGGGCCCGCGGAGGTGGTGCGCTCCTTCGTGACGCTCACCTACAAGGGGATCCTGCCGGCTTATCTCGAGGATAGCCTTGTCCGGCTTGTCGTCGGCGCGATCGCCGGCATGGCGGTCGGGATTCCGCTCGGGATCCTCGTGGGCCTGAGCGCGCGCGCCCACAAGGTGCTCTGGCCGGTGCTGCTGTTCTTCCAGGCGATCGGCGACATCGCCTGGCTGCCGATCCTGCTGATCTGGTTCGGCTTCGGCCTGACCACGATGACCTTCATCATCGTCTACACGGTGCTCTTCCCCGTCGTGCTCAACACGGTGCTTGGCGTCCGCTCCGTGCCCGCCGACATGCACCGCGCAGCGCAGAGCCTCGGCGCCTCCCGCGCCCGGATCCTCTGGGAGGTGGTGCTGCCCGGAGCCCTGCCGAACATCTTCACGGGGCTGCGCAACGGACTCGGCTATGGCTGGCGCGCGCTGATCGCAGCCGAGATGATCGTCGGCACGAGCGGCATCGGCTTTCTCATGTTCGACGCCAGGCGCGCAGGCTCCGTGGTCGAGATCATGCTCGGCATGATCGTGCTCGGCCTGCTCTGGTACGTGGTGGATGCCTGGATCCTCGCGCCGATCGAGCGCGCGACCGGCGAGCGATGGGGGCTCGTGCAGCGATGAGCGCCGTTATCGAGCGCGAAGGGACCCGGGAAGTGGTGCAGCGATGAGCAGCCTGACGATCCGCAACCTCACGAAGACCTACTTCGATCCCTATCGGGGGCTGCAGGTCAATGCCGTGCGCGGCGTCTCGCTCGAGGTCGAGCAGGGCGACTTTATCTGCGTGGTCGGCCCCTCGGGCTGCGGCAAGAGCACGATCCTCAACATGGTGGCGGGCTTCCTGCCCGCCAGCGGCGGCGAAATCCTGGTCGGCGGGCGCGCCGTGAAAGGGCCCGGCCCCGACCGGGGCGTGGTGTTCCAGTCCTTTGCGCTCTTCCCCTGGAAGACGGTTCTGGAGAATGTCGCCTTCGGCCCGAAGATGAGGGGGATCAAAAAGGGCGAGCGCGAGGCGATCGCCCGCGAATACCTAGCGCTCGCCGGCCTGTCGCACGCGGCCGACCGTTATCCGAACGAACTCTCCGGCGGCATGCAGCAGCGCGTCGGCGTCGCCCGCGCGCTCGCCAACAAGCCCGAGGTTCTCCTGATGGACGAGCCCTTCGCCAGCGTCGATGCCCAGACCCGCATGACGCTCCAGGAGGAACTCACCCGCATCTGGCAGGAAAGGCGCCCCACGATCATCTTCATCACCCACGATGTCGGCGAGGCGGTGTTTCTCGCCAACCGGGTGGTGGTCCTCTCCAAGGGCCAGGTGCTGGACGACGTCGCCATCGACCTGCCGCGCCCACGCCGCTGGGACGACCTCGTCGAGAGCGACGCCTTCAAGGCGCTCTCGGGGCAGGTCCTGCACCTGGTGCGCTCGGCATGAGCGCCGGTGCCGATATGATGCCGTTGAAGTCGAGGCGCGTCCGATGAGCCTCGCCCGCGACGCGCTCCGCTCCACGCGCGGCCGGATCGTGATCGGCGCCGTGGCGGCCTATCTCGCCTGGCAGGCCTGGCTCACACTAGCGGCGCCGGCCAAGATCGCCGAAGGGTTTCCGGACAACGCGCGTCGCGTCAACGTGATCGTGACGCTGCCCTTCACGCCCGAGCGCTTCCATGTGCTTGTCTTCCAGGCCTATGGTCGCGTGTCGGGCACGACCGACAACGCCGTGGAGGTCCGCGGCGTCCAGAAGCAAGACCTGCGCGCGCTCGCCCGTCCCTATTGGGTGAGGCGTGTCGAGCCATTGCCCACCGGAGGGTAGCGCCCGTGGCGCCGGCGTCCGCGCCGGCCGGCGGAAAGCCCTCTCCGGGGAGATCAACGACCGGAGGATGATGCCCATGATACGCCTCTTGACCCTGCTCTGCCTGCTCGTCGCGGCCCCCGCGATAGCGCAGGACCTCGTGAAACTGAAAGCCGGCATGGTGACCGGCGTCGACCAGATCGGCCTGCCCATCGCGCTCGAGCGCGGCTTCTTCGAGAAGCATGGGCTCGACGTCGACATCGCGCGCCCCTACGCCACGGGCGTCGATGCGCTGAACGCCCTGCAGGCGGGCGAATCCAACATCGTGCAGGTCGGCGTCCCGATGATCGGCGCCGTGCTCCGGGGCATGGACCTCGTGGCCCTCGGCAATTACAGCGGCAACGCCACGAAGCTCGGCTCCGATGCCACGATGGCGCTGATCGCCCGCACGGATTCGGGCATCAAGAAGGGCGATCTCGCATCCCTTAAGGGCAAGCGCATCGCGGCCTCCTTCGGCACGATCAACCACCTCTACATCCTGGCCCTGCTCGAGAAGGCCAGGCTTACGCCCCAGGATGTGACGCTCGTCAACACGCCGCCGCCGGACATGACCGTGGCGCTGCTGTCCAAGGGCATCGACGCCTTCTCGGCCTGGGATCCCTGGCCGATCGTGGCCCTGAAGGACGTGCCCGGCGCCGTCGAGGTCATTCGCGGAGGCGATGTCATCGCCTATGTCGGCTTCAACGTCGCGACCCGCGACTGGGTGGCGAAGAACGGCGACACCATCGAGAAGTTCCTCGCGGCCGTGTCGGAGGCCGACAAGTGGATGCGTGCCAACCCGAAGCAGGCAGCCCAGGTGGCCACTCGCTGGATTCCCGGCCTGAAGCAGGACATCGCCGAGGCGGCGATGGAGTTCAACATCCAGCAGGCCGACCGGCGCCTCTCGGCCAACAACTACCGCGCGCTGCACGATGCCGAGGACCGGCTGCATCGCCTCGGCTTCCTGAAGTCCACCTTCGACGTCAACAAGCACATCGAGCCGAAGCATATCCTGCGCGTGATGGAGAAACACCCGGAGCTGTTCTCGGACTTGCCGCCGATCCCGCAGAACGTAGCGATCGGCAAGGACTTCGTCTTCAAGCCCTGAGGGATGTAAAGGGCGGCGGGCTAGGAGCAGCCCGCCGCTTCCTCCAATCGGTTACCTCAGCGGCCGCCCGAGACCTTCAGGTTGGCGCCGGTGATGTAGGACGCTTCCTCCGACAGGAGGAACAGCACCGCATTGGCGATCTCGTCCGCCCGGCCGACACGCTGAAGCGGAATCAGCGGGGTGATCCGCTCCACCCGCCCGGGATCCCCGGTGCTGAGCGCGTGAATGTCCGTGTCGATCATCCCAGGAGAAACCGCGTTCACACGGACGCCGTCCCGGGCGAGCTCCTTCGAAAGGCCGATCGTGAGGGAGTCGATCGCGCCCTTGGAGGCTGCGTACCAGACATATTCCTCCGGACTGCCGAGGCCTGCCGCGACCGAGGAGATGTTGACGAGGGCTCCGCCCGGTCCGCCGTTTCGCGTCGATAGACGCCGCGCCGCCTCCCGGGCCACCAGGATCGCACCCGTGACATTGACGTCGATGCAGACCCTGATCGTTTCCAGCGACGCGGCCTCGAGACGGCTCGACCGCCCCGTGATCCCCGCATTGTTGACCACGTGGGTGAGGGGGCCGAGCGTCGCCGCCTGGTCGAAGACGCGGAGCACGTCGGCCTCGGCCGACATGTCGCCCTGGCAGGCGAGGGCATTCGCCCCGGCTTCACGGCACTGTGCCACGACCGCTTCGGCCGCCGCGCGGTCCGAAGCGAAGTTCACGGCGACGTCGTAGCCGCGGGCGGCGGCCAGCAGAGCGATCGCCGCCCCGATGCCGCGGCTGCCGCCTGTGACCAGCACGATCGGTTTGGATGAAGACATGATGCGTCCCGGCTTCTGGAGAAAGGGGAGGGCGTGATGCAGGCCTGTGCCTGTCGGATATCTCGCGCTGCGAGCAGCCCCATTGATATCAGGATTGAGGCCCGCAGCCATCGGCGGCCGCGCGCGCCGGCTCACCACTCTCATGCGCGCCGGTCATGGATCTCCGCGGATCCGGCGCCACATCCGTAGGCAGCGAACCGATCGGTCTGTTGCGGGTCGTCTTGCCTCGTCGGTGTATATTATATTATTTATTGCTTGACGCGTCTGGCTGTCAGACCCAGGGGGTCAAGGGAAAAGCAGATGGGAGAACGCGCGTGAAGGGTATCAAGTCGGTTGTGGCGGTGCTCGCGCTCGGCGCTTTCGCGCCGGTGCCGGGCGCCTTCGCGCAGAACAAGGGGACGATTGGGGTTTCGATGCCGACGAAGTCCGCCGCGCGCTGGATCGACGACGGCGACAACGTGCAGTCAGCGTCCGGCCGCGCCGTGAAAACGTGGCGCGCATGAACGTCGCGCCGCGTCATCTGGCGAGCGCCTCGCCCGCGCGATCCGCCCATGGGCTGGTCACGCATGGGCTCGGGCGGGACATCGTGGAGGGCCGTTTCGCGGCCGGAACGACGCTCCCGGGCGACGCCGAGCTGATGGAGCGCTTCGGGGTGTCGCGAACGGCCTTGCGCGAGGGGCTGAAGACGCTCGCGGCCAAAGGGCTCATCGAGTCGAAAACGAAGGTCGGCACCCGCGTTCTTCCGGCAAAACACTGGAACATGTTCGACGGCGATATCCTGAGCTGGCGGCTGGCCCAGGGTGTCGACCGCTCCTTCCTGGCGAGCCTGTTCGAGATCCGCCAGGCCCTGGAGCCGCTCGGGGCGGCGGGGGCGGCGCTCTACCGGACCGAGGCGGACATTGCCCGCATCGAGGCCGCCTGGACCACCATGCGCCAGCCGGACCACACGCGCGACAGCTTTACGGATGCCGACCTCCAGTTTCACCGCGCGGTGCTGGACGCGTCCGCAAACCCCTTCCTGCAATCCATGGGCGCCGTCATCGAGGCCGCGCTCGCAAGCGCCTTCGCGCTCAGCGCCCCGATCGACAGCCTGGAGCGGTTCGAGCTGTCGGGCCACCAGCACCGGGCGGTACTCGATGCCATTGTGGCCCGTGACCCGGAAGCGGCGAGCCGCGCCATGTCGGTCGTCATCCTCCAGGGCGCCAAGGGGGCGAAGATCCAGCACCCTGGGGCACCGCAGATCCAGATCGCTCTTTCCTTATTCGGGCCGTGATCCGCGAGGCTTCCCCCAAACCTGCTTCGCGCCGCACGTCCACTCACCCGCATAGACTTCCCCCACCAAAAGCAAGAGTTGTCCATGACATCCAAGAAGCCCCTCCGGAGCCAGGCCTGGTTCGCACGCCAGGATAAGATGGGGTTCTACTATCGCTCCTGGCTCAAGAACCGCGGTTTCCCGCAGGACCAGTTCGATGGCAGGCCGGTGATCGGCATCTGCAACACCTGGTCCGAGCTCAACCCCTGCAACTCGCATTTCAAGACCATCGCGGAGCACGTCCGCTGGGGTGTCCTGGAGGCTGGCGGCTTTCCGCTCGAGTTTCCCGTGATGTCTCTGGGCGAGACCATGCTGCGCCCGACCGCGATGCTGTTCCGCAATCTCGCCTCCATGGACGTGGAGGAATCGATCCGCGGCAACCCGCTCGACGGGGTCGTGCTCCTCATGGGCTGCGACAAGACTACCCCGGCGCTCCTGATGGGCGCGGCGAGCGTCGACCTGCCCACCATCGGGATCTCCGGCGGGCCGATGCTGCGCGGCGTCTACAAGGGCCGGCACATCGGGTCGGGCACCAACACGATCTCGATGAGCGAGCAGCTGCGCTCCGGCCAGATCACGCTCGACGAGTTCCATGAGGCCGAAGCTTCCATGCACCGCTCGCACGGGCACTGCATGACCATGGGCACGGCCTCGACCATGGCCTGCATGGTGGAGGCGCTCGGCGTCGGCATGCCCGGTAACGCCGCGATCCCCGCGGTCGACGCGCGCCGCAATCTCCTCGCCCGCGAGGCCGGGCGGCGCATCGTCGAGATGGTTCGCCAGGACATCGTGCTGTCGAGCATCCTGACCCGCCAGGCCTTCGAGAACGCGATCCGGGTCAACGGCGGCATCGGCGGGTCCACGAATGCGGTCGTGCACCTTATCGCGCTCGCGCGCCGCATCGGCGTGGACCTGAGCCTGGAGGATTGGGACCAGCTCGGCCGCGGCGTCCACTGCCTCGTCGACCTGATGCCGTCCGGCCGGTTCCTCATGGAGGATTTCTTCGAGGCCGGCGGCCTGCCGGTCGTGATCCGCGAACTCGCCGAACAGGGTCTGATCAACAAGGACGCGCTCACCGTGAACGGGCGCACGATCTGGGAGAACAACGAGGCGGCCGATTGCTGGAACCGGGAGGTGATCCACACTTTCGCGGAGCCCTTCAAGCCGAACGGCGGCATCGCGGTGCTCAAGGGCAACCTCGCTCCGAACGGCGCCGTGCTGAAGCCCTCCGCGGCTTCGCCTCACCTCATGAACCACACCGGCCGGGCCGTGGTGTTCGAATCGATCGAGGACCTGCACGCCCGCATCAACGCCGATGATCTGGATATCGACGAGACCTGCGTGATGGTGCTCAAGAACTGCGGGCCGAAGGGCTATCCCGGCATGGCCGAGGTCGGCAACATGCCGCTGCCGCCGAAGATCCTGAAGCGGGGCATTACCGACATGATCCGCATCTCCGATGCTCGCATGTCGGGCACGGCTTATGGGACCGTCGTGCTGCACACCGCGCCGGAGGCCGCCGCCGGCGGTCCCCTGGCCCTCGTCCAGAACGGCGACCTCATCACCCTCGATGTGGAGGGTCGGTCGCTCCATCTTCACGTGGAGGACGACGAGCTCGAACGGCGCCGGGCTGCCTGGCAGCCGCCCGCGCCGCACGCGAACCGGGGATATGCCAAGCTCTACATCGATCACGTCCTACAGGCGGACCAGGGCGCCGACCTGGATTTCCTCGTCGGCAAGAGCGGCGCGGCCGTCCCGCGCGACAACCACTGAACCGCAGGCGCCGAGGCGCCTGCTGTCCCTTCACCAACAGACCTCACCAACAGACCTGGAGTGACCTATGGCTTCCCCTGCGACGCGTCCCTACACGGGCGTCTTTCCGATCGCCCCGACCCCCTTCCACGACAACGGCGACCTCGACCTCGAGGGCATGCGCCGGGTGCTCGACTGCATGATCGACCAGGGTGTCGACGGCATCTGCATCCTGGCGAATTTTTCCGAGCAGTTCCTGCTCACCGACGAGGAGCGCGACACCCTTACGGACCTGTGCCTGTCGCATGTGGCGGGCCGCGTCGCCATGATCGTGACGACGAGCCACTTCTCGACCCGGATCGCAGCCGAGCGCGCCCGCAAGGCCGCGCAGGGCGGTGCCGACATGCTGATGCTGATGCCGCCCTATCACGGCACAGGCCTGCGCGCCGACGAGAAGGGCATGACCGAGCATTTCGCTGCCGTTGCCGAGGCCGCGGGCATTCCGCTGATGGTCCAGGACGCTCCCCTGAGCGGCGTCGCGCTGTCGGTGCCCTTCCTCGCGCGCCTCGCCCGCGAGGTTCCGCTGGTCCGTTATTTCAAGATCGAGGTCGCGGGCGCCGCGAACAAGCTGCGGAGCCTCATCGAAGCCGGCGGCGATTCCATCGAAGGCCCCTTCGACGGTGAGGAATCGATCACCCTGATGGCGGACCTCGATGCGGGCGCGACCGGCAGCATGTGCAGCGCGCTTCTCCCGGAGCTGATCAAGGGCGTGGTCGACCATCACCGCGCCGGACGTCGCAGGGAGGCGGCCGCCGAATACACACGCATCCTTCCGCTCATCAACTTCGAGAACCGCCAGTGCGGCCTGCGTGCCGCCAAGACGGTCATGAAGGAGGGTGGCGTGATCAAGAGCGACGCGGTCCGCCATCCCCTCGAACCGCTGCACCCGGGGACCCGCGAGGGCCTGCTCGAGCTTGCGCGCGAGGTGAACCCCCTCGCGCTGCGCTGGGGTCGCTGAAGCGGCTGGGCTCCTGTCGCCACGGCGCGGCCGGAAACCCCGGCGGCGCCTGCCGGGGCACGGTGCCGCGGCCTTGCCTTCCCGATTGATTCGCAAGTCCGTGATCCTGAATTGCGCGAGAGGCGGGACGGCGACCGCGCGCCTCGGGATCCAAGGGCTGGTCCTCGAGGTTGTCGGCTGTGCGGCCGGCATGGCGTATGTGCCTGCCGGCGGATCCTCCCGCGCCGCCGGTGCGTCTATGACGGCCGCCTGCTCTACCGGGACGGTCACATGCCGGCATCCGGCCGTGCCGAAACCGCCGGAACACCGGGACGAAGCCCATGACCCAGACCGTTTTCCCTGTTCCCCCCTCGCTCGCCGCGACCGCCCACATCACCGCGGAGCGCTACGAGGATCTCTATCGCTGGTCTGTCGAGGATCCGGAGGGGTTCTGGCGCGAGCAGGCCGGCATCCTCGACTGGATGAGGCCTTTCACGGTCGCGAAGGACACCGGTTTCGGCCCGGACGAGGTCCGCATCCGCTGGTTCGCGGACGGCATCCTCAATGCTTCCTCCAACTGCCTCGACCGCCACGCCGCGCAGGCCGGAGATGAGGTCGCTATCCTGTGGGAGGGCGACGTGCCGGGGGAGAGCCGCCGGGTCAGCTGGCGCGACCTTCAGGTTGAGGTGTCGAGGCTCGCCAACGCGCTCCTCGGCCTCGGTGTCCGCAAAGGCGATTTCGTCAGCGTCTATCTACCGGTCGTCCCGGAGGCGATCGCCGCGATGCTGGCCTGCGCGCGGATCGGCGCGGTCCATTCTGTGGTGTTCAGCGGGTTCTCGGCCGAGGCCCTGGCGGGCCGAATCGCCGATTGCCGCTCCCGGGTGCTGATTACCGCCGACGAGGGTCTGCGGGCCGGGCGGCACGTCCCGTTGAAGACGAATGCGGATGCCGCCCTGCAGGACCTGGCCTTCGTCGAGCATGTGCTCGTGGTGCGGCGAACGGGCGCCGAGGTGCCGATGAAGCTTGGCCGCGACCTCTGGTACGACGCGGTGCTCCGCGAGCAGGCGCCGGCATGCGCACCCGTGCCCATGGGGGCCGAGGATCCGCTGTTCGTGCTCTACACCTCCGGCTCCACCGGCAAGCCGAAGGGGATGCTCCACACCACCGGGGGCTACCTCGTGCATGCGGCGGCAAGCTTCCGCGCGATGTTCGATTACCGCCCCGGCGACGTCCATTTCTGCACCGCAGATGTGGGTTGGATCACGGCGCATACCTACCTGGTCTATGGCCCCCTGGCCGTCGGCGCCACGATCGTGCTGTTCGAGGGTGTTCCGACGTGGCCCGACAGCGCACGCTGGTGGCAGATCGTCGAGCGCAACCGCGTCACGAGCTTCTATACGGCGCCGACGGCGATCCGTTCGCTCATGCGCGAGGGCGAGGCGCCGGTGCGCCGGCACGACCTCTCCACCTTGCGGGTGCTGGGCTCGGTCGGCGAGCCGATCAACCCCGAGGCATGGCTCTGGTATCACGAGGTCGTGGGCGGCGGACGTTGCCCGATCGTCGACACCTATTGGCAGACCGAGACCGGCGCGGTGCTGCTGTGTCCGCTTCCGGGCGCCATGGCCCAGAAGCCGGGCTCGGCCGCGAAGCCCTTCTTCGGGGTTCGCCCGGCTCTCGTCGACGAGTCCGGTCGGCCGCTCGAGGGAGCCGGGACCGGCAACCTTTGCTTTGCGGATTCCTGGCCTGGTCAGGCGCGTACGATCCTGGGCGACCACGAGCGCTTCCTGAAGACCTATTTCAGCGCCTTCCCGGGCTATTACTTCACCGGCGACGGGGCGCGGCGAGACGAGGACGGCGATTACTGGATCACGGGCCGGCTCGACGACGTCATCAACGTCTCGGGCCACCGCCTCGGCACCGTCGAGATCGAGGCCGCCATCGCCTCACACCCGTCCGTCGCAGAGGCTGCGGTCGTGGGCTACCCGCACGAGATCAAGGGTCAGGGTGTCTTCGCTTTCGTGACCCTCAAGGAGGGAGCTGGCGAGAGCGAGGAGTTGCGGGAGGACCTCGTCAGGCTGGTTCGCGGGCGGATCGGACCGATTGCCTCGCCCGATCGCATCGAGTGGGCGCCGCAACTGCCGAAGAATCGCTCCGGGAAAATCCTGCGGCGGATCCTGACCCGCATCGCCGCGGGCGATTTCGAGACCCTCGGCGACACCTCGACGGTGGCGGATCCCACCGTCGTGGCCGACCTCGTCCGGCGTCGTCAGAGCGCCCGCTAAAGGCAAAAGAAGCGACAGACGGGCCGGTTATGCTGCCGGAACGTTCGCCGTCGTCGGAGCGGCCGCTAAAAGCAAATGGCCCGCATTGCCGCGAGCCCTCCCGAGGAACAAAGGATGGGAGTTCCGCACGGTTCCTGGACTGAGATCGTCACTCCGCCGGCGCGCGTGGTGCGAAGGACGTGGGGCGGAGGCTCCGGCGTTCGACCACGACGGTCCGCTGCGAGCGCACATTCGGGCGCACGATCCCCTCGCGGACGATGGTCCCGCGGGTCGGAGCCTTGGCCTGCAGCACGGCCTTGCGCACCTCGCCCTCGGGGAGGCCCATGAGCTGGGCCGCAATGGCGACCTGGCTCTCGGTGTCGTCGGCGAGGCCCTGAGCCGCCACGATAGCCTCCTGCAGGGTCGGCGGCTCGCAACGCGTGCGGCGCTTGGCGGGATCGGTCTTCTTCGGCGTCATGCTGCCTGTCTTCTCTGGTGAGAGGTAAGTCTCGTTGCGGGCTGCCCGGCTCTATCGGACCGGATGTTCTGCGTCGTCGGCAGCCGAGCCGAGTGCTCCACGACCGACAAGCTGCCCCAGGGGATCGTATTTGGACCAACCGCTCTCACAGTGGCCGTCCGGGCCGGCCTCGACAAAGCTCTCAAAGCGGGCCACCAGCCGGCCGGCTGCATCGTATTCCTCGTGCTCCCAGTACGTCCCGCTCACGAGGCCGCCACGGCTGCGGGAGCGCACCTGCACCAGCCGGTGCTGGGGCGGCACCTGAAAGAGAGCTTCGAAGCCCTGCACGAGAAGCAGGGCGAGCACGCGCTCAATCGCCCCGCAGATGCGGGTAGCGCTTGAGCGTTTCGCGCTGCAGCGCGCGGGCCTCGGTCCAGACCGAATGGATGAGCCGCAAGGCCGTGATGATAATCATGGGAAACTCCGGAAGGCGAGGGGAGGGCCGGGCGCGGCACCCTGGCGGGATTAGAAGAAGGAGCGTCTGATATTGCGCTCCAGGTCGTCCGTGAGCGTACCGCCGTTGCGGCGGATGTATTCCGCGACCACGCGCTCGGCCTTGCGCTGATTGGCTTCGGCGAGGGCGTCCATCAGACGGAGGAAGAGACCGCGGCGCGGGGCCTTGCGCAACGACTCCGGTGAATAGGAGCGAGGGGCGAACGAGGAGGCTGTGCGGGCAAAGGCTGCGGACGTCATGGGTCACTCCTTGAGCGAGAACTCGACGATCCCAGGCGCTTCCTCGATCAAACTGTTGAGCTGAAGATGGGGTGTGTTGCTGCACTGCGGTAGGCGGGTCAGCACAGGTGACCTATGCTTTGAACTCATGGAACCCCCACAAAAGCATACGGAAGGGGCACTTTTGCGGGGTAGAGCGGCAGAATGGTGCTAAAGAGGGGCAAATTTGGCGTGATCGGTGGACGAGGGTTAACGGATGAGCAGCGCGGTCGAGGCTTTGGTAGCAGCGCTCGGAAGCAAGGTGATCGTTGGGGCAGGGATCCCGGCGCGCAATCATGCCGACGCGAGCGGGCTGGCCCCCAGTCCTCCTGCCGCGCTCGTGATGGCGCGCAGCACGGATGACGTCGCAGCGGCGTTGAAGATCTGCCATGAACACAAGCAGCCGGTGGTCACGCAGGGTGGGCTCACGGGGCTTGCTGGGGGCGGGCACCCGAAGGCCGGCGAAGTCGCGATCTCGCTGGAGCGCATGACCGGCATCGAGGAGGTTGACCCAGCCAGCGCCACGCTCACGGCGCTTGCGGGCACGCCGCTCGAGGTCGTGCAGAAGGCCGCGGACGAGGCCGGTTTCCTGTGCGGTATCGACCTCGGGGCGCGGGGCACCTGCACGATCGGCGGCAACGTGGCGACCAACGCGGGCGGCAATCAGGTGCTGCGCTACGGCATGACGCGCCGGAACATCCTCGGGCTCGAAGTGGTGCTCGCCGACGGCACGGTTGTGCGGTCGCTCAACAAGATGCTCAAGAACAACGCCGGCTACGACTGGACGCAGCTCTTCATCGGCAGCGAGGGGACGCTCGGCATCGTGACACGGGTCGTGGTGGCGCTGCACCCGAAGCCCAGGGGGCAGCAGACGGCGCTTTGTGCCGTCGAGAGCTTCGAGGACGCGCTCAACGTCCTGCGAGGATTCCAGCACGCCCAGCCGGCCCGTCTCCTGGTCTTCGAAGCCATGTGGCGCGAATTCATGACCATCGCGACCACCCGGTGCGGTCTTCCGGCCGCGTTCGATGAGGAACACGAGGTCATCCTGCTGATCGAAGCGGACCTCGAGTCCGATGCCTTCTCGGCCGCGCTCGGCGAATTCTACGAGCAGGGCCTCATCAAGGATGCCGTCGTCGCCCAGTCGCGCCAGGATCGGGCGCGCCTCTGGGCCTACCGGGAATCGCCCTATGAATATGGTCGTTTCCTGCCACCCCTGATCCGCTTCGACGTCAGCATCCCGCTTGGGCGCATGACGGAAGCCGTCCGGCATCTGCGCGAGCAGCTGCCGCCGCGCTGGCCGGACGCGATCTTCGTGGTGTTCGGGCATGTGGCGGACAGCAACATCCACATCGAGGTTGCCCTCGAGGGCGCGGATCAGCACGCCAAGCAGGGAATCCAGACCGTCGTGTACGACATGGTCTCCGCGCTCGGGGGCTCGGTCTCCGCGGAGCACGGCATCGGCCAGATCAAACGGCCCTACCTCCCGCGCAGCCGCAGCGAACCGGAACTCGCTCTGATGCGCCAGATGAAAGCGACCCTGGATCCCGCCGGGATCCTGAATCCCGGCCGCGTGCTCTGACTTTGCGTCTCCCGGTCAGGCAGCCTGCCGCTGCCGGGCCAGGAAGCCCTCGCGGATGAAGCGGGCGAATTCCAGGGCCGGCGGCAATGCGCCGGCCTTCGGGAGGTACAGGTTGATCGAGAAGTTCGGCAGGGTCGGGAGCCCGGCCCCCTTGCCGAGCACGTCGAACCCCGGAGGGACCGTAGAGGCCAGGACCACCGTCACGGCAAGGTCGGTGTGAACCATGGCGCTCATGGCCTGCTCGTTGCCGATCTCCGAGACGGCTCGCCAGTCGATCTCGGCCGTGCGCAAAGCCTCCAGAGTCGTGGCGCGGAACGCGCAGGTCTCGTTCCCGAAGGAGATCGGGAGCGGTCGCTTCGCGTAGGCCTCCCCGCCACGGGCGCCGACCCAGACGAGCCGATCGCTCGCCAGGCATTCGCCCTCCCGGCCGCAGGTCAATTCCTCGACGACTGCGAGATCGACCTCCCCGTTGTCCAGCATCTGGCGCAGGCGCGGGGAGGTATGGCAGGCGATCGAGATCTGCACGTGCGGATAGGCCTGGCTGTAGGCCTTCAGGATCGCGGGCAGATATGTGCCGACGAGATCGTAGGGAATCCCCAGCCGAACCGCACCCTTGTGCAGGGGCGTCGTCATCTCGGCCCAGATCTCGTCGTTGAGGGCGAGCAGGCGCTTGGCTTTGCCGAACAGGCGCTCGCCCGCGTAGGTCAACCGCAGGCCCCGCCGCTCGCGCTCGAAGAGTTCGCACCCGAACGCCTCTTCGAGCCGTTTGACCTGCTGTGATACGGCCGCCTGCGTGAGGTGAAGCACATTGGCTGCGCTCGTCATCCCGGCGGTTTCAGCCACCGTCACGAAGGCGCGCAGGAGAGCGGGGTCGAGATTGCGCGGCATGACGCCTCCAATAAGACATCGTTATGCCAGTTATTATCGACATTAGTTTCCATAATGCAAGAGCCGGACGTAACCTGCCTCCACATTCAAGGAGGCATCCATGTTCGTGATCGCCAATTCGCTTCTCAGGCAGCCGCTCGGCAGCGGCACGATTCAGGCTATCGGAAGCTCGCTTCGCGACCTCGGCGGCCGTATGATGCGGGAACTTCGGCTTCGCCGGGCCATTCGTGATGTGCAGGAACTCGATGACGCGATGCTGCAGGATCTCGGTCTGACGCGGGATGCGGCCGAGTTCGCCGTGCGCCACGGCCGCGACGGGCAGCGGAACCTGTGCTTCTGAGGAGGGACGAATGCCACAACCCCAGTTCAGGCTCGTCCCTGCGCCGGATACCGCCGCTGGGGATCCCCTATGGGACCGCGTCCGCCGCGATGCTGCGGATCTCGCATCACGCGAGCCCGAGCTGGAGGGCTTCCTTCAGGCTGCCGTCCTGGGTCAGGACAGCCTGGAGACCGCGATCTTCCACAGGATTGCAGAGCGCCTCGGCACGGGCGCCGTACCAGCGTCGACCATCGAGAGCCTGGCGAGGGAAGCGCTCGCGGATCCGGCGATCGGACAGGCCTTGCGGACCGATCTCGAAGCCCTCGTGGCCCGCGATCCCGCCACGGGCGAGCCCCTGGATGCGGTGCTGCATCTGAAGGGCTTCCATGCCCTGGCGACACACCGGCTGGCTCATCGGCTGTGGCACGAGGGACGGCAGGGCTTTGCGAAGCATCTCCAGAGCCGATCCTCCGAGGTGTTCCAGACCGACATCCATCCGGCCGCGCGCATCGGGCAGGGAGTCTTCCTGGACCACGCAACGGCGATCGTGATCGGCGAGACCGCAGTGGTCGAAGACAACGTATCGATCCTGCAGAGCGTGACGCTCGGCGGCACCGGCAAGGAGTGCGGCGACCGGCATCCCAAGATCCGCCGCGGCGTGCTGATCGGCGCCGGCGCGATCGTCCTGGGGAATATCGAAGTCGGCGAGAATGCCCGCGTCGGCGCGGGCTCCGTGGTCCTGGTGCCCGTGGCGCCCGGCACGACCGTCGCGGGCGTGCCTGCGAAGGTCGTCGGCCGCACGGGCACCAGTCCGCCGGCCAGCAGCATGGACCACGTGTTCAAGGGCGAGGGGATCTAGCGGGGGCTGCGCCTCGTCTCGCAGAAGTGATCGGCGGCTCCCGACCGCAGCTTGCCATTGCGCTCTCCGGCTCCAAGACTGCCGCGGTGACTCACGGAGGCCGCAATGGACCGGAGGGGATTTCTGGCAGGCGGCGCAGCGGCGGTTCTTGGCGTCGGTGCCGGTTCCGCGCAGCACGCCGGCCACGGCGCCCGACCTGCGCTTCCCGAAGCACCACCCTCGCCGGAGCCCTTTGCCCGCCTGCAGGGCGGTGTCCCGCATCACCTGACCCCCGAGCAGGAAGCGCAGCGCGTGACCGAAAGCCCGGCTCCGGCGGGCCCTCCGGGACGGTGGATCGCCCGCGCCGCCATGCCGATTCCGCGCAGCGAGATGGCTTGGGCAACCGCCATGGAGGGCCGTCTCCACATCGTGGGCGGCTACGGCGAGGGGCGGGTCGATCGTGCCTACCATCACGTCTACGACCCGGCCGCCGACCGCTGGTTCAATGCCGCGCCGCTCCCGCGCGGGGCGAACCACGTCGCCGTCGCAGCCGACGGCGGGCGCCTCTACGCGCTCGGCGGCTTCATCGAGCAGAACCGCAATCCCGATCACAATGCCTATGTGTATGAATCGGCCGCGGACCGCTGGACCCGGATCGCGCCCTTGCCTCGCCCGCGCGGCGCCGCCGCGGCGGTGATCCTGAACGGGAGGCTCCACCTGATCGGCGGCGCCTCCGAGCCCGTGCAGGAGCGGGCAAGCGTCGGCTGGCATGAAGTCTACGACCCGCAGACTGACCGCTGGAGCCAGCTGAAGGCGCTTCCGGGCGCGCGCGACCATGTGGGCTGCGTCGCCCATGACGGGGCGATCCACGTCATCGGCGGGCGGTTCAACACCTTCGAGTACAACACGAACCTGCACCACGTGTATCTGCCCGCGAAGGACACCTGGGAGGAGCGGGCGCCGCTGCCGACGGCTCGGTCCGGCCACGGCCTCGTGGTCTATCGCGGCCGGTTCTTCGCCATGGGCGGGGAGGCGGGCCGCATCGAGGGCGGGCGGCCGATCCAGGCGAAGGTGTTCGGCCAGATGGAGAGCTACGACCCCGCTACGGACAGCTGGCAGCACCATGCTCCGATGATGACCCCACGCCATGCCGTCGGAGCGGCGCTCATCGGCGACTGGATCTATGTGGCGGGCGGCGGGGCGGTGCTCGGCGGCGGCGTGCAATCCGCGGTGCACGAGGCGTTCACGCTCGGCTGACGCCCCTGCCGCGATCGGGGCGCGAGGCCGGGATCACGTCGACGGCGACGTGGAGCTTCTGGGCCCCGCTGCCGAGGATCACGCCGTCGATTGGCGACACGTCCGCGTAGTCACGCCCGAATGCGAGCACGATGTGGTCGGAGCCGACGACGATGCCGTTCGTGGGGTCGAGCCCGACCCAGCCGAGCTCCGCTCCGCACCACAAGGACACCCAGGCATGGGTCGCGTCCGCGCCCTGGAGCCGCGGCCGGCCGGGCGGCGGCTCCGTGTGGATATAGCCGCTCACATAGGAACTCGGCAGACCGAGGCCGCGCAGCCCCGCGATCATGATGTGCGCGAAGTCCTGGCAGACGCCGTGGCGGTTCCGGAACGCATCGAGGGGCGAGGTCGAGACCTCGGTGGCACGCGGCGTATAGGCGAAATCCGCCTTGATCCGGCGCATCAGGTCGGTGCCGCCGGCCAGAACGTTCCGGCGTGGAGGGAAACTCTCTCGCGCATAGGCCGTGATCGGGTCGGCGAGCCCGACCATACGGCTCGGATAGAGATGATGCACCGGCGAGTCGGGTGCGAGCGCTTCCCACGAGAAGGCGGCATCCCGCACCTCCTCCCAGGGGGGGGCCGCCTCGCCGGCCGCGGGCGTGGAACGGGTGACGTCGACGCGAGAGACCGCTTCGATACGGAGCTCCGTGTGCGCGGTCTCGACCGTGAGGAACACCGAAGCCGCCCCGAAGAAGTTCGCGCGCTCGGCCCGGGAAGCCGAGGCCGGCGTCACCTCGACCTGGTGCGAGAGCACGCGCTGATCACCCCCGTCAGCGGGCGCGAGGCGGAGCGCACACCGCGCGTAGGAGACCGGTGCCTCGTAGCGGTAAGTGGTGAGATGACGGATGTCGTAGATCACTCGGGCCCCGGCAATGGTCTCAGGCGTAGCGACGTCCGGCCCGTTCAGCCGAGCGCCGTAAGCTTCTCGGGCCGGGCCGCATCCTGCCCGAAGGGGAAGTAGCGCCGCCCGATCGCATCGGCCAGCGCCAGGAAGCGCCGCTCGAAACCGAGCAGCATCCGGGCGTCGACATGCACCGCATCCTGCGTGGTGAGGTCCGTGGCGAGGCCCGCCGCGAGGCGGCGCGGGGCCTCCATGATACCGTCATCGTTGAGGGACGGAAGGTCCGCGAGGTGGCCGTTGATCGTGACGGCTTGGAACGCCACGGAGCGCGGATTGTAGGGGTCGAGCACCACCATGTCCTGCACGGGCGCGAGCGACAGGCCGGCGACGTAGCGGGAGCGGTAGGTGATCTGCGAGTCGGCGAGGTCGAGGAGCACGTCCAGGTCATCGGTGCTGGCATCGGTGCCGGCGAACTGGCGCGCGAACCGGCACGTGTTCACGCCACGCTCGATGCGACGGCCCGTATCGACGAAGTGCCAGCCGGCTCCACGGTTCATATTCTCCTGAGCGAGGCCGGAGAGCGCAGCCACGATCTGGAGCGCCCGCTCACTCCGCTCCGACACGTCGCCGGGCTCCGGCGCCGATCCTGCCGGATGAGCGAGGAGGGCCTCCAGCGCCCCGATGAGACGCCCAGTATCGGGCGAAAGCCGCTCCCGAAGGCCCGAAGCGACACGCTGGATGGTGGCCGCGAGGGATGGGGCGGACCCGTAAGCCTCCTTCGACAGGAGGGCCTCGGCCGCGATGGTACCCGGTCTGTCGGACGACGACGCGCCCCAGGAGACGAGGAGTTGCTGCAGGCCCCGCAGCGTGCGGTTCGCCTGCGGCGACGATCCTGTCTCCCTCCGCGAGGACGAGAGCGCGCGCACGACCCGCAAGGTCGCTTCCACCCGCTCGAGATAACGGCCGAGCCAGAACAGGTTGTCGGCGGCACGGCTGGGGAGGAGGCCGGCGATCCTGCGGATCCTGACGGCCCCGGCTGCCTGCAGGAGGGAGGATGCAGCGACCGGCTTCTCCCCGAGCACCCAGACATCCGACGACGTGGCGCCCTCTCCCATGGAGATGGCGCGCACATCCGGCTGGCCGGCGATGCGGCAGAAGCCGCCGGGCATGATCTGCCAGCCGTCGGGCGTCGCAGCCGCATAGACGCGGAGTACGAAGGGGCGCGGCACGAGGCGGCCGTTCTCCCAGACCGGCGTCGTCGAGAGCCGCACGACTTCCTGTGCGACGTAGTCGATCCCGCGTATCTCGATGTGCTCCGCCAGGCGGGCGCGCTCCCCGGCGCCGAGTTCCGAACCCAGGATCATCTTGTGCTCCGGGAGGCCCGGGAGCACGTCGCCGTGGGCGCCGCGGATGGCGAACTCGTCGAGCCGGCCCAGCACCTCCGCCCGTTCCCTCGGCTGTCCGCACCACCACGTCGCGACATTGGGAAGCTTCAGGTCCTCGCCGAGGAGTCGGCGGCACAGGGCGGGGAAGAAGCTCAGGAGGACGGGAGCCTCCATGAGGCCGGTGCCAGGCATGTTGGCGACCGAGACCTTGCCCCGGCGGATCGCGTCGACGAGGCCCGGCACCCCAAGGCGCGAGGCGGCGTTAAGCTCGAGCGGATCGGCGTAATCCGAGTCGAGGCGGCGCCAGAGCACGTCGAGGCGCTTCAGCCCCGAGACCGTGCGCACGTGGACGCGGCCGTCGCGGACCGTCAGGTCGTCGCCTTCGACCAGGAGGAAGCCGAGATAGCGGGCGAGGAGGGCCTGCTCGAAATAGGTCTCGCTGTAAGGCCCGGGTGTCAGCAGGCCGATCCTCGGCTCGGAGCGCTGGCCGGTCGCCCGCAGGCCGTCGCGCAGGGCGCTGAAGAATGGGGCCAGGCGCTCCACGTTCAGGCTCTCGAACTCGGCCTGGAAGACCCGGGAGAAGACGAGGCGGTTCTGCAGGGCGTAGCCCGCGCCCGAAGGGGCCTGCGTCCGGTCGCCCAACACCCACCAGCGCCCATCCGGACCGCGCCCGAGATCGGCGGCATAGAGCTGGAGCATCCGGCCGCCCGACGGCTGCACGCCGACGAGCGGACGCAGGAATTCCGGGCTGCCCGCGATCGCCGCTGCCGGAAGAGCACCGGCCGAGATCAGGCGTCCCTCGCCATAGATATCCTGCAGCACCGCGTCGAGGAGTTCGGCCCGCTGTTCCACGCCGGCCGCGATGGCGCGCCACTCGCCCTCGTCGATGAGCAGCGGCAGATGGCTCAACGACCATTGCTGCTCACGCTCGTCGCCGCGGGAGCGGTAGGACACTCCGGTATCGCGGATGTGCCGATCCGCCATCGCGAAGCGGTTTTCGATCTCCCGCGGCGCAAGCCCGGCCAGTCGCTCGAGAAGACGCAGCCACCGGGCCCGCGGCTGCCCGTCCGGACCCATGAACTCGTCGGGCACGCGCGGCAGAGGCGCGTAGCCGCGGATCAGCCGATCGAGCGTCGACGCATCCGGCCGCTTCGCCCGACCCGATGTCCGGACGAGGGCCTCAGAGCTCATGTCTCGTCCTGAGGTCCAGGGTGAGCGGGAACTCGAGCGACGCCTCCTCGCGCGGGACCGCGATGGCCCCTGGGGTGTGGCCGTGATCCTGGAACCGCGCCAGGCGGCGTGCCTCGGCCTCGTAGGAATTGACCGGGAAGGTCTCGTAGTTGCGTCCGCCGGGATGCGCGACGTGGTAGACGAAGCCGCCGAGGGACCGCCCGTTCCAGGTGTCGACCACGTCGAAGGTCAACGGCGCGTGCACGGGGATCGTCGGGTGAAGGCCCGAGGCCGGCTGCCAGGCCTTGAAGCGCACGCCCGCGACGGCCTCGCCGGAGCGGCCCGTGCCGGCCATCGGAACCCGGCGTCCGTTGCAGGTGATCACGTGGCGGCCCTCCACGAATCCGCTCGCCTTCACCTGCAGCCGCTCGACCGAGGAATCGACATAGCGGACGGTGCCGCCGGCCGCGCCTTCCTCGCCCATGACGTGCCAGGGCTCGAGCGCCTGGCGCAGCTCGATCGCGACACCCGAACGTTCCGCCCGGCCGAAGACTGGGAAACGGAACTCGCGGTGCGCCTCGAACCATTCGCTCTCGAAGGGATAGCCCGCGCGCCTCAGGTCCGCGAGCACGCCCATGAAGTCCTCCCACAGGAAATGCGGGAGCATGAAGCGGTCGTGGAGGGCCGTGCCCCAGCGGACGAGGCGCCCGGCCTGGGGTTCGCGCCAGAACCAGGCCACCAGCGCCCGCAGCAGAAGCTGCTGGGCGAGGCTCATGCGAGCGTCGGGCGGCATCTCGAGGGAGCGGAACTCGACGAGGCCGAGGCGCCCCGTGGAGCTGTCCGGCGAATAGAGCTTGTCGATGCAGATCTCGGCCCGGTGCGTGTTGCCCGTGACGTCGACGAGGAGGTTGCGGAACAGGCGATCGACGAGCCAGAGCGGCACCGCCCCCTCTCCGGGCCGCGGCACCTGCGCGAGCGCAATTTCGAGCTCATAGAGGTTGTCGTGCCGCGCCTCGTCGATGCGCGGCGCCTGGCTCGTCGGTCCGATGAAGAGCCCCGCGAACAGGAACGACAGGGAAGGATGGCGCTGCCAGTAGAGCACAATGCTCTTGAGGAGATCCGGCCGGCGCAGGAAGGGCGAATCCGCGGGCGTGACTCCGCCCAGGACCACGTGGTTGCCGCCCCCCGTGCCGGTGTGGCGACCGTCCACCATGAACTTGTCGGCCCCGAGGCCGCATTGGCGCGCCTCCTCGTAGAGCGACGTCGTGGTCTCGACGGCCTCGCGCCAGTTCGCGGCCGGGTGGATGTTGACCTCGATCACGCCGGGATCGGGCGTGACTTTGATGACGTTGATGCGGTGGTCGCTGGGCGGGGCATAGCCTTCGATCTGGATCGGGAGACCGGCGTCGGCCGCGGTCGCTTCCACCGCCCCGATGAGCTCCAGGTAATCCTCCAGGCGCTCGACCGGCGGCATGAACACGCACAGGACCCCGTCGCGCAACTCGACCGCCATGGCGGTGCGCACGGCGCCTTCGGCGGGCTGCTGCCCGTGTACGTGCTGGCGCTGCGCCTGGGGCGTGAACGGCGCGGGACGCGCCGTGTAGTCCGGCAGCGGCCCCCGCTCCTCGGTCGGGTCCTGGGCCACCACGTGGGGATAGGCGGCGGGCGGGATCCAGGGCAGGGAACTGATCGGCAGGCGCAGGCCCACAGGGGCATCGCCCGGCAGCAGGAACAGGCGCCCGCGCCGCAGCGCCCAGCGTTCGCTCATCCAGCGCCGGCGTCCGTCGGGCGAGTTCCAGGGCTGCACCGGCAGAACGAAGCCGGTGGGCTGGCCGAGACCGCGCTCGAACACCCGAACCATGCGGGCGCGCTCCTCCGGATCGTCGATCTTCGGGTCCTCCAGGTCCACATTGACCGGGAGCTCGCCCTCTCTCAGCATCCAGTGGGCCGGATCCTCGAAGGCCGGCAGGACGTATTCGCCGCTCACGCCCAACCGGTCTGCGACGCGTTCGGCAAAGCGTCCGGCATCCTCGATCGCGGCGTCCGTGCGCTTGTCCACGCGGGCCACGAGGTCGGCGTTACGCCACATCGGCAATCCGTCGCGGCGCCAGTAGAGGGAAAAGGCCCAGCGGGGCAGGCTCTCGCCGGGGTACCACTTGCCTTGCCCGTAATGCAGCATCCCGCCGGGCGCGAAGCGGTCGCGCAGGCGCCGGATGAGCTGGTCCGCGTAAGCGCGCTTCGTCGGGCCGACCGCGGCGGTATTCCATTCCGGCGCCTCGAAATCGTCGACCGACACGAAGGTGGGCTCGCCTCCCATGGTGAGCCGGACGTCCAGCCGTTTCAGATCCTCGTCGACCTTGTCGCCGAGCCGGTCGAGCCCGTGCCACGCCTCGTCCGAGAAGGGCCGCGTGATCCGCGGCGCCTCGGCGATCCGCGTCACGCGCATGTCGAAGTCGAACTTCACCTCGGCCGGCTCGGCGGCGCCGCTGATCGGCGCGGCCGAGTGGTAATGGGGCGTCGCGGCGAGCGGCAGGTGCCCTTCGCCGGTGAGCAGGCCCGAGGTGACGTCGAAGCCGATCCAGCCCGCGCCCGGGATATAGGCCTCCGCCCAGGCATGGAGGTCGCAGAAATCGGATTCGCTGCCGCGCGGTCCGTGCACCGGGTCGATGTCGGGCTTGAGCTGGATGAGGTAGCCGGAGACGAAACGGGCCGCCAGACCGAGATGGCGGAAGATCTGCACCAGGAGCCAGGCGGAGTCGCGGCAGGATCCGCACATCAGGTCCAGGGTCTCCTCGGGCGTCTGCACCCCCGGCTCCATGCGGATCAGATACTTGATGTCCTGCTGCAGGCGCGCGTTCAGGCCGACCAGGAACTGCACCGTGTTGGTTTCGGTGCGGGACAGGTCCGCAAGGTACTGCGTGAGCTTCGGCCCGATCGGTTCCACCTCCATGTAGGAGGCGAGCTCGGCCCGCAGGGATTCCGGGTACGCGAAGGGGAACGTCTCGGCGTAGGCCTCGACGAAGAAGTCGAAGGGGTTCACGACCGCCATGTCGGCGGTGAGGTCGACCTCGATCTTGAGCTCCCTGACCTTCTCGGGAAAGACCAGCCGCGCGAGCCAGTTGCCGTGCGGATCCTGCTGCCAGTTCACGAAATGGTTCGCGGGCGTGACCTTGAGCGAGTAGCTCGGCACCCGCGTCCGGGTGTGCGGCGCCGGTCGCAGCCGGATGATCTGCGGTCCCAGGCCGACCGGGCGGTCGTAGGTGTAATGGGTGACATGATGGAGAGCGGCGAGGATTGACACTGAACAGTCACCCATGGAGCGTTGGACCAATAGGCATAACGCGGCACGCCGAAGCAAGATTCATGCGAAGGAGCCCGCTCGCCCCGGGACCGCCATGGGCCACGGGTTCAGGCGGTCTCACTCCACAGCGGGCGACGCAATCCGCTTGCGCAGTCCCGCCGCAATGGCGGTGAGCACATTCTCGTGCGTCTCGTTCCCGGCAGACCGACCCGTCGCCTCGAAGACGCGCTCATGGATGAAGGCGAGCTTGCCGATCACGGTCGGGCCGAGAATGAAAGGATAGAGATCGGGCTGGCCCATGGAGCGGTTGAGCGAGTTCACCGCAAAGGTCAGCGGGAGCCAGGCGCCGATGAGCCGATTCAGATCCGCCGTCAGGTGCGGATCGAACTCGACGCTGGAATCGAGCTCCGGGCTTCGGCTCACGCGGGGGCGAACCCGGACCCCGAAGGCATTCGCGGTCTCGAGCGTATCGACCATGTGGAGGTAGTGAGCCCAGGTCTCGGCGAAGTCCTCCCACGGGTGGGAGCTGGCATAGCTCGAGACGAAGTCATTCTGCCAGTCGGCCGGCGGGCCTGAGCCATAGTGGCGTTGAAGCGCTGCGGGGTAATCCTGGCGCTCATCGCCAAAGATCTGACGGAACGTCTCGATGCAGGGCTGGTTGCGGACGAGAACGCTCCAGAAATAATGCCCGATTTCATGGCGGAAATGCCCAAGGAGCGTGCGGTAGGGCTCGCCCATGAGCCGCCGCCGCCGCTCCCGCTCGGCGTCGTCCGCCTCAATGATGTTGATGGTGATCAGGCCATTGTCGTGGCCGGTCATGACGGTCGGAGCCTGCTGGGAGGCGTCCGCAGGGTCCGAGAGGAAATCGAAGGCGAGACCCTCCGGATTCTGCGGCCGGGTCATCAGGGGCAGGCGGAGCTTCAGGAGCGTGTAGAACAGGCGTCGCTTGGCAGTCTCGAGGCGCCGCCAGCGCTCGACATTCCAGGACTGGGAGAGATCCGGGATCACCCGGTTGTGGCGGCAGGCGACGCAGAAGGCCTCGCCGCCCTCATCCGGAACGAGCCAGTTGCAGGCCGCGAGGCTCGCATTGGCGCACGGGCGGACGGGCCGCGCGGGCTCAGCCAGGGCGATCCAGGCATGGCCGTCCGACTCCATGGACGTGATGTCCTGCCGGTGCGGCAGGAAGCCGAGGCGCCGGCCGCAGCTCTCGCAGCGGGTATTTTCGAAATAGAGGGGTTGGCCGCAAGCCTGGCATTCGAAAAGCTTCATGCTGCACGTTGTCCTCGAAGGCTGCTGCGCCCCACAAGGCAAGATGCAGGCCTGGCCTCAATCGGCACAGCCTGTCCCGCCTGATGTCAGCCCCTGCTGGGCCGCCGGGCCGGCACCGCGCTGCCCCTGGCCGCATCGAGCGGTCTCGGGTGTCCTCCGGACGACGCGGCTCCTACCGGGGCGGTGGGGGAGGTGGCGGCGGCGGCGGCGGCTCGGACGGCGGCGGTTCCTGAGGCGGTCGCTGCGGGCCCGTAGGCTGTTGCCCGGCCGAAGCTTGTGTGGCCGCGGCATTGATCGCCTGCTGGATCGTCTGATTGATGCCGGATTGCGGGAGCGTGATGGGGTTCGCGGCGCGCACGCCCCCTGCGATGGTCTGGGGCTGGAGGCTCGGCGTGGTGCTCGGGTCGAGGCCGCGCTGCGCCACTCCGAGGCCACCGCGGACGGCGAGCGCCTCGGTGGGACGCCGGGGGGCCCCTCCGAACTGGCGGCCGCTGCTGGTGAGCTGGCGCGTGATACGGGAGATCTCGCCCGGGGGCACCCGGGCTGGAGCTGTGGCCTGGCCATCCGTGCCGACCCGGACGCCGAAATCCGGCCGCCCGATCACCTGGGTGCCTGCGCCAGTGGAGACCGACACGCGGCCGAAATGATTGATGACGAAAGTGCAGGGCCGGAAGCCGCGGGCTTCGTTCGGAGCGCAAGCTTCAGGCCGGTGCTCGACCGTTGCGACGCCGCCGCGGATGCCGAGCGTGGCCGTCGGGGTCGTAACGTTGGCGCCGCCCGTATGACTCGTGTTGCCGCCCACGAAGCGGAGCGCGCCCTTCGCGAGCGTCGCTGCCATCCGGCCGGTGCCGGCATTCGGGTCGTAGACGAATTCATCGATGACGAGGTCACTGCCCGGCCCGATCGACATCGAGGTCTTGTCGATGAAGAGGAGCTGAACCGTCCCTTGCTCGGAGGTCTGGATCCGCTCGCGATGCACGACCCGGGCGCCGATTTCGATCACCTTTATGCTGCTGCCGGGCGCGGCGCTCTTCGCTGCCGGATTGACGGCGCCGGCCGTTCCGACGACCTGCGCCTGCGCGCCGGCTACACCGGCCGACACGCAGGCCGCAAGGACCGCAACCTGGAGAACGGCTCCGGAAGGAGCACCAAACGTCATGACGGTCCCCACGCTCAACGAGTTGGGATCCGGCCGCCCTCTGCCCGATCGACCACCGGGTCGGTGGATCCCTGGTCCAAACTTTGTAGCATGGCTGGGTGAACCTCGAAACCTTCCTCGCGCCAAAACGCGTTTCAGGGCGCTGCCGACCCGGTATGCTGGGCTTGGCCCGAGGGAGGAAGGCACCCCCTCCTGGAGTGGAAAGCTGCTTCCGCTCCTTTGGAAACAGCCTTAAGAAGTCGGCACCGGACCGGCGCAAGGCAGCCCTCTCCGAAGATGGAGCATCATGTCGGCCTCGACCCTCCCGAACCTGTTCAAGCTTGACGGCGCTGTTGCGGTGGTGACGGGCGGTGCATCGGGAATCGGGCTTGCGTCCGTGCGGATGCTGGCGGCGGCCGGGGCGTCGGTCACCGTGCTGGACCGGACGGACCCGCCGGAGGACGCTTCGGCGGCTCACGCGGCCAGGGTCGACGTTGCGGATCCCGCCTCGGTCGTGGCAGCGTTCCAGGCCGTGAGGGACCGGGACGGCCGGCTCGACATCCTGGTCAACAGCGCCGGCATGGCGATCCGGGAGCCTGCCCTGGACCTGCCTCTGGAGCACTGGGATCAGGTCGTCGCGGTCAACATGACCGGGAGCTTCCTCTGCGCGCGGGAGGCGGCACGGGTCATGATCGAATGCGGGCAGGCCGGTTCGATCGTCAACGTGGCCTCGATCATGGGCCTGTCGGGCGGCGGGCTCTACCCGAACATCTCGTATCAGACCACGAAGGGCGCGGTCGTGAACATGACCCGCGCCCTCGCCGTGGAATGGGCGCCCCATGGGATCCGGGTCAACGCGGTCGCGCCGACCTTCGTCCGTACGCCCTTCATTGGCTCTCTGCTGGAGAAGCCGGAACTCGTCCGGAAGATCGAGGACATGACCCCCCTCCGGCGATTGGCGGAGCCGGACGATGTGGCGGCCGCGATCCTGTACCTTGCGAGCGCAGCCTCTTCCATGGTCACCGGACATACGCTGCCCGTGGACGGGGGCTTCCTCGCGCAGTGAGCCCTTCTGGAGGCCTCTGCGGGCCTCGTCAGCGCATGGGTAAGTCGACGATCTCCTGGTCGGGCCGCGTCAGGACCTCGACCACACGGCCGTCGGGATACAGGAGGGTGCGCATACGCATCACCTCGTACTCGGCCGGCTGCGCCGTGCGGATGCGCTCCGGCTCACTGCTGCGTGCGGTCTGAGTGCGACGCTTCTGGGGAGCCGCGACCATGGCCGGCTTCTGCTCTACGCGGGCCTCACGGACTTCGCGGGTATTGCGCGGCGACACTGTCTCTTTGCGGGACGGTTTGGCGAGGGCAGGGGCCTCGCTCCCTTCCGCTTTCTTCGCGACTTGGGTGCTGCCGGTGGTCTGGACGTCACGTAGACGGCGAGGCTCAGCCACGCGCGTGCTTCCAGTCACCTTCGGGTCTGATGAGGATCTGGGTTCTGCGATCTGTGTCGGTCGGCGGCGCCCAGCCTCGTCCGGCCAAGCTTGAGCGGGCTTGGCGCTTGCGGTCCCGGGAGCCGTATCCTGCACGAGGGGGCCCGCGTTCAGGTCCGCGGGCGGATCGCTCCACGGCCGCCCGGCTTGCGCCCCGACAATCGGCGCCCACAGCATGGAGCCGACGAGCCATGTTCCGGCTAGAATTCGTCCGAATGCGCCCGCCATTGTGCCCTCCCCAGAATTGCCCCACTCAAGCAAACGTCCGTCGGAGCGGTTCCGGTTCCCAGGTCAAAGAAGATTCCCAAGAGTTGCGGCCGGTCGGCGGACCGCAGGCGCCGGGCCGCTTCAGCGGCAGGAGCCTGGCCGCCCCGTGCCCGATCCGGCCCGGGGATGCGGTCGGGGTCGCGTTGACGCCAGCGACGTTGACGGGTGGGCCGGTTGCAGCAAATCTGGGGCGCTGGGCGCGTGCCTCTGACCCTCTGCGCGCTGCCGAGCGTGGTCTCACCCGGAGCGCCCGATGCCGACCATTCTCCGCGCCCTGTTCGCTCTCGCCTGCCTCGCGGGGTTTGCCGCCGTGCGGCCCGCCACCGCTGCCTCCGAGGTTGACCTCGCCCTTGTGCTGGCTGTCGACATATCCAATTCGATGGATCCCGAGGAGCAGGAGCTGCAGCGCGAAGGATTTGTCGAGGCGTTCCGCTCCCCGCTCGTCCACGATGCGATCCGTGGCGGCATGCTGGGGCGGATCGCAGTCGTTTATGCCGAGTGGGCCGGCAGCTTCAGGCAACATGTGGTCGTGCCATGGACCACGATCGAGAGGCCAGAGGACGCCATGGCCTTCGCGGAAAGACTGTCGCGGGCGCCGATCCAGCGCGGACCCCGCACCTCGATCTCCGGCGCCATCGACCTCGGCCTGCGGCTCTTGGGCGATAGCGGAACAGCTCCTGTGAGGCAGGTCATCGACATCTCCGGCGACGGCGCCAACAATCAGGGCCGACCTGTCACTCAGGCCCGGGACGAGGCGGTCGCGAAGGGGGTCACGATCAACGGTCTCCCGATCATGCTCAAGCGCAGCATCGGCTACTGGGATGTGGCCGATCTTGATCTGTACTATCGGGATTGCGTCATCGGCGGGCCGGGGGCCTTCATGGTCCCGGTGCGGGACCGGGATCAGTTTGCCCAGGCCATCAAGACCAAGATCATTCGCGAGATCGCCGATCTGAGACCGGATCCGAATGCCGGGGTGCGGCTCACGCCCGTTCAGGCCGAAGGACAGACGAACTGCCTGGCGGGCGAGGCGCGCAACTGGGATATGATGCGCAACTGAAGTCGCCCGCCGTGCGGGCGTGGCGCACCAGTCGAAGCGACACCGGACGAGGCCTGTGATCAGCTTTGGGAGATCCGGCCCGCCTGCTCCATGACATTCCGTAATTCGTCCACCAGATGCGCAGGGCGGATCGGCTTCGCGATAAAGGCGGCCGTTGGGGGAAGATCGCCCGGCCCGGGCGCAGCTTTCCCCGAAATCACGAGGATGCCGACGTCGGGCCAGCCCTGGGCGACGAGACGGGCGAACTCGAAGCCGTCGATGGAACCCGGCATGTCGACATCGGTCAAAACCGCCTTGACGTCGGGACGCCGCTTGAGGATCTCGAATGCCTCATCGGCATCCTGCGATTCGACGACCCAGAAACCGGAATCGCGTAGGATGTCGACCTGTAGGGTTCGCACGAGCGGTTCGTCCTCCACCAGGAGGACGACAGGTCGAGACAGGATCGGCGCGCGAGGCTTCATAGCGGCTGCAACGGCGGCACGTGCCCAAGGTTCCCGGGCCGGCTTCGGGAGTCACAGGCTAATCAAATGGTTCACCGGCGGAGCAGCGCTGTGCCGCCGCATCCTGGGTGTAGCTCGGAGGAGCCGGTCAACATTCCGTCAACCATTCTCCGTCATCGCAATCTCGTCTTAGCAGGTGAACGCACGAGCCGCCGGAACGTTGCCTCGCTGGGAGCGTTCTCCTCCAAGGCAGCCACTCCCTTAGGCTCAAAATCGCGTGGTTGCATAAAGTCTTGATGATTTCAGCGCTCAATATGGCCCAGCACCTGAGCGACCTCCACGCTAAGGTCGACGAGGTCGCTGAAAGAGCTGGCGTGTCGGCCTTCGATCGCCTGGATTTGCGAACCGCACTTGCTGCGCTCCCATGGCGGGACCGACGTCACCTCGGTCTCGTCCTCGAGAGCGTTCGTGTGCATGCCGGCACTGCAGAACTACAGCAGGCCGTGCAAATGATGCTCCATCTCACGGCCGAGGTATGGTCTGGAAATCCTCCCCCCCAGGAACGCAGGCTACGGCCCCAGTGACGGCGTCCGGCCTCCTTGCCGGATCGGTCCCTCAAATGTGCAACGCAACGCGTCGAGATGCCGGCCCGGCGGGCGCCGCTATACTAGCGATAAAGAATCTTGACGCTATGTGTGGTAGGAGTTTCGTACCGGACCAAGTCGGGGAGTAGCCCGTGCGTGTCGTAATTTTAGCCGCCTCGTTGTTGATACCGGCCATCGCTCTGGCGCAAACCGGATCATCGGGCGGGTCCTCGTCGGGCGGGTCCTCGTCGGGCGGATCATCCTCGGGCGGCTCGTCCGGGACATCGGCGCCAGCCCCGTCGACGAGCGGCCCTGCTACTCCCGCGAGCCCGCCGTCCGTGGCACCGAGCCTGTCGCCGACCGTGACGGCTCCGGTCGGGCGTTCCCCGGTCGCTCCGAATGTCTCGCCCACTCAAGCCGCTCCGGTCGGAGGACCGTCGGGGACCCAGGTGCGACCCGATCCGTCGCCCACGCTGGGCGCTCCGACCGGCAGCTCCGTGCCGGTCGGCGGCAGTACATCGGGCGCGCAAAACGGAGTTCCCCCGACCGGCGGTGCCGCCGTGTCGGGGCGGCGCACCAACGGGGAGCAGGCGACCGATGCGGAGATTGCACGGGAGCGGGAGGCGAGGGAGGCCAGGCTCAGAGCGAACGAGGAGCGCTTGCGCTCGCTGATCCGCGACATCTGTACGGGATGCGACTACGGTACTCTGCGCTCCGGAACGGTCACGAACGCCGTACGCGCGAAAGGCTAAGGAGCGATCCCGAACCGGCATGTTCTGCGGGCTGGTCCGGCAGAGGACGAGTGGGACGATCGGCTCCGATTAAACCCGAAACCACACCGATCGAATGCGCTCCGCTTGGCGCGGGGGCGTCTTATTCCCGTCCGGCCGGACACCAACCAGGCGTGAATTCAGCCAGGAGCCTTTGGGCCGAACCGCCATGCACAGGAGCACTATCGCTACTCCTGCTGCAGCGCCCGCCGGATGGCATCTGCCAGGACGCTCCTCCGGTAGGGTTTGCGGAGCAGGATCGTGCCCGGCTCGGGTCTGCCGTAATGTCGAAATGCATCCTCGGAATAGCCGGAGGTCAGAAGGACCCGGATCTCCGGCTTGAGGGCCTGCGCGCGGCGCGCGAGTTCGACGCCGCTCATGCCATTCGGGAGAACGACGTCCGAAAACAGAAGGTCGAATGATCGATCCTTCTCCAGGAGAAGGAGTGCATCAGGCCCCGCCGATGTCGCGGACACCTCATGGCCGAAGCTGATCAGTTGCGCCGTCGCATACTGAAGAACCATCGGCTCGTCTTCCACGAGGAGGATTTTTGCCTTCGGACCACCCCCTGGAAGGCTGGGAGCGCGAGATCCGGCAGGGTGGGAGGAGTCAGGCTGCGGGTCTGTCATGGAGCTGAGGCCCAGAGGATTCGACCCGGAAAGGTTTTGTGATCACTGTCGATGCCACCTGCTGGTTGCGATTGCAAGGGGTCGACGGCGCCTCTGAGGGGCGCCGGGATCTACTCAGCTTGAATCAGGCGCAGCCCGGCGGCAGCGGCAGCGGCGCGGCTGGTCACCCCTAGAGTCCTGAAGAGGGCCGCCACATGGACCTTGACGGTGCCTTCGCCGAGCTTCAGCGACCGCGCGATCTCCTTGTTGGACTTGCCTTCCACGAGGAGATCCAGGACCTGGCGCTGCCGTGTCGTCAGGCTCTTGTCGGAGCGCGGCTGGCTTGAATAGGCGCTGGTCAGCGGCATGTTGGGCTCGTCCTCGAACGCTCCGAGCTCTGCCAGCGAAGGCGGGACGAATATGGTCCCGTCGGCGATGGTCTGCAGGGCGCGCGACAGTTCCGCGACACCGAGCCCCTTCGGAACGTAGCCGTGGGCGCCTGCCTCCAGGGCCAGCAGAATGTCCGCCCGACGCTTCGAGGCGGACACCACAGCCACCTGCGTGGTCGGGAAGCACTCCCGGACCGCCCGCAGGCTCGCAGCGCTTTCCATGCCCGGCATCGCCAAATCGAAAATGGCTAAGGATACGTCGCCCGCCTCCGACAGGCGCTCCACCGCCTCATCCAACGAGGCCGTCTCGATCACGTCTGAAAAGCCGAGCTTGTTGAGAAGAATCGTCCTGAGCGCGATCCTGAAAAACTCGTCATCGTCCGCAACGAGCGAGGACTTGCTGGACCGTGACATTGTATGCTCCTCCTCGGCAGGCTCCTCTCGCTACAGCTAGAGAGTGCAGCCTTCACATGTGGCACACGGAACACATAAGACAAACCCCGTTGATACATAAGTCCAGGCACGGGCGGGCCTCTGGGGTCGGGGAGGCAGGACTTTTCCACCGGTGTTTCTCTGCGTAACGCCCGTGGAGAACGCACCGCTTGTCGTGGGCAGGGATCGGCCGGCGAGATGCAGGAGGAGCTTGCCGACACGCCCGCGCCGGCCTTAGATCGGGCGCCATTGGTGATCTGGGTCGGCGGCCGGCGGCGCTGTCGTTGCTCGCCCTGCCCGTACCCAGCCTCGGAGTCGCCCGGTGAGCAGCCCCACTGCACCATCACCCCGGATCCTCGTCGTGGAGGACCTCGACCATAACCGCGAGCTGTTCCGCACCGTGCTCGCGCGCGCGGGCTACGAGGTCGAAACCGCGCCGAACGGGCAGGCGGCGGTTGCTGCCCTGGAGGGAAACGTCTTCGACCTTGTCCTGATGGACGTCCAGATGCCGGTGATGGACGGCCTGACGGCGACACGGAAGATCCGCGAACTCGACCCGCCCGCCCGCGACGTGCCCATCGTGGGCATGTCGGCCAACGTGCTGCCGGATCAGCTCAATGCCTTCCAGGCCGCCGGAATGGACGATCATCTCGGCAAGCCGTTCCGCCGGGCGCACCTCCTCGAGAAGGTGGCTGCGTGGCTCGGACGGAGCGGCGGCGGTGCAAGCCCACCTGAACACGCGCCCGTGCAGGAGGCCGCGTCGGGTGCAGGCCCGTCCCCGGGCGCCATCGACGACCTCGTGGGCCTCATGGGCAAGGACTGGCTCCTCACCGGGCTCGCGATGCTGATGGACCGGATCGGTGAGGCGTTCTCGGCCAACGAGCCGTCCGACCATCCGGCCCTGGCCCGCCAGGCTCATGGACTGGTCTCGCAGGCGGCCCTGCTGGGGTTCCGCACCTTTGCCGATGCCTGCAGCACCCTGGAGGACGCCTGCCTGAGCGGGCGCGGCGTGCTGCCGGCCTATGCGGCCGCCAAGGGACTGGCCGTGTCGGTCCGCTCCGAGGCGGAGCAGCTTCGCGCCAAGCTGGCCGGCTGAGCGGCGCGTCGCTTGCTGCTGTCAGCTGGATCTGCCTTGTCGGGGCCGGCTACCGGGCTGCTCCTCCCGCATCGGCCGCCCCTGCTCCTCCCGCGCTCTCCTGGCCGGAGGCACTGCTCCCTGCGCCAGAGGAGTAGCGCCGGATCCCGACAGCCGCGCGCTGCCCATCCACATTGATATCCGTGTTCTTGACGTAAGGCGGCCACGGATCGGTGGTCTGGACCACGCTGTTCCACCGCTGGCTGTCACCCGCACGCAGGGTCACGGTATCGTGATGATTAAGGTAGTCGGCGCACCCCGTGAGGCCAGCCACTGCCGCCACTACAGCGAGGAGCTTGCGTGGAGGCAGGCTATTTCGTGACGACATGGCGCTTTCCCGGTGCGGAGCGGACGGCGACCGCGGCGGCCTTGGGAGGCAGGTTGATGATGTGGCCATATGGACCGATGATGCCGTTGCCCGAGGCAAACCCGTTGATCATTTTGTCGTTCACCTCGAGCGCGCCGATCATGAAGAACTCCACGTCGTTGCTGCCCTTGGCGTCGTCGAGCGGCGTCTTGAGGGGGCGCCCGGGTGCGGTGGGCTGAGCCAGATGAGGAGTCACAATGATGACGAGATCCGACTCATCCTCCTGAAAGGACGAGGATCGGAAGAGCGCGCCCAGAACCGGGATCTGCCCGATCCAGGGGAGTTGAGCCTGGTTCTTCGTATGAAAGCTCCTCAGCAAGCCTGCAATTGCAAAGCTTTGACCGTCCCTCATCTCGATTGTGGTGTTGGCACTGCGCGAACTGAGAATCGGCTCTCCACGGGGGGAAAACCCCGTGATTTCGCTCACGACGGGGTTCAGTTTCAAATTAATGAGACCGTTATTCAACACGGTCGGCGTGAAGTAGAGTTGGATCCCATAGTTTTTGAATGCAGTTCCTGTGGTCCCATTCTCTCCAGCGACTGAATATGGAACTTCGCCGCCCGCTAGAAAGCTGGCTGTTTCCCCCGAAAGCGCAACGAGATTGGGCTCCGCGAGCCGGCGACCAAGACCCTTCTCCTCCAGCGCCTGCACGAGGATGTCCGCTCGCACTCCGTTGCCGAGGATCTGGGTCACAAGCGAGCTAAAGGGGGTGTTTCCACTCGGAAAGCCAGCGAGTCCACCGCCGGTCGGGCTCGTGGCTGTGGGCGCAAAGACGCCGGTCCCGAAATTCACCCCGCTTCCGCCTCCGCGGGGTCCGAGGCCTATGTTGATCCCAAGGTCCCGACCGGCGTCCCGGTTCACCTCGATGAACCGCACTTCCAGCATCACCTGCTGACCGCCTGTGACCTGCAGGGCGTTGATCACCGCGCCTGGGCTGTACTGCTCCGCGATCTCGAGCACCTTCCGCAAAGCGATGGCGTCCGGCACCGAGCCGCTGAGGCGCAGCTTCCCGTTCACGGTGTCGACCCGCACGTTGGCGCGCGGGATGGCCGAGCGGATCGTGTCCCGCAGGTCCGGAGTGTCGGCGCCGACCTCGACCTCGATGAGGCCGATCAGCTTGTCGCCGGGATCGTGGACCGCCACGTTCGTGCGCCCCTCGGCCTTGCCAAGGATATAGAAGGACCGCTCCGTGGTCGGAACCGCCGTAGCGATAGCGGGGTCACCGACAACAAGCCGCCCGATCTCGACGGCCGTCCGTGTGGTCACGAACTGCCCACGGGCGACACGGATCTCGTCCGAACGCCCCTTGGCGAAGGACAACATTCTGTCCTGCGCAACCGCCGTCCCCTCGGTCGAGAGAGTGGCCGACAGAGCCAGGATGCCCGCGACCATCCAAGCCATGGCGGCTCGGCTCGGTCCGCGGCCCTTTCGAGCACAATTGCCCCACATCAACAGCGTCCATTCCGTCTCTGGCGATCTTACCAGTCGGGAGCAGGCCTTTGCGAGTTCGCAGTCAGCCTAGTCCGTTCGGTCCAGATCGATCAATCCGTTGATCTGCGCTAAGCCATGACGGCGAAAGCTTAACGATTTGATAACCATGGCGCCCACATTTTAAGGGGGCGTTAAATCGGAATTGAAGAAGGCCATGCGCAAGGACGCTCTCAAAAGGCTGGCAGGAGGCCTGTTCGTCAGCCTGGGGCTCCTCGTCTCGGGCTGCAATGGTCCGGGCCCGATCGACCTCGGGCTGTCGAGCTTCGGCAATCGGACCTCCGGGCTCGACCTGCCCGCGACGGTCGACTTCTACCCCGACCACGAGGTTCTGAACGTCGCGAAGAACCATTTCGGGGAGGGACATTACGGGCACGCGGCACGCTATTTCGAGCGGGCGGTCGAAGTCGCGCCCAGCAACGCGGAGGCTTGGCTCGGCCTCGCTGCCTCCTATGACCGCGTCCGCCGGTTCGATCTGGCCGACCGGGCCTACCGCAAGGCGGGGGAGCTCGTCGGTCATCGGCCCGAGTACCACAACAATGTCGGGTACTCGTATCTTCTGCGCGGCGACCTCGTGAAAGCCCGGGCCAAGTTCGTGGAGGCTGCCCGAATGGACCCCACGAACCCGACCATCGCGAACAATCTGGAACTCCTGCGCGACAGCGTGCGCCGCGCCCGGAGCGAGTAGGCGGCCGGATCGGCACCAGCACCGTTGCCTCAGATGAAGCGGGCGCTCTGGCGGGGCCCGGCGGCTCCGCTGGACCCTGTCCCGATCCGGACCATGCACGGCCCCGCGCATCTCTCAACCGGTCGACCTAGATCGCCTGCCTGAGTCAGGGCCCGCACGGGTCCTAAGCCGTCAGACGGAATGGATTGCAGCCCCTCGATGGGCGATTGTGGGAACCTGACAGCGGAAGGTTTTCCCCAATCGGTGTCGTCCGTCGGCACCGTTGCGCGTGTCCGTCGCGACCCGTGGCCGAGGGACGGTGTGCCCGCTGCACCGAAGCTGCGGTCTATCGGAACGTCGGAGGTCCGTCCGCGGACCTACCAGGAGAGTGTCGTTTAGCCATGACCTTGTCCATGATTGCGGCATTCGTCGCGAGCGTCCTGTTCAGCGCCTGCATGGTCGGCGCGGGGCTGATGGATCTCCTGACGATGCGGATCCGCAATGTCCTCGTCGGTACCCTGCTCGTGGCCTATCCCGTATTTGCCACGCTGGTCGGCTTCGACTTCGGGACGCTCGCCTCCAGCGCCGCCGTGGCTATCGCGGTCTTCGCAGGTGCCTTCGCCTTCTTCGCCTTCGGATTGATCGGCGGCGGCGATGCGAAGCTTGCGGTCGCGAGCGTGCTTTGGCTCGGCCCCGGGCATGCTGGCCCCTACCTCTTCTATACAGCGCTCTTTGGAGGCCTCTTCGCCTTGGCGCTGCTGCAGTTCCGGCTCCTCCCGCTCCTGGAAGGGTGGCGGGCGTCTCCCTGGATCTCGCGCCTGCATCACCGTGAGGCCGGTATTCCCTACGGAGTGCCCATGGCGGCATCGGCGTTGATGATCCTGCCCGATACCGCTTGGATCGCAGTCTTGCGTTAGGCCGAAGCTCCCGTCTTGCCCCTGATCCGACCCAGCCTCTCATCCGAAGCCGTTTAGGCCGACCTCGACCCGAAAGTATTCAGACATGATCCGAATCATCATCCTTGTCGTAGCTTTGGCAGCCGGTGGTCTCGCGGCGTGGCTTGCCCTTACGATGCCGCCCCAGGCCACGGCTTCGACTCCTGTGGCGGCCCAGCCTCCGGCGCCTCCGATGGTTGACGTCCTCGTGGCCGCGGCCGACCTCACGCAGGGGCAGCAGGTCGGGGAAGCGACGCTGCGATGGCAGTCCTGGCCGGAGGGCGCCGTCAGCCCAGGTTATATCAGCCGCAAGAAGCAGCCCGATGCGGTCACAACCCTGAACGGATCCCTGGTCCGCAGTGCCATCCTGGCCGGGGAGCCGATCCGCGAGGAGAAGCTCGTCCGGGGTGTGGGCCTGCTCGCATCGATGCTTCCGACCGGCAAGCGTGCCGTCGCGATCCGGGTCAACGCGGAGGCGACCGCAGGCGGATTTGTGCTGCCGAACGACCGTGTCGATGTGATCCAGACCGTGACGCGCGGTGGCCAGGACGGCACGGCCGCGGAAAACGTCAGCCGGATCCTCCTCAGCAACATTCGCGTTCTGGCAATCGATCAGAAGGTCGAGGACCCCAAGGGGGGCACGGTCGCGATCGGCAAGACCGCGACCCTGGAGCTCGACCCCAGGCAGGTGGAAATCATCACCGCCTCCCAGGCGACGGGGGCCCTGTCCTTGGCGCTCAGGTCCATCGCGGACATGGAGGAACCCCCGGTCGAACTCCATCACAACACCATCACATCCGTGCGCATCGTTCGCGCCGGCCGAAGCGAGGTGGTGCGGGTCCGATGAGGAAAAGCTTGAGCTGATGTCTGAAAATCCGAAGCAGCTTCTCGAGGCGTGACATGGCCGTTCTGGCATTGGACAACCTGACGGACTTCCTCGGACCCACCCCCCAGGCGGTCGTGCGATCTGAAACGGGCGCACCGGTCGCACGCTCCGAAGTGACGGAGCCTGCGGGGGGTGCGGGTCTCCCGGACGGCCCGCTTCATCAAGCGAACCTGCCGCGCCACGGCGATATCGCCCCAATCCCGCGTGTCTCCATCCACGCCCACTGCGAGAGCCCGGCGGTCGTGGAGGCCGTCGAGATCGCGGCTCGCGATCGCCTGATGGCCCGCGCCACCGTAACGGCCCGGACCGGAGGCATCCTGGGCGCCATCGAGGTCTACCAGAATGCGCCGACTCCCAACCTGATCATCGTCGAGAACCGCTCTGCCGACCTCATCCTTGCCCGGCTCGAGGATCTGGCAGAGGTCTGCGATCCCACCACCAAGGTAATGGTGATCGGGTATTCGAACGACATCGGCTTCTATCGGGAGCTCATGAAGCGGGGTGTCAGCGAATACGCGATAGCTCCCCTCGATCCGGTCGCCGTGATCGCTGCCGTATCCGAGATCTACCGCGGCACCTCCTCCCAGAGGCTCGGCAAGACCTATGCGTTCATCGGTGCAAAAGGAGGCGTCGGGTCGTCTACGGTCGCGCACAATGTGGGCTGGTCGATTGCACGCCGTTCTCAGACCGATGTGGTGGTCGCGGACCTCGACCTGCCGTTCGGGACGGTCGGCCTGGACTTCAACCTTGACGGAGGGCAGGGGGTCGCCGAAGCGGTCCAGGACGCGGCGCGTCTGGACGAGATGCTGCTCGAACGGCTGCTGGTCGACACCGGCAACCACCTCAGCCTGCTGACCGCGCCCGCCACCCTCAACCTCTCGCACGACCTCCCTGAGACCGTGTTCGATCTTCTGCTCGAGGTCGCCCAGTCGCACGTTCCGACCTTGATCCTCGACGTGCCTCATCTCTGGAGCGCGTGGACCAGGAAAGTGCTGACCGCCGCCGACGACATCGTCATTACGGCGGCCCCGGACCTCGCGAATCTGAGGAACGCCAAGAATCTCGTCGCTTTTCTCAAAACCGAGCGTCCCCACGACCCCCCGCCCAAGCTGGTGCTCAACCAGGTCGGTGTTCCCAAGCGACCGGAGATCAAGCCTAAAGATTTTGTGGACGCTTTAGGTATCGAGCCGCTGGTCTCGATCGCGTTCGAGCCACGCTTGTTCGGCACGGCGGCCAACAACGGCCAGATGATCGGCCAGGTGTCGGCCAAATCCCGTCCCGCCGAAGCGTTCATGCGCATCGATCAAGCCGTCAGGGGCCAGGGCGAGACCAGGCGCCGCAAGGGACTCCTCCAGTCCGCTGGACTCAGGAGCCTCCTCCGACGGAAATCTCCTGCAACCGGCCGGTCGACCTAGCGCGTTCGCGCGCATGACCGTACCCGCCGGTCCATCGCGGGACATTGGGCGGCTCAAACAAGCTCTCTGCAAATTCGCAGCCTCCGACAGCCTCGGCGCGTGGACTTAGGCTACGCGTCTAAAGTCGTGCGGATTAGGCCTTAGGTCTTCCGGCGGAATGGAATGTCGGAAGGGAATGGAGGATTGTGTCCGCGTCAGGAGATGGCACCACCGGACCGTAATCTCGGACCGTGATTTGGACCAAAGCCCTGTGAGGACCTCTCCGGACGGCACGAGCGGACCCGCCGCCGCCGTCCTGATGATCCATACCCACGCTCCTGCTCGAGCAGGAGCTGAGCTAATCTGAGGAAGAAACGCGGATGTTCGGGAAAAGACGCCTGCAGGATGAGAAGCCTGGCGTGGCCCTGGCGGGGCCGGCTCCGGACCGCGCTCCAGGAGCCGAGCCGGCGAAGCCCACCATGAGTGCCACGCTCGTTGCTCTCCACCCGGAGCCGCTAACGCCCGCGCGAGCCGCGAATGCGCGCAAGACGGAAGAGTACTACGAGCTCAAGACCCAGGTCTTCGCCGCGCTCATCGAGGCGATCGACGTATCTCAGCTTTCCCGGATGGACGCCGACGAAGCGCGGGAGGAGATCCGCGGGATCGTGAGCGACATCATCGTCGCAAAACGCGCCGTGATGTCCATTGCAGAGCAGGAGGACCTGCTCCAGGACATCTGCAACGACGTCCTGGGCTACGGACCTCTGGAGCCGCTGCTCGCCCGCGACGACATCGCCGACATCATGGTGAACGGCGCCGACACGGTCTACATCGAGGTTGGCGGCAAGGTTCAGCGCACCGACATCCAGTTCCGCGACAACCAGCAGCTGATGAACATCTGCCAGCGGATCGTGAGCCAGGTCGGGCGCCGCGTCGACGAGGCCTCGCCGATCTGCGACGCCCGCCTCCCGGACGGTTCCCGCGTCAATGTGATCGCGCCGCCTCTCGCGGTCGATGGGCCGGCGCTCACGATCCGCAAGTTCAAAAAAGACAAGCTCACCCTCGACCAGCTCGTGAAGTTCGGCTCCATCACGCCGGAGGGCGCCCAGGTCCTGCAGATCGTCGGGCGCGTCCGATGCAACGTGCTCGTGTCGGGCGGCACGGGGTCGGGCAAGACCACGCTCCTCAACTGCCTCACCCGTTACATCGAGCCTGGCGAGCGCATCATCACCTGCGAGGATGCGGCCGAGCTGCAGTTGCAGCAGCCCCATGTGGTGCGCCTCGAGACCCGTCCGCCGAACCTGGAGGGCGAGGGGACGATCACCATGCGGGACCTGGTCAAGAACTGCCTGCGCATGCGGCCCGAACGCATCATCGTCGGCGAGGTGCGCGGGCCCGAGGCCTTCGACCTGCTCCAGGCCATGAACACGGGGCACGACGGATCCATGGGCACCCTGCACGCCAACTCGCCCCGCGAGGCGCTGTCGCGCATCGAATCGATGATCACCATGGGGGGGTTCACGCTACCCGCAAAGACGATCCGGGAAATGATCTGCTCGTCGGTCGATGTCATCGTGCAGGCGGCCCGTCTCCGCGACGGCTCCCGAAGGATCACCCACATCACGGAAGTTCTCGGCCTGGAGGGCGATGTCATCATTACCCAGGATCTCTTCGTCTACGACATGATCGGAGAGGACGCGAACGGCAAGATCATCGGTCGGCACCGCTCCACCGGGATCGGCCGGCCGCGGTTCTGGGATCGGGCTCGGTACTACGGCGAAGAGCGCAGGCTCGCCGCCGCCCTCGACGCTGCCGAGCAGGCAGCGGCCTAACCGGATTGCTGAGATGAGGCCGCACCCGTGCTGACACCAGAAAACGCTCCGCTCCTGATCGCGCTGCTCGCCGCTTTCTGTGTCGTCAGCCTCGTGATCGGTCTTCTCTACAAGCGGCTGGCGGGCCCGCCATTGGCCGAGCAGCGCCGCCAAGCCATTACGGGGGCGGGCGCATCCGGTGGTCGCGCGGTGCCGAGCCAAGCGGACGGCAAGCGCAAGCGCGCTGTCGAGGTCACCCTGAAGGAACTCGAAGACAAACAGAAGTCGCGGCGGAACGCCAGGCCGACCCTCATCACCCGCATGCGGCAGGCCGGACTGAGCTGGAGCAAGAAGACCTATCTTGTGGTGTCCGTGGCGGCCGGCTTTGGTTCATTCGCAGTGTTCTCGATCCTCTTCCACCTCAGCCTCGTTCCCTCGATCGGGTTCGGAATCGCGGGCGCTCTCCTGCTGCCGCATGCCTATGTGGGCGCCAAACGCGGCAGCCGCTTCAAGAAGTTCACCGCGGAGTTTCCGAATTCTGTCGATGTGATCGTGCGAGGCGTGAAGTCGGGCCTCCCGCTGGTGGACTGTCTCAGGATCATCTCGGTCGAGTCGCAGGAGCCAGTCCGCAGCGAATTCCGCCAGATCGTTGAGGATCAGACCATCGGCATCCCTCTCGACGAGGCGGTGCAGCGGCTCGCCCAGCGCGTCCCGCTCACCGAAACCAACTTCTTCGCCATCGTGATTGCCATCCAGAGCCGCACGGGCGGCAGCCTGTCCGAGGCGCTGGGCAATCTCTCGAAGGTGCTGCGCGAGCGCAAGAAGATGAAATCCAAGATCAAGGCCGTGAGCTCCGAGGCAACTGCCTCGGCAGGGATCATCGGATCCTTGCCCTTTGCAGTCGCGGGCCTCGTCTATCTCACGTCGCCAAACTACATCTCGTTGCTGTTCACGACGTCGACTGGGAATCTGGTTCTCGTGGTCTGTGGAATCTGGATGAGCATCGGCATGTTCGTGATGCGCAAAATGATCAATTTCGATTTCTGATCGGCACGTCCAATGACCGTCGCTTCCCCAAATCCGCAGCTGATCCTCGCCGTATCGGCCGCTCTTTCGGTCTTCTGCGCCATGCTGGTCGTCGCCTGGCCGTACTTGGCCCGCGATCCCCTCGAGGCGAGGTTGCGCCAGGTCGCCGTGGAGCGGGAGCGGATCCGGGCGCGCGAGCGAGGGCGGATGGAGGCCAAGGCTCGCAAGGGGCTCGCCCTGCGCAACGAGCCGCGCAAGCTCTATACGGAAATTGTCCGGCGTCTCAAGCTCGCCAGCGGAGACGAAGGTGAGCTGGCCGAGATGCTGCGGATGGCGGGTTACCGCGGGCCTGGGCCCGTCGTGACGTTCCTGGCTGCCCGCGTGCTCTGCGCCCTAGCGCTCTTCCTCTTCGCTTGCTTCTACGTCTTCCTTGTCCTCAAGCTGGATCATCCGCTGGGCGTGAATCTCGCCATCGCGTTCGTCGCAGGCTTCATCGGTTATTATGGGCCCCGCCTCTACATCAAGAACAAGATCACGAAGCGACAGCTGTCGGTCCGGCGCGCCTGGCCCGACGCCCTTGATCTGCTGCTCATCTGCGTCGAGTCGGGCATGAGCATCGAAAGCGCGTTGCGGAAGGTCTCCGAGGAGATCGGCGTGCAGTCGGCTGAACTCGCCGAAGAGCTGACCCTGACGACAGCAGAACTCGCTTATCTTCAGGATCGTCGTAAAGCTTTCGAAAATCTTGGTGAGCGGACCGGACTCGATGGAGTGAAGTCGGTGGTGACGAGCCTGATCCAGTCGGAGCGGTACGGTACGCCGCTTGGCCAGTCGCTGCGCGTCCTTGCTCAGGAGAACCGCGACATGCGGATGTCCGCTGCAGAGAAGAAGGCTGCGGAGCTCCCGCCGAAGCTCACGGTTCCGATGATTCTGTTCTTTCTTCCGGTCCTGTTCGCGGTCATCATCACGCCTGCGGCGATCCAGATCGCTAGATTGTAAGGGGATGTCAGGGGGCCAGTGAACATCTTCCGGGAGCGATGGCGGGCTGGTAGCCCGTTCCGGAACACCAGGGTAGCATGATACGAAATCGGGGCGGCTTATGCCGCTCCGAGGCTTCAACCTGCGACTCCGCTGCAGGCCAGATCCAAAGGCCCTGAGGTTTCAGGGCAGGTCGAGGATGAAATGACAAGCCCAGGTGTTGCGGAAGAGGCGCATCCCGTCGTGTCCAGCGCTCTGGATCTCGACTTGCTGCGTACGCTCCTCGACGATGGAGCCGATGGGATCGTCCTGATCGGGGCCGATGCCGCATTGGAGTTCATGAGCCCGGGCGCATTGCGCTTGTTCGACGCGGATGGGCTCGCAGCCTTCGCGGGACGGTCCTTTGTCGACCTTTGGTCTCAGGCGGACCGGCCGGGCGTCGAGGCTGCTCTGGCTGCCGCGCGGTCGGGAGTGGCCTCTCGCGTCCAAGCCAAGGGCATGACGATCCAGGGATGTGAGGGGCGTTGGGACCTGGTGGTGCGTCCGCTGCGCACCGGGACCGGCGAAGCCCGACGCGCGGTCGCCGTCGTGCGTGACGTCACCGATCTCCTGCAGCGGAAGGCGCCCGTACAGGCTGACAAACGGGCCGGCGAGAACAAGGCAGATCGCGGGGGCTGCGTATGCCAGGGATCGGAGGCGCTGCTGCGCAGCGCTCTGAACACCATGGATCAAGGGCTGATGTTGATCGATGCGGACGAGCGGGTCTCGCTCTGCAACGTGCGGGCTGTCGAACTCCTCGACCTGCCGCCCGAGCTGATGGCGACCTGCCCACCTTTCGAGGAGGTTCGCAAGCACCAGCTTGAGACCGGCGAGTTCATCAAAGCCGGCAAGGAGATTCTCGAGTTCGCCCTACGCGCTGGCTTCAACGCGGCACCGCAGGTCTACGAACGCGTCCGGCCGGACGGCACCAACCTGGAGATCCGCACGGCGGCCCTACCAGGCGGCGGTGTGGTCCGGACCTACACCGACATTACGGCCCGTCGCAGGGCGGAGCGGGAGCGGGAGGTCCGCGAGGAGCGCTACCGCCTCGCGGCCCGCGCCACGAACGACGCGATTTGGGATTGGGATCTCGGAACGGATCGTGTCGATTGGAACGAGGCCCTCGGGTCCCTCTTCGGGTACGCGACTTCAGAGGTGGAGTCGGATGCAGCGTGGTGGAAGGAGCGCATTCACCCCGATGACCGAGCCCGTGTTGTCGAGAGCATCGCCGCCTACCTCGAGAGTGAGAGCCCGCAATGGAGCTGCGAATACCGCTTCCGGCGGGCGGACGGCTCCTATGCGGAGGTGCTCGACCGCGCTTATACCATGCGGGACCCGCAGGGGCGGCCGCTGCGGATGGTCGGAGCCATGCAGGATCTGACGTCCTGGCGGCGGGCCCAAGGGGAGATCGAACGCCTCGCCAAGCAGCTCAACGACATCCTCGAGAGCACGACTGATGCAGTCGGCTTCGTCGACCGCGACTGGCGCATCACCTACGTGAATGGACGCGCCGCGCGGGAACTGTCCGGAACCGGCGATCTCGTCGGACATCGGGTATGGGATGCCTTTCCCGAAGCGGTCGGCGGGCCGTTCGCGGCACTCTGCGAGGAGACCATGAACGGAGGACCCGGGGGCTCCGTCGAAGCTTTCAACAAGCGTCTGCGCACGTGGTACGACCTGCATGTCCGCCCTTCCGGTCAGGGACTCGCGGTCTTCTTCCGCAACATCACCGCGCAGCGCGAGGCCAGGGAGGCGCTCCGCCGGAGCGAGCGGCTTCTGCAATCGGCGCTCGACACGGGCCGCATCGTGGCCTGGGACTGCGACCTCGAAACTGGGTTCGTCCTGCGTTCGGGGAACTCGCCGGAGGTGCTCGGCTTCGGGTCCGGACCGGGAGCCGAGTTCATAGAGCGCATCCACCCAGACGATCGGACACGGTTCGATGAAGCTTGGGATAGAGCGGTGGCGGAGGGCACCTTTCACGTCGAGGTGCGCTTCCGCAAGCCGGACGGCTCCTGGATCTGGCTCGATGAGAGAGGGAAGCTCGAGAGCCGGGCGGACGGCAGGGCCGTGCGGGTCGTGGGCCTCGCGGCGGATATTACTGCTCGTAAACTGGCTGAGATCGAGGCGCGCGAGAAGGCCGCCTTGCTGGAGATGACCCTCGAGCACATGGATCAGGGTCTGCTCGTCGTCGATGCCGACCGACGCATCCCGCTTTGGAACCGGCGTGCCCTCGAGCTCCTTGGTTTACCCGGCGAACTGCTCAAGTCCGATCTTACGATCGACGAGATTATTGGACGGCAGGTCGAGGCCGGCGAATTCGCCGGAGCCGATCCGGCGCTGCAGAAGGCTGTGGCCACCGGCGACTTCCTGCAGGCGCCGCCAGTCTATCAACGGGTGCGGCCGAACGGCACCGTGCTGGAGGTCCGGACCGCACCGCTGAGCAACGGCGGCGCCGTACGGACCTATACGGATGCGACAGCACGCCGTGCGGCCGAGCACCTGATAGCGGAAAGCGAAAGGCGGTACAGGCTCCTGGCCGAGAACGCGACCGACATGATCGTCCGCATGGAAGCCGATGGGGTGCGCCGCTATGTTTCGCCCGCAAGCCGGGAGCTTCTCGGCTATGAGCCGGACGAGATGCTGGGCAAGGACATTTCTTGGCTTGTCCATCCGGACGAGCTTGCTACGGTTTCCGAGCGCCTCGAGGAAATGCTCTCCGGGCACCGAAACCAGGATACTGTGACGTATCGGGCTCGCCATCGGAATAACCAATGGGTCTGGCTGGAGTCCCATCGGCGTCTGATCCGTGATCAAGCGGGGCGGCCGCACGAGGTCGTCAGCGTCGTGCGCAATATTTCCGAGCGTCGGCGACTCGAGGAGCAGCTGCGCCAGTCACAGAAGATGGAGGCGGTGGGCCAGCTCACCGGCGGCATCGCCCACGACTTCAACAACCTCCTTACCGTGATCCTCGGAAATGCCGAGATTCTGGTCGGTGATCTTGGGGATCCGCACCACCGGTCTGCGGCGGAAATCATCCTGGGGGCCGCCGAGAGAGGCGCTGGACTCACGCAGCAACTCCTTGCCTTCGGGCGGCGCCAGACCCTGCAGACCGAGCGCCTTCACCCGGCGGAGGTCATTGAAGGCATGGTGCCCCTGCTGCGGCGGACCATCGGCGAGCATATCGTCCTGAGGACCGAGTTCGCCGCCGGTCAGGGCTGGGCCCTCGCCGACCGGACGCTCCTGGAGAGCGCAATCCTGAATCTCGCCATCAATGCGCGCGATGCCATGCCCCAGGGCGGTAGCCTCGGCATCTCGACCGACCACGTCGTGATCGATGCCACCGATCAGCCGCTCGGAGCGAAGCCGGGGCGCTACGTAGCCCTGACCGTGTCGGACACGGGCATCGGCATGAGTTCAGAGGTTCAGGAGCGTGCCTTCGAGCCGTTCTTCACCACGAAGGAGGTCGGCAAGGGATCGGGCCTCGGCCTCTCCATGGTCTATGGCTTCGCCAAGCAGTCCGGCGGCCACGTCGGCATCCGGAGCGCCCCCGGACAGGGCACATCCGTTACCGTGCTGTTGCCCCTCGCCGGGGCGGAGAGCGCTCTGTCCGAGATCCAGGCTACCCCGTCGCCGGCACCGACCGCGCGGATCAGGGTCCTTGTCGTCGAGGACGAGGCCGAGGTCCGCCGCTTCGTGACATCGCTGCTGCTGACGCTCGGTCACGACGTTGTCGAGGCCGGCACGGGCCTGAGCGGCTTGCAGGTGCTGCTCTCGGACACCACCATCGACCTCCTGCTCACCGATGTGGTCCTGCCGGGGGGCATGAGCGGCGTCGAACTCGCGCGGCGGGCCCAGGCGGCGCGCCCCGGCCTCAGGGTGCTCCTGACCTCCGGCTATCCCGAGGAGGTCTTCCAAGAACAGGGTCGGCCGGATGCGGGGACCATGATCCTGCAGAAGCCCTATCGACGCCACGAACTCGCCGAAGCCGTGTCGAGAGTTCTCGCCCCCGCGGTCTTGCTGGCCGAAGCAAGTTAGGACTCATTCCCGCGTGGACCTGGGGCGCTGTTGTTATCCTGCTCGGTGCCGCGGGTCGGAAGCAGCGGAGCACCTCTCCAGGGGCAGGTCCCCACGCGGCGCGCTGCCGCCGGAGGGCTCCGGAGCGAAGGCTAGTCGATAGGAACAGGCCCAGTCTCAGCACGTTGCTTGGTGACCGGCCCGTCCTCAGCGGACGAACGGGCCTTCGGATCAGGGAGCGAATCGATGGCGGACGAGGATCGCAGGCGGGACGACAGGCGGTTCCGTGACGAGGCCGAGCGCGGCGGGAGAGCGCTCGGCGGCGGCGTGCGCGACGATTTCGGCGGTTCGGTCGGCGTCCGCGGCGAGGGCGACGAAAGCCGCGGCCATAGCGGCTACGACGACGACCGCGGCGGCTTCGTCGACGATTACCGTGGCGGACCGGGCTCGGGCGCGGCCCCGGCCGGGCGGCGGCGCGGCTCGGGCTATGGCGCCTTCGGCTTCAATGACGACGCCAGGCGCGATGCCGAGGCCTCGCATCGCGGCCGCGGCCCGCGCGGCTACCAGCGTCCGGACGAGCGGATCCTGGAGGACGTGAGCGACCGGCTCACGGACGATCCCCATATTGACGCGTCCGAGATCGAGGTCCGGGTCGAGAACCGGGAGGTGACGCTCACCGGCACCGTCGCATCGCGTTTCGAAAAGCGGCACGCGGAAGACATCGCCGACAACGTCTCGGGCGTGACCCACGTGCAGAACAACCTGCGCGTCCGGCAACCCGGCGTGGCCGGAGGCACTGGCGGTCTCGATACGGTCAGCGCCACCGGGGCCGGCGGGGGAACAACGGGAACGCTCGGCCCGGCGGGCGGTCCCGGCGCCACCGGCAGCATTGAACGGGATCCTGGCAGCCGGAGAAAGACCCGCAGCCCGACCGAAGGCCGCTAGGAGGCTCTCGCTCGGGCGCCGGGGAGGCGCCGCTCGCGGAAGCCTTCATCGAGCGCGAGCCCGCTGCCGCGCAGGCGCGCCACACGTCCGCTGACGGGCGGAGCCCGATAAGTCATGATGCCGGCCTCCGCACCGATGGCCGTCACCAGCCCAAGGCCGAGGTCCTGCCCAAGGCCATCTGCCAGGCCGATCAGCATCCCGATTTCTGAGGTGTCCTCGTCCTTGGCCTCGAACTCCGTCTGCGGAGCCGCCGCCGCGTCCCCGGTGAGGAACAGGGCCAGTGGGGCAATCTGCTGCTCCGCCGGAGCGAAATACGCCTGAAACCTCTCCCGGCGAGCCGCCCGCCGCTCGCCGTCCGTCTTGCGTGTTGCGCGGGCCGAGGGGGCGAGGCGCAGGGACGGCACGGCCGGATGAGCGCGGAGCACCGCATCGAGCGCGGGATCGTCGCCGATGCCGACGAGGAGGTCAGGCGCGAGCACCTGAACCTTGCTGGCCTTGAGCGGGCCGCCCGGTCCGGCAAGGAGGCCGCCGGAATTGGCGACGACGAGGTCTGCTCCCGCCTGGCCGATCAGCCGGGCCGCTCCTTCGAGGATTCCCCGCCAGCCCCGGATGGGATCGGTTGCGCCCACGAAAGCCAGGCCCACCAGCTCAGGCTCGCCATCCCGACCAGCGATTCCAAGCGTGACGCAGGCCGGAGGTCCGACGATCTTCTGTCCGACATCCAGGTCGAGGAGCACCGTCCGGCGGCTTGCGCTTGCAGCGCGCAGGAGCAGCCTGGCGAAGGTGCTCTTGCCGACGTCGCGGGAGCCCAGCACGAGGACCCGCCGCCTCTGCGCCGAGAGGATCCGCTCGATGGCCTCGATCCAGTCTGCCGGCTCGTCGATCTCGACCTGCGGAGGATCCAAGGGCCGCTCTCCTGAAGGCTCGGGCATGCAGCTTGGGAACAGCGGGTCGGGCGCGGCGTTCCGCGTCCACGTCCCCGTCGGAAAGTATCATGCCATCAATGGTGATCACCGGCGTCCCCTGGGGCATCGGCTGTGAGGTCGCCAAGCCGTGCGTCGAGAACGATGCGCGGGTGTTCGGCGGCGCGCGGCGGCAGGAGGATGCGAAGCGTGTGAGGACCGAACTCGATGTCAGCCATGTCCTGACGCTACGCGGGTTCCGACAACGGGCGGGCCTGAGACACCGGCCTCTCCGTCATGATCCGGCCCGGCTGGCAGCACGGCCTCGCCCACGGCGAGGTGGAGGAGACGACCTGACAGGCGCTCACCTCGGCTCGTCGGGCAACGCGGTAGCCGTCCGCATCCTGCCGCGCCGGCTGATTGCCTGTGCGGTGCGCAGATGTTTCGACCTCAAGCGCATCTACAATCAGTAGTGGCTGAATTCTAGACCTGCAGCTCATTCGTGCGGCGGTGGAACCGCCGAACCGCTGGTCCCGTGCGGGGGGCAGTCGCTTGGGCCGACGGTGCACATAAAAACAACGGCTCAGCTCGAACCCTGGCGGGCCCGCGTCGTTTTAACCTGGATCAGTTGGAATGCAGGCAGAGCCGCGCTCCGCCGGGGGATTGCCATGGCTTCAATTCAGAGTCGAACGATGCGCACCGTCCGCGCACGTTCCCCGGGACCGGCCACGGCGCACGGAGAGATCATGGCGGCCCTTGGGCGCAGCCTGCAGCGTGTCTACGCTCCCATGCTGGATGCACCTCTCCCCGATTATCTGGTTCAGTTCATCACGAAAATCGAGCAGCGCGAGCCCGAGGCAAAGCACTAGGCCTCCGGCATTGAGCTGGATCGTCTGCATTTCCGTGTCCCGTCGATGACGAGCCGGCCGCGGGCGGATCCGCAACGATGAGTTCGAGTCGTTAGAGTCGCGTCTGAGTGGCGTCCCTACCCCTGAAATCGAGGAGGAGCCCCGAATGGGACAGGCTGAGATACCCTACAGGACAGCGCTCGTAGTCGAGGATGACCGCGACCTGCGCGATCTCGCGGCAACCCTGCTCGAGGAGACGCCCCTGCGCGTCGTCGAAGCGGAGAGCGCCGAGCAAGCCCTGTACTACCTCCGCGACCGGGCCGACGAAGTCGCCTTCGCGTTTGTGGACGTGCGCCTGCCCTGTCTCATGGACGGCGTCGATCTCGCCCGCACGGTCAGCGTGAAATGGCCGTGGATCCGCGTGCTTGTCACATCGGGCGACCCGGCCTCACGCGTCGACCACCTGCCGCGCAACGCCACCTTTATGGCCAAGCCCTGGCGGGCGCTCGACGTGCTTGTCGAAGCCGAGCGAGCCATCGTGGAAGCCAGCGTGCCCCTGCCGGCTCCCGTGCCTCAGCAATGGCAGGTCCCGTCGCACTGACCGGCGCCTCTATCCCAATCTCCTTGCTGCACTGCGGAACCACACCTCCCGCCGTCCGTTGAGCCCCGTCGGACCCCTACAACCTGGAGGACGGGCGATGGAACGGGACAGCATGGCGAGGGGCGGGACCTCGCGTGGACCGGAAGGTCGGCAGGGCCGCGGCGGGTTCCCGCACGGGGGCGCCGAGGAGCCGTCACGCCAAGCCTCCTGGTCACGGGTCGAAGGGCCTGCGCCTGCGCCCGCCCGCCGGCCGAAGCCCTATAATGCCACGCCGCGGCGGGAGGGCAGGGGATGGCTTCTGCCGGCCCTGCTCGGATCGGCCGCGGTCTTGGGCGCCGTCGCGCTCGGAGTGGCCGCCTCGGCCCGGGCGGCCGAGCGCCGGTATCCGCCGCGCGGCCGTTTCATGACCGTCGACGGCGTCCGGATCCACTACATCGAGCGGGGCCAGGGCGACCCGGTCGTGCTTTTCCACGGCAACGGCGGCATGATCGAGGACATGCTGTCGAGCGGCCTCGTCGACCGGCTGGCGCGGCGCCACCGGGTGGTCGTGTTCGACCGCCCGGGCTTCGGCTACAGCGAGCGCCCGCGCACGCGGATCTGGACACCGATGGCCCAGGCGCGGCTGCTCCGGCAGGCGATCCTGCGCCTCGGCATCGGCGAGGCAACGATTCTGGGCCATTCGCTCGGGACTCAGGTCGCCCTGTCGCTCGCGCTGATCGATCCCGTGATGGTCAAGAGCCTCGTCCTGGCCTCGGGCTATTACTTCCCGACGGCCCGTCTCGACGTGCCTCTCCTCGCCGGGCCCGCCATCCCCGTGATCGGGGACGTGATGCGCTACACGATCTCGCCGACGCTCACGAGCGTGCTCCTGCCGGCCCTGTACAAGAAAATCTTTGCGCCGAACCCTGTCCCAGAGCGCTTCGAGGCCGAGTTCCCGCACCCGCTCACGCTGCGCCCCTGGCAACTCCGCGCGGCGAGCGCCGACAACACCATGATGATCCCGTTCGCGGCGGAACTGCAGCGGCGCTATCGCGAACTCCGGGTCCCGGTCACCCTGATCTGCGGCACCGAGGACCAGGTCACGGATTTCGGCCGCCAGTCGCGGCATCTGCACGAGACCCTGCCGGGATCGCGCTTCGTGCCCGTGCCCGGGGCCGGCCACATGGTGCATCACATCGCCACGGATCTCGTCGCGGAGGTCGTGGAGCAAGCGGCAGGCGAAGCCGCAGGGCGGGTGCCACGGACGGAATCCGTCTGAAAGGCTCCGTCTCCTGAGTCACTAAGGTTTCCTGCGAGGGCCGCACGATGCGCGCATCTCGGCCCGGCTCGATCGTGCTCCTCACAGGGGGCGGGGATCCTTTGGCTCCCGCCCGCACGCTCCAGCACATTCGACAGCATTTCACATCGGCATGATCAACGATGAACCCGAAGCAAGGCCGCAACGTTGACCTCACGAAGAGCGTCTCGCGTATGGGAGGCGCCGGCACAGTGAGGGTCCAATCGTGGTCACTTTGTCCAGTCTCGAAGAGGTCTGCGAGTCCAAGGGTATTTCGCTGGTGGTGCACCCGGTCGTACGGCAGGCCATCAGGGGCTATGAGGAAAGCTTCTATGTCGGCGCCTGCTGCTTCCTTCGCGGCGAAACGGACGGCATCTATTTCCTGCCGCTGGTGAGCGGCGGATATGTCCGCATGCAGTTCACGAAACGCTTCTCCGCCGGCAAGCACCCGATCCTGCGCATCGACCCGGTGGCCGCGGACGGAATTGCCCGCATCCGCGCGGCTCTCACGGAAAGCGCTCGCTGATAGAGCGGGCCTGCGTCCGCGGACGGGTGCCGCCCGCTGCGTCAGCTTCTCTGCCGTTGAGGGGCTCGCCCCGCAGCGCAGGTCCGCCCGCCGTGCGGACGCACCTCCTCCAGACGTGCGCACGATCCGCTCGCGCAAGTCGCGCGACAGAGCGCCTGGCATCGTCTCCTCAATCCGGGTTCGACGATGCCGCTGAACCCTCAAGCGCGATTCAACGCATGCCGAGAGCGCTCTAGAGCGTTTTCGCGTGAAGTGGATCCGGCTCACGTGAAGAAAACTCGTCAACACCAAGAGGAGAGCTGATTCGACGCAAGTCGAAACAGCTCTAGGTCCTATTCCGCCTGCGCGGCCGTCCGTGCGTTGCCGCGGACCCGGCGGGCCTGGTCGCGCTCGATCATGAGAAGCGCGAGGCCGGCGCCGCAGATCACGGCGGCGCCGACAAGCGTCCACAGCTCCAGCACGTCACCGAACACGAGATAGCCGAAGACCACGGCCCAGACGATGAGCGTGTACTGGTAGGGCGCGACCACGGATGCCGGCGCGATCTTCAGCGCCCGGTTGATGCACATATGCGCCACCATGGCGACGATGCCGAGCAGCGACAACAGCGCGAAATGGAGGAGCGACGGCGCCACCCAGGTGAACGGCGCGGTCACGGCTCCGAACAGGAGCGCTCCGAGGATTTGGCCGAGGACCAGCGTAGTGTCGCGGGCCTCGCGCAGCTTCCGCGTGGCGATCATCAGGAACGCGTAGAAGAGGCTGCCGGCGATCGCGATGAGCGCCGGCAGGGTCAGCGTGGCGCCCGACGGCCGGAGTGCGATCAGCACGCCGACGAAGCCGACGGCGATCACCGTCACCTGGCGCCGGTCGAGCCGCTCGCCCAACCAGAACACGGCGATGGCAGCGACGTAGATCGGGCCGGCGAGGTAATAGGTCATCACGTCCGCGAGCGGCAGGTACGCGGCGGCGGCGTAGAAGCAGGCGACCTCGAGGGTCGAGAACGTCACCCGGACCGCGTGCAGCCCCGGCTGCTCCGGCCATTGCAGCGTCACCCTCTCGCGCGCCATGACGGGCAGGAGCACCAGGAGAGCGGCGGCGCTGCGCAGGAGCAGCACCTGCCCGACCGAATACGTGCCGACGAGCCATTTTCCCATGACGTCGTTGACGGCGAACATGAAGACGCCGAGCAGCGTGAGGCCGATGCCGGCCATGACCGCGGAGCGGTCGCTAAGAGCCGTCGAAGCGCGAGAGGTTGTCATCAGGGATATCGATCAGCGGGAATGGACCGGCGGGCTGCCGGGTTTGCGGCAGCCCGCTCAAGGCGATGGTGGATGGTGCAAGCGTTACAGCAGACCGCGCTGCGCCAGGTTGCGCATGAGCGCGCCGGTCCCGAAGGTCCAGGGCTCGCATTCGTCGGAGGTGCGCATCCGGTTGACGAGCGCTCCGAGCTTCGGCGCCGCGATCGTCACGATGTCCCCGACCTTGTGGGTGAAGCCCTGGCCCGGCGTGTCGCGGTCCTCGATCGGTGCGAACATGGTGCCGAGGAACAGCACCGCTCCGTCCGGGTACTGGTGATGCCGGCCCACCATCTGCTCCACGAGTTCCGTGGGGTCGCGGCTGATCATGGCGATCGAGGACGAGCCTTCGAGGTGGAAGCCGTCCGTGCCCTCAACGGTGAGGGTTACGGTGGTCTGCCGGACGTCGTCGAGCGAGAAGGTCCCGTCGAAGAATCGCAGGAACGGCCCGATCGCGCAGGAGGCGTTGTTGTCCTTGGCCTTGCTCAGAAGCAGCGCCGAACGCCCCTCGAAATCGCGCAGGTTCACGTCGTTGCCGAGCGTCGCGCCGACGATGCGACCGTCGGAGGTCACCGCCAGCACCACCTCGGGCTCAGGGTTGTTCCAGCTCGATTTCGGGTGCAGGCCGGCGTCCATGCCGGTGCCGACGGACGCCATCGGCGCGGTCTTGGTGAAGATCTCCGCGTCCGGGCCGATCCCGACCTCGAGATACTGGCTCCAGGCGCCCTGCTGGATCAGCACGTCCTTCAGGGCCATCGCCTGTTCGGAGCCGGGCTTCAGCTTGGCGAGATCGTCGCCGACGAGCCGGTTGACCTCTGCCCGGATCGCGGCGGCGGCATCCGGGTTGCCACGCGCCCGCTCCTCGATCACCCGCTCCAGCATCGAGATCGCGAAGGTGACGCCGGCAGCCTTGACGGCCTGGAGGTCGACCGGCGCCAGGAGCCAGGGCTTGCCCCCATCGCGCGAATCCGGCGGCGTGTTGGCGATGATGTCGCGCAACGATCCGATGCGCTCGCCCGTCGCGGCCTTCAGGGCAGCCGCCGGATCCTTCGTCTCGCAGAGGTCCCGCATGGTCGGAAAGGAACGGGTGACGTCGACGAGATCATCCCCCCGCAGCGCCGCGATGGCGGGGCCGCCAAGATCGGGCCGCCATACGCGGCCGGCCAGGGTGCCGGTGCTGCCGTCCTGCGGCAGAGTGGAGGAGATGAGCTTGTCGGTCAGTGACATCCGAGGTTTCCTCGTCGGTTATGGGCCCGTTCTTCAGGCGGTCAGGGGTGACCGACCCGGGTTCGATGCGGTTCTTCCAGAAGTGCGTTCGTTGCTGCTGCCTTACGGCATCGGGGATGCCGCCGCCAGTGACGGTTCGTAATGAGGGATTGCGTCCGGATCAGCCGTCGAATCCGGTTCCGAGCCTTCAAAGACCTCCGGATGGGACGCGGAGAAGCGCTGCAATTCCTGCATGACCGCATCCAGGTGGTCCTCCATGGCTCGGCGGGCGGCTTCCGGGTCGCGGGCCCAGATCGCAGCCAAGAGAGCCTGGTGCTCGGCGAGCGTGACCGCATGGCGCCGGGGAGAGGACAGGAGACGGCGGACGCGGTCGATATTCGCCCGAGAAGCCTCGATCACTCCTCGGATCCGGGAAAGGCCCAAACCTCCGACCAGGAGTTCATGGAACGCGAGGTCGAGATGATAGAAGCCGGGCCGATCTCCACGGGCGACGGCCTCTTCCTGGGCAACGATATTGGCCTGAAGCTGAGTCAGGAGCTCGGGCGGCAGGCGTATGGCAGCCGCTTCCGCTACCGTCGCTTCAAGCGCCCGACGGATCATCATGGATTCCACGATCTCAGGCAGCCGAATGCGGGCAGCCCGGGTGCCCCGCTGCGGCAGGATCTCCACCAGGCCCTCGGCCGCCAGCCGTCCGAGCGCCTCCGAGACCGGGAAGCGGGACACGCCGAGCCGCTGGCACACCTGGACCTTGTCGATGAACTCGCCCGGCTGAAAGTCGAGGCCCACGATCGCAGCCCGCAGCGCCCGCTCGACCTTGGCTGTGGTCTCGCCACGCGGCCCGCGCGGGAAAGGTACCAGGAATGCGTACGGCGCCTCTTTGTCTGTGCTGTCATTCATAGTAGCATGTTAGTGAATCCCGCGTTGCGACGCTATCGCCTTGCGGAGCATGGCGGGCAGGCAGCGGTCGTCGACCGCGAGCCCGGCCGGTCTCTCGTCGGCCGCTGCCCCACCTGACGGTGGAGCGCCCGCGAGGCATTTTAAATGACTCTAGATCTGGAAAGAAGCCACCCATGAACGCGCCCGTCAAAGCCGCGCCCCGCGTCATCCGCCTTCACGCCGACGACAACGTGGCCATCGCCATCGACCCGATCGCCCAAGGCGACGTCGCAGCCGGGCTGACCGCCCGCGAGCGCATCCTGCGTGGCCACAAGATGGCGATCGAGCCGATCCGCGAGGGCGAGCCGATCAAGAAGTTCAGCCAGATCATTGGCTTCGCCAAGGCCCACATCGCGCCGGGCGAGTGGGTGCACGAGCACAATGTCGGCCTGCACGAGTTCGATCGCGACTACCGCTTCGCCGAGGACGCCCGCGACGACGACCTCCTGCCCCCGGAGCTCAGGGCCACCTTCGAGGGTTACCGCCGCGACACGGGCAAGACCGGCACCCGCAACTATCTCGGCATCCTGACCTCCGTGAACTGCTCGGCCTCGGTGGCGCGCTTCGCGGCGGCCGAGGTCGAGCGCTCCGGGATCCTGAAGGATTACCCGGGCATCGACGGCGTCGTCGCCATCGTTCACGGCACGGGCTGCGGCCATGCGGCCTACGGCGAAGGCTTCGAGGTCCTGCGCCGTACGCAATGGGGCTACGCCAGCCACCCGAACTTTGCCGGCGTCGTCATGGTGGGCCTGGGCTGCGAGGTGTTCCAGATCGGCCGCATGAAGAAGGAATACGGCCTGCAGGAGACCGACACCTTCCGCACCCTCACGATCCAGGAGACCGGCGGCACCCGCAAGACCGTCGAGGCGATCTCCTCGGCAATCCGCGACATGATCCCGATCGCCGCCCAGGCGAAGCGCGAGACGCGGCCAGCCTCCGAGCTCGTGCTCGCTCTCCAGTGCGGCGGATCGGACGGCCACTCGGCCCTCACCGCCAACCCCGCCCTCGGGGCAGCCTCCGATATGCTGGTGCGCCATGGCGGGACCTCGATCCTGTCGGAGACGCCCGAGATCTACGGCGCCGAGCACCTTCTCACGAGCCGTGCCGCCACCCGCGAGGTCGGCGAGAAGCTCGTCGAGCGCATCCGCTGGTGGGAGGACTACACCGCCCGGAACGGCGGCGAGATGAACAACAATCCGTCGCCCGGCAACAAGGCCGGCGGGCTCACGACCATCCTGGAGAAGTCTCTTGGCGCCGCCGCGAAGGGCGGGCAGTCGACCCTGCGGGCCGTCTACGAATACGCCGAGCAGGTCAAGGATCGCGGCTTCGTCTACATGGACACGCCCGGCTACGATCCAGTCGCGGCGACCGGCCAGGTCGCGGGCGGAGCGAACCTGATCTGCTTCACGACGGGACGCGGTTCGGCGTTCGGGGCCAAGCCCGCGCCCTCGATCAAGCTCGCCACGAACTCCGACATCTACCGCCGGATGGAGGAGGACATGGACATCAACTGCGGCGACATCCTCGACGGCGTCCCCGTGGAGGAGAAGGGCTGCGAGATCTTCGACACGATCCTGCGGGTCGCGTCGGGTCAGCACACCAAGTCCGAGGATCTCGGCTACGGCGACCTGGAATTCGTGCCCTGGCAGATCGGGGCAACGATGTAGGACCTGTGGGAGGCGTCCCTCCGCGGGTAGAGGGACGCCCCGCGCATCAGGACGGGATCGGGCGGCACCTCCGCTCTTTCGGACGACCCGGACGCAGGCTTTAGACAGACGGTATCGACCGATCTCCTGCCTCGTCCTGGCAGCGCTCCCACCTGACGGTCAGGGAGCGCTCCTCCCTATGGAACCACCGCGCTGGCTTCTGACTTCGGGTCTGACAGCGGGCCGGGGCTGGTCCGCGTGGGAGTGCCCGATGACAGCTTCGCCGCAGCCCGCCGATTCCGGCGGCAGCGTTCCGACCGATGATCTGCCTGAAACGAACGCCCAGGCGCCGCTGGACTGTCTGATCATCGGTGGCGGACCGGCGGGCCTCACGGCCGCCATTTACCTCGCGCGTTTCCGGCGCCGCTTCGCGCTCGTGGATTCCGGCCACAGCCGCGCCTCCTGGATCCCTCGCTCCCATAACCACCCGGGCTTCCCCGACGGGGTCGGCGGAATCGAGCTCCTGCAGCGCATGAGGGAGCAGCTCGCCGGCCATCAGGGCGAGGTGCTGTCCGGCTCCGCGACCGCTCTCAGCGTGCGCGAGGACGGCCTATTCGCCGCCGTTGCCAATGGCGAGACCTTGCTCGCTTCCCACGTGATCCTCGCGACGGGGGTGGTCGATGTGGAGCCGCCGCTCCCCAATGCCCTCGAGGCCGTGCGGCGGGGCCTCGTGCGCCAATGCCCCATCTGCGACGGCTATGAGATGATCGATCGCAAGCTCGTCGTGATCGGGCGCGGTACCCTGGGCCTCGGGGAGGCACTCTTCCTGCGCACCTACACATCGGACATCACCTTGGTGACCCTGGGCGAGCGCCTGGAACTCTCCGAGGAGAACCGCCGCCGCATGGAGGAGGCCGGCATCCGTGCGGTGGAGACGCCGCTGGCGGAGATCTCCTGCGAGGGCGACCGCATCGCCCGGCTCGCCTTCGCGGATGGCGGGACGCTTACATTCGACGCGGTCTACTCGGCGCTTGGCACGCACCCCCGGGCCGATCTCGCAGCCACGCTGGGCGTGGATCTCGCCGCCGATCGCCGGATCCTGACGGACGGGCACCAGCGCACCTCCATCGAGGGATGCTATGCGGCCGGCGACATCGTGTCGGGCCTGAACCAGATCGGCATCGCCATGGCCCAGGGCGAACTCGCGGCGGTGGACATCCACAACCGCCTGCGCACCCGCGAGGGGCTCAAGCTCGCCGGCTGACACGACCGCGACCCGCCCGCTCGCGTCTGCAGGGGATGAAGACCAGTGGAGCAACGAGCCGTCGGGAGTGCGAATGGCTGCTCTCCTTCACGGCTGTGCATTGCGGCAGGACCGTTCTCTCGTTACCTGTCTTGCAGCCCAGCTAAGGGGTTGAGTAAGGCCCGACGCGCCATCTATGATTTCACCTCCGTACCCGTGCAACTGCGATGGGCTACAGCCCCGAGCCCATGGCCACGCTCGTGCCTCGTCGACACGCCTGATGCCAGACGCTTCTTCTCCAAGGGCTCCGCCTCCCGCCCAGCCGCGCCGGTATCCGGCCGACGGGCTCGCCCGATGTGGCGCCGGACGGTCGTCTCGGTGGTTCGTCACTGACGTGCTCACGGTCGCGAGGTTCTGATGCCCATCGCCGGTTCGCACGACTTCGTTCTCGTCGCGCTCTCGGTTCTGATCGCGACTTTTGCCTCCTATACCGCTCTCGACCTTGCCGGACGGATGCGGGCCGCCGCGGGATGGCGCTATGGCGCCTGGCTGGTGGCGGCCGCAATCGCCATGGGGGGCGGCATCTGGTCGATGCATTTCATCGCGATGCTCGCCTTCAGCATGCCCCTGGCGGTGGATTACGACGTCGGCCTGACCCTCCTGTCTCTCGTCCTGCCGATCGGCGTAACGTCCTTCGGGTTCTACGTGGTTGGACGGCGCGAGGCCGGGAGCGCCTCACTGGCGGTGAGCGGCCTCGTCATGGGAATCGGCATTGCCGCCATGCACTACATGGGCATGGCGGCGATGCGGATGGCGGCCGACCTCACCTATGACAGCCTTTTCGCCGCCCTTTCCGTTCTCATTGCGGTCGGAGCCTCCACGGTGGCGCTTTGGCTGGCTGCGCGGGGCACGAGCCTGCGCCAGAGGCTGCTCGCCGCCGGGGCCATGGGGCTTGCCGTCTCCGGCATGCACTACACCGCCATGCACGCCGCGATCTTCACGGCCCATTCGGCCGTGGATCACGCGGGCGGGCAGGCCAGTGTGGCGCAGAGCAACCTCGCGCTCGGAGTCGCGGCCGTAACGGTCATGATCCTGATGCTGGGGCTCGTCGCAGCCCTCTTGGACCGGAGCCGGGCGACCGATGCCGCGCCGGATCTTACGACCGAGGCTGCCGCGGCACGGCGCATGCCGCGCTATTTCCTCGGCCTGATGGCCGCCTCCGTCCTCGTCCCGGCGGTCGTGCTGGCGCTCGCGGCGTGGCAGAACTGGCACCAGCTCCAAGTGGTGGCCGAGGACCGCGCCCAGCGAATCGTTGGTCTCGTGGCCGAACACGCCTTCAAGGTGTTCGAGAACGACGAGCAGGTCCTCAACCGCTTGGATGATCGCCTCGGCTCCCTTCCGCCCGAGGCGATCGCGGCATCGCCCGAGATCAATACCTTTTTGACGCGCCTCGACCGGGAGCTGGAACCGATCGAGGGGGCCGGCGTCGCAGGACCGGATGGGCGACTTCTCGCCGTCAATGGGACCTCACCGGTCGAGAGGCTCGACCTGAGCCAGCGCGACTACATCGCGAATGCCCCGGCTCCGGACGGCACATCCTATGTTTCCGCACCGGCTTTGAGTCAGATCAGCGGCCGGGTGCTGTTCCGCCTGTCGCGCCAGCGGACCAGCCCTGACGGCCGCCCGGCGGGGGTGGTCTTTGTCTCCGTATCGCCGGATTACTTCGTGCGCTTTTACCGCTCGGTCATGGTGGGCGAGGATTCCGTGACCATGGCGCGGGCAGACGGCACGGTGCTGGTGCGCGATCCGCCTGTCACCACCGGTGTGGAGGTCCTGAGCCGGGATAGCGGGCTCATGCGCGGCATCGCCCACGCGCCGCGCGGCCTCTACCGCACCACCTCCGAACTCGACCGGATCACCCGCATCCATGCCTACCAGCGCGTCGGCTCCTACCCGGTGTACGTGAGCTACGGCCTCAGCCTTACGAGCGTCGCACGGGAATGGCGGGCCAACCTCCTCACCTTCGGGGCGATCGCGGCGCTGGCGGCGCTCGCGCTCTCCTCCTTGAGCCTCTTCGCGTTGCGCGGTGCGCAACAGGAGCGGCGCCTGTTCAACCGCTGGCGCGAGGAAATGAGCCGCCGCGAGACGGCCGAGGAGGCTCTGCGCCAGTCGCAGAAGATGGAGGCGGTGGGTCAGCTCACGGGGGGTATCGCCCACGACTTCAACAATCTCCTCACCGTCGTGATCGGGAACCTCGACTTCGCAGCCCGCGCCATCGAAGCCTCGAACCTGCCGCGCGCCCATCGCACCATCGAATCCGCGCGCCAGGGCGCGTTCCGTGCCGCAGGCCTGACGCACCGCCTGCTCGCCTTTTCGCGGCGGCAGCCGCTGCAACCCCAAGCCACCAACCTCAACCGCCTCGTCGGCCGCATGTCGGATCTCTTCCGCCGCACGCTCGGGGAGCAGATCACGGTCGAGACGGTTCTGGCCGGGGGCCTGTGGCTCTCGCACGTCGATCAGAACCAGCTCGAGAGCGCGCTTCTGAACCTCGTGATCAACGCGCGTGACGCCATGCCGAACGGTGGCAAGCTCACGATCGAGACGGCCAACTGCTATCTCGACGAGGCCTACGCGGCCGCGGCCGGGGAGGTGAGGCCGGGCCAATATGCGATGGTGGCCGTCTCCGATACGGGCACGGGCATGACCCGCGAGGTACTCGACAAGGTTTTCGAGCCGTTTTTCACCACCAAGGAAATCGGCCAGGGCACGGGCCTGGGGCTCTCGATGGTCTATGGCTTCGTCCGGCAGTCGGGCGGGCACGTGAAGATCTACAGCGAGCCCGGCCAGGGCTCGACCGTGAAGATCTATCTGCCGCGCCTGATCGCCGACGAGAGGGAAGAGGAACGTCGTGAATCCGCTGAACCGCCCCGAGCCCGGGCGCACGAGACTATTCTCGTGGTCGAGGACGATGCGGAGGTGCGTGCCTATTCCGTCGAAAGCCTGAGGAGCCTCGGCTACCGTGTGATCGAGGCTGGCGAAGCCGAGGCCGCGCTGCGGGCGCTCGAAGCCCATCCGGAGATCAGCCTGCTCTTTACCGACGTCGGCCTTCCGGGGCTCGACGGCCGCAGGCTCGCCGACGAGGCGCTGCGCCGCCGCCCCGGGCTGCCGGTGCTCTTCACGACAGGCTATGCCCGAAATGCCATCGCCCACAACAACGTGCTTGACCAGGGCCTGCACCTGCTGACCAAGCCGTTCACGGTCGAGCAACTCGCGACCAAGGTTCGCGCCGTCCTCGGCGCCGCGCAGGATCCCGTCCCGCAGACCCAGGGTCCCTGACGGTCGCTAAACGCGGGCCCCGCGACGCCCGCAAGTCCGCCGGCGTGCCGGATCGGCCTCAAGCATGTCCGGCCCGGAACCTCGCGTCGGGACCTGCCGTTGACGAGAATCCCGCAGGCCCCTCGGCGGTTTGCGCGGTCCACGCGAGGTGCTCACGATGGCCGATCTCCTGTTCAAGCGCCGCGGGCGCGAGGACAATGTCGCGGAAGCCGTCCGCCTGGTCCGGGAGGCGGCCGAGCCGCTTCCTGCCATCGAGGACGAGACCTTCGGGGCGATGTTCGACCGCTTCGCCAATGCAAAGGTCGTGCTCCTCGGCGAAGCGACGCACGGGACCTCGGAGTTCTACCGGGCGCGGGCTGCCATCACGCGCAGGCTCATCACGCATCACGGCTTCAGGATCGTGGCCGTTGAGGCCGACTGGCCCGACGCCGCGCGCATCGATGCCTATATCCGCCACCGCGCCGCCGAGCCCAACGAAGAGGAGGCCTTCGCCCGCTTCCCGCAATGGATGTGGCGCAACCAGGAAATCGCGGACCTGACTCACTGGATGCGTGATTACAACGAGGGGCGGCCGGCCGACCAGCGGGCCGAGTTCCGCGGCCTCGACGTCTACAGCCTCGGCTCATCGATCCAGGCGGTGCTGGGCTACCTCGACCAGGTCGACCCCGAAGCCGCCAAGGATGCGCGCGGCCGGTACGGGTGCCTGAGCCCCTGGCAGGCCGACCCGGCCCGCTACGGGCGTGCCGTGCTCACCGGCCAGAAGCGCCCCTGCGATCAGGCGCTCCTCGACCAGCTGCGCGACCTCCTCGACAGCCGGATGGAGTACCTTGACGGTGATCCGGAGGCCTTCTTCGACGCCGAGCAGAACGCCCGCATCGTCCATGCGGCCGAGCATTACTACCGCATCATGTACGAGGGCTCGACCGAGTCCTGGAATGTGCGCGACCGGCACATGTTCGAGACCCTCCAGCGCCTGCTACGCCACCGCGGCGCGGGCGCGAAGGCGATCGTCTGGGCGCACAACTCCCATATCGGCAATGCCGCTGCGACCGCCATGGGGTGGCAGGGCGAGTTCAATATCGGAGAACTCTGCCGCACGGCCTATGGCGACGAGGCGGTACTCATCGGGTTCGGCACTGACCGAGGCACTGTCGCGGCAGCGGACGACTGGGACGAGCCCATGCGGATCAAGAATGTCCGCCCCGCGATGCCGGAGAGCCACGAGCGCGTCTTCCGGGACGCCGGGATTGCGCGCTCGCTCACGGATTGGCGCCGCCCGGATCGCGGCGATCTCCGTGTTGCGCTCTCCTATCCCCGCCTCGAGCGCGCCATCGGGGTCGTCTACCGCCCCGAGACCGAGCGCTACAGCCACTATTTCGAGGCCGTCATGGCCGATCAGTTCGACGCCTTCGTGTGGTTCGAGGAGACCCAGGCGGTGACGCCGCTCAAGGCCGGGCACGGGAAGGGCATGCCGGAGACCTACCCGTTCGGGGTGTAGCATCTCCGCTCCCGGTGGGAGCCCCTGGTCCTGGCGCGGCTTTCGGACCAGGTGTCCCTGCATCATTTCCGCGCCTTGCCCCCGTGATGCACCCCTGCTAACGGACCCGCAACTCCATCCATCGCGGTCCGAAAGCCAGGGGTCTCCTCCCGTGTCCCGTCAGTTCATCTACCATATGCGCGGCCTCACCAAGGCCTATCCCAACGGCAAGAAGGTTCTCGAGAACGTTCATCTCTCCTTCTACCCCGATGCCAAGATCGGCGTTCTCGGTGTCAACGGCGCGGGCAAGTCGACGCTGCTCCGTATCATGGCCGGGATGGACAAGGAGTGGTCGGGTGAAGCGTGGGTCGCGGAAGGGGCCCGCGTGGGCTACCTGCCGCAGGAGCCGCAGCTCGATCCCACCAAGAACGTGCGCGAGAACGTCATGGAGGGCGTGGCACCCAGCCAGGCGATCCTCGACCGCTACAACGAACTCGCCATGAACTACTCCGACGAGACCGCGGACGAGATGACCCGGCTCCAGGACGAGATCGAGGCCAAGGGGCTGTGGGACCTCGATTCCAAGGTCGACCAGGCCATGGATGCCCTGCGCTGCCCGCCGGACGACTGGCCGGTCGACCGGCTCTCGGGCGGCGAGAAGCGCCGCGTCGCGCTCTGCAAGCTTCTGCTGGAGCAGCCCGAGCTCCTGCTCCTCGACGAGCCCACCAACCATCTCGATGCCGAGACCACGGCCTGGCTGGAGGGACACCTGCGCACCTATCCGGGCGCGATCCTGATCGTCACCCACGACCGCTACTTCCTCGACAACGTGACGGGCTGGATCCTTGAGCTCGATCGTGGCCGTGGCATTCCCTACGAGGGCAACTACTCGTCCTGGCTGGTGCAGAAGCAGAAGCGGCTCGAGCAGGAGGGCCGCGAGGAGGCGGCGCACAAGCGCACGATCGAGCGCGAGCGCGAGTGGGTCTCGGCCTCGCCGAAGGCGCGCCAGGCGAAGTCCAAGGCCCGCATCCAGCGCTACGAAGATCTCGTCGCCAAGGCGAACGAGAAGGGCCCGACGACCGCGCAGATCATCATCCCGATCGCGGAGCGCCTCGGCCAGAACGTCATCGAATTCGACAACCTCAAGAAGGCGTTCGGGGACAAGCTTCTCATCGACGGCCTGTCGTTCAAGTTGCCGCCCGGCGGCATCGTCGGCGTGATCGGACCCAACGGCGCGGGCAAGACCACGCTGTTCCGCATGATCACCGGCCAGGAGCAGCCCGACGAGGGCGAGATCAAGATCGGCGAGAGCGTCAAGCTCGGCTATGTCGACCAGAGCCGCGACTCGCTCGAGGCCGGCAAGACCGTCTACGACGAGATCTCGGGCGGCAACGAGATCCTCTATCTCGGCAAGCGCGAGATCAACGCCCGCGCCTATTGCGGCGCCTTCAACTTCAAGGGCGGCGACCAGCAGAAGAAGGTCGGCGTGCTCTCGGGCGGCGAGCGCAACCGGGTGCACCTCGCCAAGATCCTCAAGAGCGGCTCGAACGTGCTGCTCCTCGACGAGCCCACCAACGACCTCGACGTCGATACGCTGCGCGCGCTCGAAGAGGCGTTGGAGGACTATGCCGGCTGCGCCGTGATCATCAGCCACGACCGCTGGTTCCTCGACCGCATCGCCACCCACATCCTTGCCTTCGAGGGCGACAGTCACGTGGAGTGGTTCGAAGGTAACTTCGCAGATTACGAGGAAGACAAGAAGCGCCGGCTCGGCATCGATTCCACGATCCCGCACCGCATCAAGTACAAGAAGTTCTCCCGCTGAAAGACGATCACGGGCCGATGCGACGGGCGTGGCTCGGGGCGTCCCTGGAGATCTGATCAAAGCCCTCCCCGATGGGGAGGGCTTTTTGCGTGGCGTCGAGGCCTGGGCGGCTTACTCGCAGATCCTGACGCGGCGGTAGTAGAGGACGTTGCCGAAGGCGTCGGTGACGGGCTGGCGGGCGCGGTAGCAGGTCGGAGCATAGGCGACCGGGGCCACATAGACCGGCCGGGCCGCCGCCGAGGCCGCCAGAGCGCCGAGCGCCAGGCCGCCGATCACGCCCGCCGCGATGGCGCCGCCGTGGTGATGGTGGTGCCAGGGACCGGCCTGCGCGGGTGCCGCGCTGGTCAGGAGGGTGCCCGCCAGAGCGAGGGCCGAGAGGGTGGCGGTCAGGGTGGTGCGCGTCAGGGTCATGGGGCTCTCCCGTGTGGCGGCCGGGGCGGTGTCGTCTCTTGCCCGCCCGGCCATGAACACACCATGCGCCCGCAGCCGAAGCTCCGCCGTGCGCCCGCGCAC